>ERZ773014.2663-NODE-2663-length-10161-cov-22.689887_pt1 | contig 10161 bp, 11 predicted proteins | sample MGYA00580841_ERZ773014 | MGnify/ENA primary metagenome ERZ773014 (study PRJEB29015, sample SAMEA2737989) | human oral metagenome | biome: human oral; feature: human-associated habitat; material: dental | place: China | collected 2067 ...
CGACCGCCTCGGTCGTGACGTTGGTGAACCCGGCTTTCTCGAAACGAGTGACAACGTCCTGATATTTATTGCCCTTGACTTCCGACGCCGAGAGCGGCGGGCTGACCTGCCCAGGAACGTCACTTCCCCCGCACGCAGCGATCGGGAAAATGATGAGTAGAGTCACCACCATGGCGACCACCCGAGACAGTCCGGGGTGCGGTGAACGAGTGAGCATGCGCGCATCCTCGGGATATGTTGGGCGCGAAAAGCGGGCGTGCCACACCTTGGCAAACCATCATCAATGTAGCCACATCGTTGGCGCCTGAATATTCCATTTGGTTGATTAACCAAAACCCCTTTCTCGCTATCCTGCACGAAACGCAATCAGACCCCACTTTTCAAGGGTTTTGCTTCCAGCTCGCAATCTCTAATTACAGATCCGAGAAGCAGACCCTTCCTCATGGTCGCTCAGTCTCCAGAAGCACTCGTGAGGTAAGCCCCGGCAGATGAGCCACATCCACGTCGTCACCCAGCATTTTCTTCTCGATTTCGAGACAGTGGCGTGACTGCAAGTTGACCCAGAATTACGGGCCCAGTCCGAAGAAACGTCCCGCCCGTGCCGTCGCGTCATCACGATCGACGCTTGCCGCACGCAATTCGAGACGATTCACCCTTTCACCGACGGCAATGGCCGCGTTGGCCGGGCTCTCATTCACGCGACGCTGGCACGTCGAGGCCTGCTCACCGGGCTGGTTCTACCGACGAGCCTCGTCCTGGCAACGCTCGGCGACAGGTATGTTGAGGCGCTGTCCCTGTTTCGTGAACCCACGGATGGGAAGCTGAACGGCGGTGCTGCGCAGAACGTTCCCGGGACCGGGCGCGATGCATGGATCGCTTTCTTCCTCAAAGCCGTCATGATTGCCTGCGATCAGGCGGAACAGATCTCCGCGGAGCTGGCCGATCTCCGGGATGAATGGAACGAGGACCTTCAGCACTGGGCCAGTCACAGGAATGCGAGTCGCGCTCAGCGGAAAGATTCGGCAGCGCTACGGATCCTGGAGGACCTGCCGGGCACACCCGTTCTCACGATCACAACGGCTTCACGAATCCATGGCATCTCGCGCACAGCCGCGTCCCGGGGCCTGGAGACCCTGCGGGCCGCCGGTATCCTGACGACCGAATCGGTGGGCGGGGGTCGACGGGCCTACACGGCGCGCAGCGTCCTGGACGTGATCATCTGGGCGGAACGCCACTTGGCGAGCACACACTTCGATACCCGCGTCTCCCCGCCAACGCGCCCCGTCCCCGAACCAGTTCCCGCGCCCGGGATACCGGAAAAATCCCGGTTGTGCAGCACTCAACTCCAAAAAAGCCTCTTTCAGGGCCAAAAACAGCGTTGAGTGCTGCACAACCGGGGGCCTCCCTCAACCAAGCACGGTTTCCGCGACACTGCCCACAGCCACCACCCCTTTAGTCCTACTCATCCATGTCGGTGTAGTCGCTTTGTTCACCATCGGAAGCACCGACAGCCGGCATCGCGCACGTACCCGCCGAGCTCCGAGAACTGATGTTTGGTCCTGTGTCCAGCCATGACCTCTAAAATCCCTGTGCCGGGCAGAATGGCCGCATCGCTTGGTTGCGTCGATTCCATTACTCATTGACGGCGTGCTCGAGACACACGTCATCACCTCCCCCGGTGATGCGGCGGAAGCGGATGACCAGGACCTGCTCGGATCAGCGGGTCACAGCTGCTTGAAGTACCGGGCGACGGGCCAGCGCTCGTAGCCCATCGCCTCGTAGGTGGCGCGCGCCGGGGCATGGCCCACGTCTCCACCGGTCTCAACCATGACCATCCGCATCCCGGCCCGCCTGGCGCGCTCATGCGCATGTTCCATCAACGCTCGCCCAATGCCTTCGCGCTGATGCGCGGGATCGACACACAAGATGTAGACCTCGCCCATGGAGTCCTCGGGGTGAATTCGGGTGCAGACCCACCCGGCGATCTCGTCGTCGATGAGCGCGACGTCGCAGTTTCCCGCTTCTTCGTCGAGGACCAGGGCGAGGTCTGCCCTCTGACGAACATCCCACCCATCCGGGTAGAAGGTGTCATACACGAAACGCGGCACGAAACCGCGGTCGAGGTCATCGCGCATCGCCTCGAAAACCGAATCCCACGCGCGAATCGACAGGTCGAGAAGCCGTTCACGCATCGCGGCCTCGTAGGGCACGATTCTCACATCGGAAGCAGTCACTGGTCAGAGCCTACTGTTGCTCGGGTCCATCCATCAGACAACAATCATGCGACAGCAGACAACAATCATGCGACAGATCCCAGAGGCTGAATCTTGTCCAGTTCATCACCCAGTGCATCCTTCCCGATTTCGAGATCGTAGTGCGATTGCAAGTTGACCCAGAATTGCGGATTCATCCTGAAGAAGCGTCCCAGCCGCAATGCCGTATCAGCCGTGATCCGACGCTTGCCGTGCACAATCTCGTTGATTCGGCGGGGCGGCACCCCAATGGAGATCGCGAGCCGATGCTGAGTAATGCCCATCGGATTCAGGAACTCCTCCATGAGGATTTCTCCTGGATGAACAGGAGCCATTTTGTTGTCCATTCCGAGCCTCCTAATGGTAGTCCACGATCTCAACTTCGCTCGGGCCCGCCGGGGTCCACACGAAACATATCCGCCACTGGTCATTGATCCTGATGCTGTGCTGACCGATTCGGGCTCCCCTGAGGGCCTCCAGCCGGTTGCCCGGCGGCACTCGAAGCTCGTCGAGTTCTTGGACGGCATCCAACAACCACAACTTGATGAGCGCCTTCCTGTGGAGACGCGGATCAAGGCGCTTGACGCGCTGTCTTCGGAACAGTCGCTCAGCGTCGCGATCAGCGAAGGAGACGATCATGCAGTCAAAGTATACCGAGGCGCGTTATTAACGCCAAACGTTAAACTTGGATCTCGCTGCAACCCAGCCGACACCCACTCAATACCGGCAGGTTCACACCCCTGACCCACTCGCTCCTGTGAAGAGCCCGATTCGTCCTTTCCGTGATGGCAACGGGCGCATGGCGCGAATCCTGTGGACGGTCTTTCTGGGCCGCGGCGGCGTCCTCGAGCCAGTTTTCTCCAGCGTTGGGGTGTGGGTGGGACGCAACACGGACGGCTACTTCGCGGTTGTTACCGGGGTCGGGCAAGGCGGCTGGAAGTAGACTGCCCGGCATGACGTTCCAACCCGCGCAGTCCCTGATGGAGGCGCTGCAGAGTCTGGAGTTCGACGAAGCTCTGAGTCACGGCGACCCTCGCTTCGTCGACACCCAGCAGGCGCGCGGCTCCGAGCAGACCAGGCGACGTCTGGCGCGGAAGCTGGGGTGGGATCCAGAAACCGACGCGTTCTTCCCAGCAACCACCAAGCACGTGTTGTTCTTCGGCCACATCGGTAGCGGCAAGACCACGGAGCTCAGGCAGTACCTGGACCGGTTCACCGCGTCCGGTCACTATCTGCCGGTCGAGGTCAACGTCCTCACCCTGCTCGACAGCAACAACCTCGTCTACAGCGAGGTGCTGATGGCGATGGCGGAGCGTCTGCTCCAGGAGCTCAAAGCCAAGGGCATCGAGGTTCCGGATGCGTCCCTCAAGCCCATCCAGGAGTGGTTCGCCAGCAGCACCCAGGTGAGGGAGATGTTCACGGAAGCCGGGGTGGGAGCGGAGGCGAGCGTCGAACTCGGCGGCGGGCTCCCCGGGCTGCTCAGGCTGTTTTCTCGGGTGACCTCGTCCTTCAAGACAGGCGCGTCGACCAAGGATGCGATGCGCATCGAGATTCGCAATCGTTTCACTCAGCTCGCCGACGCGTTCAACGCGCTCATCCGGAGTGCAGAGGAGTCTCTGGACGGTCGCCGGATTGTCTTTCTCATCGACGGCACGGACAAGCTGCGGGGCGAGGACACGGATCGCTTCTTCATCTACGACGCCGAGCAGTTGTTGGCCATAGCCACGTTGGCAATCTATACCGCCCCGCTCCAGTTGAAGTACGACGGCAGGATCGGCGGCAAGCTGGACGCCGACCTCGTGCTGCCCATGATCAAGCTCTACGAACGCACCACCACGCGCTGCGATGCCGGCTGGGCCGCCATGCGAGAGATCCTTCTGCGACGGGCCGACGAGACACTCTTCGATTCCGATGGGGTGATCCGGCTTCTCGTCGAGCATTCCGGCGGCCATCCCCGCGAGTTGCTGCACCTGCTCCGTCTCTGCTGCGAGTTGGCCCCCGGCGAGGTGATCGATCACGCGACCGCCCAGGCTGCCATCGGTCGTCTCGCAGCCGACTACCGCCGCTGGCTCACCCCGGAGGACTACGCCCTGCTCTGCGAGATCGATCGAACTCCCGAGCACGGTGGGAACGACGAACGAGCCCAGCGGCTGCTGCACCGCTTGGCGCTCATGGAGTACAACGATGGGAGTTGGCGCCGCAGCCATCCCGTGATCCGCACCCTGGAGGGTTACGTCAAGGCCGCGGCTCAATGACCGAGGGGCCACCCTCTGGCACCGAACTGGGTCGGCTCGCGCGGGCGGTCGGCCACGGGCCGGATTTCCAGATCCTCATCGTGGAGGCCGTCGCGGACGAGGCCACAAGGATGGCGCGGGAGGCCATTGATCATGCGGCTGAGGAACGAGGTCTCCGCGTGGCCGAGGTGTGCTGGGATCCTGCCGCCGACGCGGAGGGCCTGGAGAGGCTGATCGTTGCGGCGGCCTCCGATGCCGATCTGATCCACTTGTCCGGCGCCTCGGATTGGCTCACCCCCGAGCGGTGGCAGGGGCTCAACATCCGCCGGGATCGCCTGGCCGAGAACGCCCGTGCCCGCCTGATGTGGTGGCTCCATCCGCGAAACGTTGCGGAAATGGCAACTCAGGCGCCGGACCTGTGGGCCTGGCGGGGAGGCGTCTACTCCTTCCTCGACGTCGCTGTGCCCAGCGTCTCGCCACTCACGAGCTTCGACTTTCCCCACGAGACCCGGGTCAACCGGGCCGACCCAGGGCCACGCCGCAAGCGGATCCGCGAGATTCGGACGTGGCTCGAAGGCACCCCCCAGCCAGGACTGGTCTACGAGGTGGCGCGGGAGTGGGGAGCCCTGGCGCTCAGCCTCGGCGAGTTCGACGAGGCCCGCCATGCATACCGGGACATCGCCCTGCCCGCCGCCCGGCTGCACCACACGTCGCGGGAGGTGCTCACCATGAAGGATGCGCTGGCGACGGTCGCCTCAGAGGCGGGCGATTTCGGCGGCGCCATCGAGATCCTCAAGGACGCGACGGAGGAGGCGGAGCGAGTCCTCGGCGCCGACCACCCCGACACCCTCCACTCCCGCAACAACCTCGCCCTCGCCTACCGGGCAGCAGGCCGACTCAACGATGCCATCCCGCTACACGAGGAAACCCTCACAGCCCTGGCCCGAATCCTCGGGCCCAACCACCCCAACACCCTCACCAGCCGCAACAACCTCGCTTTCACTTACCGGGCAACGGGCCGAGTCAACGACGCCATCCCACTCTTCGAAGAAACCCTCGAAGCCCGAACCCGAATCCTCGGACCCAACCACCCCGACACCCTCATCAGCCGCAACAACCTTGCCGACGCTTACCGGGCTGCGGGCCGAGTCAACGACGCCATCCCACTCTTCGAAGAAACCCTCAAAGCCCAAACCCAAATCCTCGGACCCAACCACCCCCACACCCTCGTAATCCGCAACAACCTCGCCACCGCCTACCAGAAAGCGGACCGACTCAACGAAGCCATCCCGCTCTTCGAAGAAACCCTCGAAGCCCGAACCCGAATCCTCGGGCCCAACCACCCCGACACCCTAGGCTCCCGCAACAACCTCGCCACCACCTACCAGGCTGCGGGCCGACTCAACGACGCCATCCCACTACACGAAGAAACCCTCAAAGCCCTCACCCGAATCCTCGGACCCGACCACCCCGACACCCTAGGCTCCCGCAACAACCTCGCCACTGCCTACCGGGCAGCGGGCCGACTCAAAGACGCCATCCCACTACACGAAAAGACCCTCGAAGCCCTAACCCAACTCCTCGGGCCCAACCACCCCCACACCCTGACCAGCCACAACAACCTCGCCCTCACTTACCAGGCTGCGGGCCGACTCAACGACGCCATCCCACTCCTCGAAGAAACCCTCGAAACCCAAACCCGAATCCTCGGGCCCAACCACCCCGACACCCTCGCAAGCCGCAGATACCTAGCCAAGGCATACGCGGCAGCAGGTAAACCGTTCCGATCCGAAGAGCAGCCTGGAACCTCGGCCTAGTCGCCAGATATACCGACCGGGGAGGTTGGTCAATCGTGCGATGGGTGGCTGGTTACCGCAGGCTGAATGCGGTGGAAACGTTCAATCTCGCCATCGGCTTAAGACCTGCGATAACAGGTCTTCTTCACGGTAATCCCGAATTGCTGGCAAACCTAGCGCCACAGCCGCAGAGCCAGATGTCCCTGCCCGGCTATCGCTTGAGATCCGCAATGAAACCAGCCGGGTCCCGATCGACCCACTGGGCCGAGGACGAGGCCGACAGGGACTGGTGGCTGACCACTTACCGGGTCGCGTGAGGATAGGCACCGTCGGAAGGCCGACGTCCAGCACAGGGCGATGTGGCCAGTACCTCATGATCACGGGCGAGCTTTCCCGGCCACTCCGAGAGCTTCCCGATTTTGAGGCCATGGTTCGGCTACAAAGTGATCCTGAATTGCGGCTTCACCCCAAAGAAACATCCCAGTCGTGACCCGGCGCGCGCCGCGCACAATCTCATCAATCCAGCGGGGGCAGCACTCCATTGGAGATCACGAGCCGATACTGAGTCATTCCCATCGGATTCAGGAACTCCTTCGCGGGGATTTCTCCTGGATGAACAGGGCCATCTTGGTGTCCAATCCGGGCCTCCTAACGGTAGTCCATGATCTCAATTCCGCTCGGGTCCGCCGGGGTATACACGGAACACACCGCAGACCCGTCGCGTCCCCAAACGTCCTAGGAACACGGGCGGCAGCAGCGCGAACGAAAGAATCATCTCTACCATTCAGGCCTTGCAGGGTCTAAACTGAACGGTATGTGGGAGGTAGACGTCACGTTGATCGCTGACTGGCACAGGTCACTGGACCAAACTTCCTACTAATAGGTCATCGCTGCACTGGAGGTACTTCGCGACCGCAGTCCTTCACCCGGGCATCCTCTCGTTGACACCATCACCGCTTCACGGCATTTGCAACATGAAGGAGCTTCACCCCGGCTCGGTAGGACGATCCGAGGTTCGCGTCCTTTTCGCCTTTGACCCCAAGCGCATGGCGATCTTGCTGATCGCGGGCGACAAGGCTGGCAGCTGGACTCGATGGTACAAGAGGAACTTCCCACTGGCCGATGATCTGTTCGACAAAAATATCCGAGCATTGAGGAAGAGGCCAGAAAAGTGATGACGATTGATGATATTCTCGCCGAACGCTCCGTGGACCGCAGCCAAGTCGAGGCACATAAATCCCGGTTGCTCGCAGAGGTTCGCGCCTATCGATTTCGAGAGCTCCGCGAAAATGCCGGATTGACGCAGGCGCAGTTGGCCGAACACATCGGCTTCGGGCAACGTCAAATCTCCAAGATCGAGCACGGCGACCTCGACACCGCGAAGGTCGGAACGATCCGCCGCTACCTCGAGGCCATCGGCGGCGGCCTCTCACTCGAGCACGTCGCAGGAGACCTCAAAGTCGTGATCGATTGAGAGTTTGGAAGCATCTCCGCGTTGAACCGACGCACCTCAGCGCAAACAGCGACCCCAACGCTTTGCTCACAGCACTGACACACTGCCAGTGCAATAAGGTTTCAGTGGAATACACTGAGACTTATTCATGAAGGTTTATTTGCAGATGGCGAACCAGCTAGGAAACCCTTAGTCAGCACACACTTGGGAAGAGCCGTGAATAAGCTTCATTGAGCCAGACCACCCGTTCAGAGAAGCCACCTACGATTCGCTTATCTTGTGGTAGTGTACTTGCGCTACAGCACAGGCGTTCGTCCACAAGGCAGGCGTTTCTGTCGGAAAGGCCAGCGAACTACGGGAAGGCTGGAGGAAGACAAGAAAACCAGCCAACCGGGCAAAGTCAGAAACGAGAATAGTTTCAGCTAACGATGGAGTAAAGCTTATCGAAACCACGCCTTTTTGGCAATCCTTGAGGCTTATTAACGGCCATCCCCAACCGCACTCCGGCTAGGGAGTTTACCGGCCGACACGCCGCCTGTAGATAAACCTCCTTGAGCCACACATGATTTACCCATTGCCACTTCTAGAACTCAGCTAAGATACGCTAAAGTTCACCACTCCAGCTCGTTTCTACCGGATTTTTGCGACACATTTGAAATCTGGAGTTCCTCTCCGCGCTCTTCGTCAGGGAGGTTTGCGAAACTGGCCAAGTGCCTCCCGATTTTGCGAACCTCTTTGCCCTTCTCATCCTCCTGCAGCCATTCTTCAAGAGAAATGTAGAAATCTCCATCCTTGGTGATGATATCGAATCCCTCTTCCTCTTTGCACCTGACATAACGAATATCAGCAAGCGGAACGGTACGAACAACCTTGCACTTCTTGCGAATTTCCTCTCGTGGAACACAGAAGAAAGAGTCGGCGGTGACACCCAGCAAGGAAGACTCCACTTTCTTGTTCTTGCCGGTTTTCACTTCGGCGAGTACCCGCAGTTGATCGTAACACTCTGGTAGGACCCAACGAAGAACGGCGACATCTCGGGCGACATCCCCGTCTGTTCTGTAGACAGCCACCTCGGGCTTGCTGGGTTCAGGGCGCGGTTGGATCGAGCTGCGAAACTCAGAGAGCCTTTCCGCCAAGGCGCGGACCTGTTCAATCCCTCGAGGATTCGACGTTTCCGGCTTCTCTTTCCCAGAGTCCCCAAACCGCTTCCCCCACCCTTCTTGAAACCATTTCTTGACATCCCCAAAAGGGCCAAATCCACCTCTCAGCAAGCAACAGCGATGCACGGCACATTCGAGTTTTTCGAGAACATCAAGAGCCTTGAAACGAAAATCATAAATCCTTTTTGAACTCGTTTCTATAGCATGATTTAGACGCTTTTCACCCTTAGCCGAATCAGCCCTTTGCCTGTGAACTTGAACATGCAAAACTTGATAGCGAACCCAAGATCCCAAAGACGCAACCAGTGCAGCGGCTTTTCTTTCGATATCCGATGCATTCTCCTCGAGGAATTTCCCACCATCTTGATCATACTCCTTGAGATCATTTAAACATTCACCCAACTCTTCTTTGAAGTAATAAAAGAGTGCACGGAGTTCCGATTTACACGTTTTGATTTCATCCCATTCTAGGGAGTCGACTTCATGGAACTTCAAGACTGATTCTAGGTGCTCCTGGGTATCCTCTTCTAAAGCCCGCACTCGCGAATATTGCCTCTCCTCCAGATTTGCGATAATTTTCTTCGTCAGCTTGATATTTTTGTCAATGCGACTGGACAGCGAGGATAGTTGCAGCTGGATTGCGAAGAGTGCTGCGGCAGGACCCATGGCGGCGAGAAGACCGACCGCCTGCGCTCCAACGGCGGGCGTCCACCGGATCAGATGGGCCACTTTCCCACCATTACCCGTCAGCGCGCCGAGGTTCAGGCCGCCGGAAGTCATTGGTTTGAGAACCTGCAGCTTTGACACCGTCTCGGGGGCCAAACGGACAAGACCTTGAACGCTGGCAGCGCCTTGCAGGGCCTGGGCCGATGTGTTGCCGATCCCTGTAGCGATTGAGATCTTGTCCAACAGGTCTTTGTGGTGTTCCTTGTTCAGTCCTGATAGCGGGATTACATCGATCCCCGTCTGTGACCAGTCCCCGAGCGCCAAGCCGAAGTCAGGGTCTATCTCAATCACTGCGGGATCTTGTCCCGACGGCGCTTGGGAATCCTCTGACGCCTCCTCGGCACCGGTCAGCGCACCGGATGCCGACTCGCCCATGTCATGTGTCTCAGATGCCTCACACATTGAACCGGAATTCCACGACATCGCCGTCCTGCATGACGTAGTCCTTGCCTTCCAGGCGTATCTTGCCGGCCGCCTTCGCCGCGGCTTCGGAGCCTGCCGCCACGAGGTCGTCGAAGCTGACGACCTGGGCCTTGATGA
>ERZ773014.2666-NODE-2666-length-10158-cov-28.545185_pt1 | contig 10158 bp, 8 predicted proteins | sample MGYA00580841_ERZ773014 | MGnify/ENA primary metagenome ERZ773014 (study PRJEB29015, sample SAMEA2737989) | human oral metagenome | biome: human oral; feature: human-associated habitat; material: dental | place: China | collected 2067 ...
GCACGATACCGGCAAGTCGCCGGAACGGCTCAATAAGTTCCTCGCGCGGCAGCTCGGTATCTCGCGCCGCGAGGCTGATGTTTTAATTGAAAACGGAACCGTCATGGTTAATCATACGCTCGCTACGCTTGGTACGCGCATTACGCCAAGCGATAGCATTGACGTCGCAGGAGCACCGGTTGCCCGTAAACCCGCCGCACTACGCTATATCGCGCTCAATAAACCCATCGGCTATGTTTGTTCGCGCCGCATGCAAGGCAATGCGCCAACAATTTACTCATTGCTGCCGCCTGAGCTTCATATGCTTAAGCCTGTCGGGCGCCTTGACAAAGACAGTTCCGGATTATTGCTTCTCACCAATGACGGCGACTTCGCGTACCGTATGACGCACCCTAAATTCGCTAAGACGAAGCAATATCGCGTCCGCCTTGACCGCGACCTTGAACCGCTCCATCAACAAATGATCAGCGACTTCGGCATAGAGCTTGACGACGGGCGCAGCCAGCTTATACTCGCGCGTCTCGACGACAACCGCCGCGAATGGCACATCACTATGAGCGAGGGGCGCAATCGGCAAATCCGCCGCACATTTGCGGCACTCGGTTACACCGTCACTCGGCTACACCGCACGGACTTCGGGAACTATACGCTAAACGGCATGCAACAAGGGAAGTGGCAGGAGATACCACGCAGCGCAATACTTTAATACAGCTGGCGAAGATGTCCAATATCTCTGTTAAAAGGCGGGCAGGCGACATCAATATCAACAGAATTGGTCTTATTTAGCGCTTACGGACAGCTTGAGATACTTCTTCTATGCTGCCATCAGCGTGAACGATTGTCGTATCAATACGATCAGGGTCGCAGGGCTTACTGTCATCTCCAGACGCGTCCTTCGGACAACCGCCAGAATCAAGTACTGTCAATTCGCCGGTGCTAAGATCCGTAAACGGTATGCTGAAAGAAACAGCTACACGGTCAGGAAATTCAGCGCGAAATGGATTAAGCGTTGTGTCGTGTCGATCCGGGCAGTACCCAAAATGCAGCCGTGGGATCGCAATGATAGCAGCTATAGCAGCAATTCTCAAGCCCGTTCTACCAAGCGATCGCAAGGACTCGCTTCGCCGTGCTTTTTCTTGAGTTTCTTCTATATACCTATCAAGATCACGGCATGCTAGATAATGTGCTTCGCCCGCTTTGTCGTATTCATAACGTGCTTTTGAAACTTCCTCGATTGGACACGATTGGTCAGATTGTAAAGCAAGCCACGCAGAATGCGCAGCCCGACACGCCGCAAGCGCCTCTTCTACTGCCGCTTCTTTATCTTTCAATATTGCCGATGCACCGGAAACATCACGCCTAGCAGGCTTTTCTGTCTCATAAGAAAAGGCATTAGCATTATTAGCATTATTAGCATTATTAGCATTATTAGCAACATCAGCTACATCGCTATCACCCTTGCTATCATCTTCCTGTTCTTTATCATCTTCTTGCCGCGACTTATTCTTGCGGGTAAAACGAGGAATAACCGCAGGAATTATTGTTATTGGCAGGCCGTTTATATGTCCTTGCCGCTCAGTCAATGTGCGCTTATACACGCAAACTGGCTTAACCGTCTTTTCGTCGATCGTTTCCTCCGGCTTCACAGCGCGGTATGACACAATCGCTCCGCGCCTGCGCCCAAGCATAGCATTCATCGTCTCTAATTCCTCTGGCGATAATGGCATGTCTTCTCCCATATTGTATGCATCAAGTAGCTCTGCGGTCGTTACATCATGCGCTGCCGCGATATTCTTCACAGCAGCCGCATCGTCAGCGCTTAGTACGTTCTCCGCGGCAGTAACCGTCGCACCGGTTGTATCTATGCCGGCTTGCTGTAAGCGTTCAAGAACAACCTCTCCACGATCGTAGGCTAAATCAATATTACCTTGGTTGCTTTCTCCTAAGCCATCATATTCTGGCGCTATACGCGCCTCATCCGAAGAAAATGAAAGAATAGCAATATCGCGTATCTCATAACCGCTGTCTACCTTTTCGCGCAATTCATTAGCTAGGTGGTCTACCGTATAGCCGCTTATAATTTCTCGCGTATAAGCAGGCGCATCTTCCAAATTGAATTCTGGCGACCACGGCATCTGCAGCAATTGGCTTTGAATATCCTCGCTTGTCTCGGGGACGGTCGTAGAATGAACCTCAACTTCTTCTTGTTGTTTAGGGGCTTCCGCAGCGGTTACTGCCTTTGCTGTATAATCTCTTTCTCCTACCGTAACCGTCCATGGCATGTGCAGGCCGAATGCCGACGCCGCAAGACTTGCAGCCGCAGTTCCGCCCATAACGCGCGCAATTTTCTCGCCTCCACTTGTGCTATGCCAAGATTCCAACCATTTCTTCGGCATCTTCTTTGTTAATAAACCACCCTCTGTATCGATAGATTTTTTCACAGAAATCCTATAGCCTTTGTTAATTATTTTTCGGTATCTAACCATATCACATATCTTAATAATCGTCTAGATCGGCTCCATCACAAACCCCATAACCGGCTCAATGGAACAAGATAACAGTCTCTTTAGACTAGACTAGGCAAGCAATACACAGACAAAGTCTAATGTTAGAAGAAAAAGGTTATTCTAATGAAACAGTTTAGCCGAACTACGGGTCTTATATGAGAGAAGCCTTATTGCCGCGCATAACAGAATCGGTCTTGCATTGATTGCGGCCGGCGGCTTTAAATCAGCAAAAACAACAGCAAAGTAGGAAATGGAGCTATCGGATATTGCACGGGGATTTTCAAAGAAAATTTTTAGAAGCGATTGAAAATGGGGTAAAAGAAGCAGTTCAAACTTATCGCGAGTAAGATAGCGCTAATTTCAAGACAGAAAACGCTTAAAATGCTATAATCTTTTGTATGAAAAGTAGGGCGAAAGGAGCCGAACATGGAAGATACATTTATGGATATTGCAAAAGTTATGTCAAAGGGGCAAGTTACTATTCCGAAGAGGATAAGAAAGCTTTTAAATCTACAAAATGGAGATCATGTTATTTTTGTAGTCGACAAAGATAAAGTGCAAATTCAAAATTCTAAGGCTTTTATCAAAGAAAATGCTAGTAAATAACAACTGTATATTTAGATGTAGGAAAAAAATAATGAACAAAGGTAAGATAGCATCGCAGAACACGGATACGGGAAAAGATCCTCACCAGTTTGATGATATTGTTAAGATTGTCGAAAGCGCAAAGTATCGTGCTTACAGGAAAGTCAATGAAGAGCTGATTTTGGTGCATCAGGAAGTAGGAAAGTACATAAGCGAGAAAAGCAAAGAAGCAAGCTATGGATCGAATTTTGTGGAAAATGTTGCTGATTTTTTCTCTGAAAACTACCCTGACTTAAAAGGATTTACCCGCAGAGGACTTTATAGAATGAAACAATTCTATGAACTATATAAGGACGATGAAAAAGTGTCAACACTGTTGACACAATTGAGCTGGTCTAATCATTTAAAAATAATATCCGGCTCAAAAAGCAAGGAAGAAAGAGAATTTTATCTTAACTTAGCGGTAAAAGAAAATTTAACACATCGTGAGTTAGTGAGACAGATGGATAGCGGCTATTATGAGAGATTCACACTCTCTAACGGCGAAGGGCTGCCTGCTACGCAAAAGACAAAGCAAGAAACATATAATTTATTTATGGACAGTTACGTGTTGGAATTCCTTGATATGCCAAAGATCGGAAGTGAAAGAGATTTTCAAAAATCAATTCTTGAAAATCTAAAGAATTTCATTTTAGAAATAGGAAAAGACTTCACGTTTATAGGAAACGAGTACAGAGTGCAGGTTGGCAATCATGATTACTATATAGATTTGCTGTTCTATCATAGGGGATTGTCTTGCTTAGCCGCATTTGAACTAAAGTTAGGAGAATTTAAGCCGGAATATATCGGAAAAATGAACTTATATTTAGAAGTACTGGATAGAGAAGTGAAAAAGAAAGCTGAAAATCCAAGCGTTGGTGTTATTCTTTGTACTTCAAAAGATGATAAAGTTGTAGAATATACACTAAGCAGAAGCTTGTCTCCTGCGATGGTGTCTGAATATACTTTAAAACTTATAGATAAGAGTCTGTTACAGAGAAAGTTGAAAGAGTATGCAGAAATTGCAGAAGAAGAAAGCGAATAGAAAAGTAGTATTAAGGAATCTGTAAAACATTAAGCTGCAGCGCGCAGAGCTTAAAGACAGATAAAGTAAAATCTAACTGTCTTTTTTATTACGCCTACAACGAAGTAAGAAACAACGTCGGAAGCGAAAACAGAAGAACGGGGCGGAGTAATTCGCCCTGCTATTTTTAGAGAGAATAAAGCAAGAAGCGTTTCATTCGTGTAACACGTGTGATTTAGTATAAATAACGGTACGGAGCGCGGCTGGTACACTGGCCTCTGACCGCGTGAGGCAACCCTCTTAAAGACCTGAGGCACGTCTATAAACTGCCTTACTTTCCTCGTTTGAAAATAGGTATTATAGTATTATGATCAAATCATACGAACTCGTACCTTTTGTTGATTCATTACAGTACTTAACCGATAAATATTATTATGGCGAACCGCGCGAATTATATGACTATCGTGGTAGGATACTGATGTTCGCGGATACAGGGATATGGCATCATCCTGCGAAAGGTGAAGTTGACTTTGATATAAACCTCGGTGAATACCTCGCCCTCATGCTTGACGACCCGCCAATGACCGACTGGATCGCCGAGTGGCACGACGACGTAATGCCGACAATGCTTGACGAAATGAGACATTACCTAGAGCATGACGATTCGATATTAACAGCCGAGCAGCTGCATGATGTATCGCTTAGTGCCGAGCATCTCGCAAAACATTGTCTGCCAGCCGCCGATACGCCAGAGAAACAAGCGGAGCTGTGGTATATATACGAACTAACGCGAGCATTCTTCCTAAATCATATGGACGATTTAGGCAAAGCAGCAAGAGAGTCGATCAAAACGATGGAGCAGGCGCGCGCTGAACGCGCTAAAGGCTAAAACTAAAATAAGCAAGTAGAGGTATTATGAGTCATTATAACTATCTACAGTATTATAGGCACCGACAAGACTTGCAGCCACAGCCCCTTCCAGTACGCACGTTTTATTTCTTCTACCCATGCTATGCGCTCAAAGCTCTAGCTATTTCTTATATCCTTAGATGCTGCGCTTGGACTAAGGTACAATCAGCTAAATTAGAATACCCTAGTAATAACTATTAAGAAAGGGATCCCTGTGTTAATGTCTGTTAATGTCTTAAAAAAGCCCTAGAATCCTTGAAACCTCTTAAAGACAATTAGCGAATTACTAGCACCAACTAACGCCTAGTCACCGCACCACAAACCAATAATCCTTACGAACAGCTTGCGACAATGAGTGTCTTATCGTCATGCTTGCGAGATCGGTCAAGCAGCGCCTGTGCTATCAGCTTTGGGTTGTATACACCTTTGGAGTGCATGGACTGCACCAGCAGTGATATCTCACCATCCGACATGACATCGGAACCATAGTCACCCCAAATACCGTCAGTACCAACAAGAATCGTATCACCCGGAAGTATCTTTACGCACCCATATTGCCATGGTGTTTTCTTTGATATAATACTACCTCCTAGAGAAGCAGTAATAAAAGATCCTTCTCCATCGTCCTCCGTTATTTGACACGCTTTATTATCACGCACGATGTATATGCGCGAATCACCCATGTTTGCGTATGTCAGAAACCTACTACCGTCAGGTTGTTTAATAATCCTCGATAGCGTTGCAGTTGAACTGCCACCAATACGCCTATCTCTAATTGCCATTGATATAGCGTTGAGCGCTTCTATGTTCCATTTCATTGCTTCTTGTAACGGCTGGCGTTCTGCGTTTTGATCTAACATATCTTCGGCAAACTTACGCACCGCACCTGCAGCAAACCGCGCAGCTTGCGCACCATTCTCCAATCCACCGACACCGTCAAACACACTGAGAATACCATGTTTCTTATCTAGACAGTATGCATCTTCGTCTTTATCCGCTTTATGAACTACGTCAGCACGAATATGTCGCACTGGTTCGTTGTTGTGAGAGTCACCCGGTGGGAGTATATGACGAGACATGTCCGGGATTAGAATCTGCATATCGGAAGAAGAGTGATTGTCAACGCGTATACTACCAGCTTGTATCCGCGTAATTTCACAATGATCACGCGATATCCAGCACGGAAGATCCGGCTGCTCCCATCGCCCGATCTTTATTGGTCTATAAGTCCTTTTCCGAGAGCCGTCCGGCATAACTATAGTATTATTAAACTCGTATTCTGATCCATTTACCAAATTCACCCTCATCAGCTTTGGTATGTATGCAAAACATAGTGCATTATCACCAAGTTCTCTCCGTAGACGCTCATCCTCTACCACTACGCCGAGCTCAGCAGTAGCGATACGTTCTTCGCCATCTTTTGTCGCCACAGAACCGAGATACCGCCCCATCCACGAAATCTCTCCGCTCTCTCCAGACTTGAGTATACGCTCTTCCGTAGGTACGCCTATCCGCGTCACATTATGCTCTACACCTAACCGTGTAGCTAATATTGAAGGATACCGTTCGCTCATAATGTTTTATTATAGAATAATCTTCATAAAAAAGCAATGCCCTTGAAAGAGCTAGGTTCACCGCACCAACCCCGAACAGCCCGGCAGTAGCTCGTAGATAGCTATCTACAGTATAGAACATTTCAGGGTTGTTTTGGCGCTGTTCCCATTCTTTTAGGATGTCGGGGAGGTCGGCTAGGGTTAATCTGCCGTACATTCTTCTAAGAGATCGTTTGAGCACTCCCCAGAAGTTCTCAATCATGTTGGTGGGTCCAAAGTGACCAAAACTATGGTTGCAGCGTTCATGGGTGTAACCATAGAATTCTAGATCAGAATAACCAGCATGGGCATCGGTTGTAATGTGCGACCCCCTTCTGACCGTATTAGACAAGAACAGTTCTAGCGTGCCTTGAGCACGATCTGGGATAACCTGCAGGCGTACTCGCCTGGTGTCTCTTTCAATTGCACCGACAACAATAGCTTGCGATCCAAAGCGCTGTTTACCGAAGAAGCTTTCGTCAACTTCAACAATGCCAGATAGCTTGAGAGAGCTGCTCGGCATATGTTCTCTAAATCTCCTAAACCAGCGCCGTACTGTCGGGTAGCTTCTGCCAGTGATGTCAACTGTCGTGCCAACACTCTTTTGCTGCTGCCAACACCAGATGAGCAGCCAGATGCTGCGAAAGCTTAAATTGCTCTGTTTTAGCCAGCAAGCAGCCTTGACCGACCACTTCTTACGACAGACTCTACACCAAGCATAGTTAGAGCGATACAGCAGCCTATGTGCACAAGCCGGACAGCCTGACACGCCGTAGATAGCCTTAAATATTTGTTTGTGACACTGCCGCTCTGTCGGCAGATTTGCTAAACTGTTCATTAGAACAACCCCTTTCGTAGAATTAGCTTTTACACTATCTACTTTAGCGGGTTGTTCTTTGTTGGTTTAGTGAACCCTGAGCTAAAGTGCGATCAACCAACCCAGAATAATCATAAAACGTAAGTAGCCCCATAAACCATTAAAAACAACTCTGGTTGGTTAGCTCTCGTCATCCATTTTCTGCAAGGATGCATCATCTATCTAGCTCCAACATCTACGATCGTCTAGCTATGCTCTCCTGCATAAGCTAAGCTTGCCAGCATCAGTGCCATCTCCCTTGTTATGGCTATACTTCTATAAACCCGTAACCTAAGAGCGATACTTCGTCATAAATATTATTTAGTAAAGCACCAACTAACATTTACCAAAGAGTCTATTTCCTATTCCATTATAGTTTAAGATCGCGTTGTAGTTCAACGTGCAGCAATCGCCCTTCAACCGTCCGCACGCCGTTCCACTCATTAATATTTGGCTGAAACCATGCCGCAATCTCATCGCCCGGTTCGCGAAAGAACATTTCCGGCGCGTTAAATGCAAGCATCTGCAGCGTCTTTCCATTTGCATCACGCAGTGTTATTTTCACATGCTGCCCATTTGCACCCATACGCCGTACGCCTGCAACTACCACACGCGTAATTTTTAGAATCGGTTCAGGGTTGCCGTTGCCAAACGGCTCCATTCGAGAGATTTGCTCAACTAATTCTTCTGTTATTTCTGCAAAATCTTTAATTTCAACATCGGCATGCGGCTGCAAAAAAGACGTTTGATTTATCAGATTCAAACTGTCATAAAACTCATTGACCCGCCTGCGAAACGCTGGGATCTGCGCCGTCTCAAGTGTCACGCCTGCTGCCGCGCCGTGCCCACCGCCGCGCAAGATAATATCGTCGGCAGCACGTACCGCATCCGCTGCTGAAAAATTACCAAAACTACGCGCCGAACCTGTCGCCGTATCACCGCGAATACCAATAATAAATACCGGCTTTTTATACGTCTCGACTAATTTCGACGCCACAATGCCAATCACGCCATGATTCCAGCCCTCGCTTGCCACCACCAGTACGCGATCATCCGCCATACCATCCGCTTGTTCACAAGCTTGCTTAAAAATCTCATCCTGAATTGAACGCCGTTCAACATTAAACGCCTCCAATTTTTCACTTGCCGCCAGCGCCTCTATTCCGTCTGTTGCCGTCAACATATCCAAACTATGCTGCGCTGTATCTAGTCGTCCCGCCGCATTCATACGCGGGCCTAGTCCAAACCCCAAATGCCGTGCATTTACCGTCTCTGGTTCAATACCGCTCACTGCCATCAATGCTTTTAGCCCGGTACGCCGCTGTTTCTTCAGCACTTCCAACCCCCAGTACACGTTTGCCCGGTTCTCATCCGCTAATGTCACAATATCACATACCGTCCCCAACGCTACTAAATCAAGCAACCATTTTTCGTACCCGTCAGGCAGCCCGTCTAGCCGCGTCTGCAGTGCTTGCACGAGTTTAAACGCCACGCCCGCGCCACACAAATCACGAAATGGATACTCATGATCAGCATATTTAGGGTTAACCGTCGCGACTGCTGGCGGGCGTGTCGGCGCAATATTGTGGTGGTCTGTCACCACTGTATCAATACCCAACTCAGCTGCGTATGCAATCTCCGTGTGGCACAAACTACCGCAGTCCACCGTCACAATCAGCTGCGCGCCCATATCGCGCACCTTATCAACTGCACCAATCGTCATGCCATAACCTTCGACAAACCGGTTTGGAATAAATGCGTCAAGATGTTGAAACCCAAAACTATGAAATGCATCCAACAACAATGCCGTCGCGCTCAGTCCGTCAATATCATAGTCGCCATAGATAACGACCTTCTCCTGATGTTGGCGCGCGAGCACTAACCGCGCCACCGCTTTATCCATCTCTGATAATAGGAATGGATCATATTTTGTTGCCGCATAATCCGGCGATAAAAATGCTTGGCGCGCCGACACGTCATTTAATCCGCGTGCTGCTAAAATCCGTTCAAACAGCGTCATCGCGGTTGAATATCAGACGTTGTCCGTTTTGGTCGATTGCTGCTTGCTTGCTGCTGCGATTTAATCACGATGCTTTGTAGCTCTTTAAAAATCGGGAACTGCTTGTTGGTTGAATAAATCCGTGTATTGCCCTGTTTTTCAGCCATCAAAAAACCCACCTTTTCAAGCCGGCGTAACTCACGCTGGATATTACCCGGGTCTTCTTTGATCAGCTTAGCGAGACCGCGCACATGCGTACGAAAATCTGGATATTTTGCGTATACCACCACGATCTTTCGCCGAACCCTGGAGGTTATAAATACATCAAGCACGTGAACAGCCTTTCTTGCTTTTTATTAATACCACTGTTGCTTTTTATTCTACATTTTTTCTAGATGCAATTCAAGCCACTTGGCGTACCATATTTACCGCCAATTCAAAATAATCTGGCTGATCTTCTGAATCGCTTCTTTACGTGTCGGAACCGTATTGTCGGAGTAATAATGATTCACTCCCAAATAATTTTCTTTCACATCAAGCACGTGCAATTCGTCCGCCGTAACGTGCAATTGATCCACCACCGACACCGTTGCAATCGGCGTCGCTACAACTAACCTTTCTATTCGAATCGGCTTCAAAAAATCAAA
>ERZ773014.2670-NODE-2670-length-10153-cov-9.885225_pt1 | contig 10153 bp, 9 predicted proteins | sample MGYA00580841_ERZ773014 | MGnify/ENA primary metagenome ERZ773014 (study PRJEB29015, sample SAMEA2737989) | human oral metagenome | biome: human oral; feature: human-associated habitat; material: dental | place: China | collected 2067 ...
CCCGTTTAACAGTTAAGCCCATTATTTACGGACTCCTACTTGTCTGCGGATGCTTTTTGCCGTTCGCAGCCGCCTTTGCGCACCCTTTTGCCAAGGATGCGTTGGAGTGCGGTGTGTGCGGCGGGGCAGGTGAACAGAAAAACAAACAAGCACGAGATATGAACAACGGAAAATGTTATTGCGCGTACTGTGGCCAGTCGTTTACGAGCGTCGGCCAACTGACGCGGGCCGGGCTGTGCGCACGCCACCCCGACGGCCCCGTCCGAGGGAAACACAAACTCTACGAAGGGACAGAGAAGTCGGCCTACACCTGTAAATACTGCGGCGCTGAAGCCCGCACGATCGATCGCCTGACGGCCTCCACCTGCCTCCACCACCCCAAGGGACACCACCGCGGCCACCACGAGCCGGCACTGTAGAATGGGAGAGAATACATGATAGAACTATCCAAACAATAGATACGAGAATATGAAAGTGAATTTTACACAGGTAGTCGAACAACTGGAAAAGTGGGCTACCAAGGAACGGTTAGAAGCCGTGCACTCCTTCTTGGATCAGCATGGCGACGACATTGCTAAGGGGATTGACAAGGCCTCTGCGTATGTGCAGAAGCATACCCCGGTACTTTGTGAGATGATTGAGGTGAAGGAGCTGGACATGGATGCGCTGAAGGAGATTCTCACTAAGACGATGACTCCGGAAAGCGACTTCGCCGCGCTGTTAGACATGGGAAGAAACACCAACGATGAGCTGGAGCTGTTTCTTCAGTATTTGGATGCGAACAAGAAGGCTGTGGACAAAAACAAGGTCTATTGCATTCGCTGTGGGATGAAATCGAATGAGCTCAAAGAGGCGTTCGGAGATAAGAGTATGTTGTTATTAAAGTTATAAGACATGGGACTGTTTGAAACACTAAAGAGATTCTTCCTTCAAATGTGGGACGTATTGAAAAAGATACGGACCCAGATTGTCAACTTCTTTAATCATATAGCCAACTGGTTTAGGGCAAAGTATAGAGAGATTATTAATCAGCATCCGAACGCAAGTGCGATTGCGCTGATAATTGACGAGAAACTCAGCTCGGGCAATTATGGCATGATGGACATTGGGTTGAAAAGAGGTGTGGTCAATACTTTCTATGATAGATCTACAGGGGAGATTCTCTCAGACCACACCGAGATTGTCGAATATGAAGACTTAGATGCTGAGACGAAGAGCCGATTTGGAAATAAGGACATGTTGATATTACAATAATGAGACGTATGAATTATGTGATTACAGCCGTTGCAGTAGCCGGCATTGTCATGGCAGGAATCTATTTCCTGAGAAAGAGAAGCGGCAACTATTTGCCGATAGCGAGAAAGACGATGGATAAACTCTCGCTGTTTGACGTGAAAGAGTTTTTCCAGCAGAATACCCGGCCGCTTGCGGAAGGATGTAAGGCAGTCGTGCTAAAAATGGGACGAGAGCAAGCGCAGCAGATGCAGATCGATTTGAGCGAGAACACCGGCGTTTCATACTACATCTTGGCTTATTACGATGAGAAGCAGCACAAAGTGCTTGACGGGTATACCTTGATTGAAACTAAGGCCATTGACAGTCACTTGGCTGAGGCTTTCGGAAGTAAGGACATGTTAATCGTAGAGTGATATGAACTGGTGGGATATTGTACAGGCTTTCCTCCCCGGTGGAGAGTGGAGGAAATACAGCGTGATGAATGATGCCGCCCAACAACTGTCCAAGGGTTTGATGAACATGGACAGGGAGGCTCTGAAGAGTATTGTATCTCTGGGAGGCGCCGTATTGGGAGGTGCTGCCTTGGGTGCCGGACTCGTAGCCGGTGGGGTATATATTGCAGAAAAGATCAAGGTCTGGAAGCTGAATCGGGAAATCGCCAAGCAGAAAGTGAAAGAAGAGCTGCGTAAGAAATTGGCGATAGAGATGAATCGGATACTCTCCCCAATGATTAAAGAAAGGCTCGAAGCCGGTGATACCTCTGTTGCAAATATCGGCCTGTCTGATTGCGACGACTATGCACAGCGCACCTCGGACGGACGCACGTTTATCGGCGTAAAGCTCCCGGGACGAGAGCAGTCTATCTTGGCTCGAGAGATCGACTATGATTTGATTGATCCGGAGCTGGATCGTCAACTTAATAATAACGTCAACCGCTGCTTGGTGCTATGAGCAAGACGAGTAACCAGACGGTCTTTGACCGCATCATCGAAAAAGCGAAAGAAGTGCAGAGCGATCTGCATTTCTTTCAGCATGCGAAAAAGATAAAGAGTAGCAGCTTTGAAGAATTGCCGATCACCCCGAATGCGAGCGTATTTATTCAGAACGCCATCGATAAAAAGGAACTGAAGCATTTGATCTTTAACGTGGATCATGAGATCGGCAAAATCAAGCAGCAAGACGTAGATACAACTGCCCTCCCCAACCTTTTCATCTGCAAAGACGAGGAGAGCGCACAGCGACTGGAGGCTGCTCTCAACGGCGAAAAGAAAGACGATGCCGACGCCGCCCCCACCTTCCGGCCGCAGGAGCCGAGACATTCGCTCGACCGCGTCATCCTACCGCCCGAGGTGAAGGAAGATATCCGTGTCTCCCTCTCGCTCATCGCTCACCAAAAGCGCATCTACGACGACTGGGGATTCGCCGAAGTGGACGACCGGCCGAAGCTGATTCTGAACTTCTACGGCCCTCCGGGCACAGGCAAGACGATGGTCTCGCACGCCGTGGCCCGTGAACTGGGCAAAAAGATCCTCGCCGTAAACTATGCCGAGGTCGAGTCGAAGTACGTCGGCGATGCGCCAAAGAACCTTCTGAAAGCCTTCGAGGCCGCCACACGCGAACGGGCCGTGCTCTTCTTCGATGAGGCAGACTCCTTCCTCGGCAAGCGCATCACGGACGTGCACAACAGCTCCGACCAGGCCATCAACTCGCTCCGCAGCCAAATGCTGATCCTGCTCGAAGACTTCGACGGGGTCGTGATCTTCGCCACCAATCTGGCTAAGAACTACGATAAGGCTTTCGACTCGCGCATCCTGAAGCACATCTATTTCGAGCTGCCCAACCGCGAGAACCGCGAGCAGATCATCAGCCTGATGATCCCCTCCAAGGTGCCCCTCGCCGCGGACATCGACCGGAAAGCACTTTGCGCCCAGTTGGCCGAGATTTCCGAAGGCTTTTCCGGCCGAGAGATCAAAAACGCCGTCCTCGAGAGCCTCTCGTTGGCCGTCCGCAAGGGTGAAGAGACGATCGGCACAGACGCCTTCGTCCGCGGCTTTGAGCTGATCAAAGAGAAGCTCCAGAAGCTCGCCGAGGAAAAGGGCAAGAAGACTCTCCCCCCAGAGGTGAAGCAGAAAATCGAGGAGAAGATCCGCGAGAATCTCGCCAAGCAGGAGGCCGAGCCCACCCCGGAAGAGAAGGCTGAGCTCGCCCCCGCCTCTGAGGTCGGATAGAGAACGCGACGGGGGGAACTCTCAATACCTTCCCGCTGCGGGGCGGAGCCCTCTGGAAGAAACTTCCACGGCACTTCAATCGGCTGCGAGGCCTCTGGAAGAAACTTCCACAGTACTTCAACCAGCTGCGAGCCCTCTGGAAGAAACTTCCACGGTACCCCCAACGGCTGCAAACCCTCTGGAAGAAACTTCCACGGCACTTCAACCGGCTGCGAGCCCTCTGGAAGAAACTTCCACGGCACTTCAACCAGCTGCAAGCCCTCTGGAAGAAACTTCCACGGTTTGACTCGCTGTGCCCGCCGTCCATTCACATTACGTTTTTCATAAAGAGATAACCCACATCCACTTGATCAATTAAAAACTGAACCAGATGAAACGAGCTAAACCCATTGACACCATCTATGTTCATTACCCGCTGGGTATGCATGTTGGTTTGCAAGAAGTGTTGTACGGACTGATCCAGCCGATCGCCCCTGAGAAAATCCTTTTGGAAGCCACCGACATCCCCTTGTGGAAGGCCGACATCGACAAAGAACGAGAGGTGGTGCGCGAAACGAAAGCCTCCGAAGAGACCGAAGCCCTCGCGGAAAAGGATGCGAAACGCGATGAGATCATCACCTCGCTCTTCCAAGAGATTCGGCTGGCTGACAAGTCGCTCATCGAAGCCCGCAAGGCCGCTGGCCATCGGCTCCGCCTCGTGGTCGACACCTACAAAGGCCTGCAAAGAGAGAACCTGTTTGAAGAGACCGGACATGTATCCGGCCTGCTGAACGATCTGGACAAGCCCGCCGCTGTGGCTGATCTGACCGCCCTCGGCGTGAAACCTTTGGTTGAGAAGTTGCGCACCATCAACGGCGAATTCATTGCCCTGCGCGATACCCGTTTGAAGGCGAAGGCCGCCGTCAATTTACCGACGGGCACCAGCCTCCGCAATAAGAACGACGACACAGCGAACCAGATCTTCCGACACATTGAGGCCGCTTATCTGGCTACCACCTCCGACGAAGACCGCAAAACGATCAGCGAACTGATCGACCAACTGAACCAAGCGCTCCGTGACGTCAAAACGACTCACCGCCAAAGCCTCGCCCAAAAGAAGGCTGCCGACAAAAAGCCCGACGATCCCAAGCAGCCCAAGACCCCGAAGGAGCCCAAGCAGCCCAAGGATCCGAAGACTCCTGAGCAGCCGAAGGATCCAAAGCAGCCGGAGACACCCGGTGGTGGTGCTGGCGAGCAGCCCAAGAAACCGGACGAGAAACCAAAGGATCCGAAGAAACCCGGCGACGGTAATCCTGACATCACGTTGCCGGAGGAATAGGGTACCCGGTTGTAGGGGCGTATCGCATACGCCCCCCACACGGGCCCGCAAGGGGCCGAATGATCAGACACCCCGGGTACATGTGATTCGATTCACATGTGCCCGGCTTTTTTGTGCCCGGGTGTGTGCATTCATGTACCCGGTTGTAGGGGCGTATCGCATACGGCCCCTGCCGGGGCAGGGGCCTTTCTACATTGCTTTCTGATTCTATTTTTGCCGCCGTTTTCGGTGACGCCAAGTCGGACGGTCCCGTCCGCGACGTGAAAAGGGAATCCAGTGAAAGACTGGAACAGTGCCCGCTACTGTAACACCCCGCCTATCGAACGAAGGAGAGCACCCGCAAGACGTGCCACTGCCGCCCCGGAGCGGCGGGAAGGCCCACAGCCCTCCTTCAGGGTGAAGTCAGGAAACCTGCCGGAAACAACACGTATACCGCCCCTCGGGGTCAAGGGTCGGAGGTTACAAAAGGAATGTTTCACACATACGAGATACATAGAAGATGCCTGTCGGACGTCGCACTGCGGCGCGCCCTGATGCTGCTTGCCGGCCTGCTTTACCTTCTCGACGCCGCCTCACAGGGCACGGTGCGAGGCACGGTGCGCGACGCCTCGGGTAGACCCGTCGTGGCCGCCACGGTCGCTGCCGGTGCACAGCGTGGCACATCCACCGACGACCGCGGCGCCTATGCCCTCGAACTGCCCGCCGGACGCACGACGCTCACCGTCTCGTCCGTCGGTTACAAGACCGTTAAGGCCGAGGTGGACGCAGCGCGAACCCCCACGCAGAACTTTGTGCTCGAGGAAGACGCCGTCACACTCAACGTTGTCGAGGTCTACGCCAAAAGCCCCGCACAGCGTCTCCGCGAGAGCGCCTTCGCCGCCGCGGCCCCCGACGTCAAGACGCAGCTGAGCCAGCTGCACGACCTCAACACCCTCGTCGGCCGCACCGCCGGCGTCAAGGTGCGCGAGGAGGGCGGCGTCGGCTCCGACTTCGAGCTATCGATCAACGGCCTCTCGGGCAACTCCATCCGCTACTTCATGGACGGCCTGCCGCTCGCCACGAAGGGCAGCGGCGTATCGCCCGCCAACCTCCCGGTCAACCTCATCGAGCGCGTGGAGATCTACAAAGGCGTCGTCCCGGCCTACCTCGGCGCCGACGCGCTGGGGGGCGCCATCAACATCATCACCCGCCGCGAGCAGCGCAACTACCTCGACGCCTCGTACGGCATCGGCTCCTTCCACACGCATAAGGCCGACCTCTTCGCGCAGGTCGTCGACCGTCGCACGGGGATCATCGTGCGACCTGCGGCAGGCTTCAACTTCTCCAAGAACGACTACCGAGTGCGCGACGTAGAGCTGTGGGACGAGGCCGCGCAGGAGTTTCGCCTCACCGATCGCCGACGCTTCCACGACGATTACCTCTCCGCCCTGATGCAGCTCGAGGCCGGCGTCAGCCGCCGCACCTGGGCCGACGAGCTGTTCGTCTCCGCCTCCTACTCCACCACCCGCAAGCAGCTCCAGACGGGCGCCATGCAGACCATCGTCTACGGCGCCGCCGAGCGTCAGACGGGAGCCTGGAACATCGCCGCGCGGTACGCCAAGAAGGCCCTCTTCCTGCCCGGCCTCAACGCCTCCCTCTCGGCCTCTCACACCTGGGATCACGCCCAGACGATCGACACCACCTTCCGCAAATACCGCTGGGACGGCTCCTACATCGAGTCCGCCCGCAGCGAGATCTTAGGCCGCGACCGCATGCACCGACACTATCGCCGCCCCTTGATGCTCGTCCGCCTCGGGCTGGATTACCATTTCAACCCGCATCACACGCTGAACCTGAACTACCTCATGAACCGCACCGGCAACCGTCGCACGGACGAGGTGGATTCGGACTTCGCACCTTCGGACGACATCTTCGCCAAGCATACCCTCGGCCTCTCTTATAGCCAGCTGCTCGTCGAAGACCGTTGGCAGAACACGTTCTTCGTCAAGAACTACACGAACTACCTGAAGGTTGGGCAGCAGGAACTCCCCTGGATCACCGGTTCGGGTGAGGTGCAGGGCCCTTCGACAAAGAATCATACGGGCTACGGCCTGGCCACGCGTTACGCCTTCCCCTCCGACGCCTTCGCCGTGAAAGCCTCCTACGAGCACAGCCTGCGCCTGCCCATGTCGCGCGAGCTGCTCGGTAACGGCACCACGGTCTATGCCAACCTACGTCTGCGTCCGGAGAACAGTCACAACATCAACCTCGGCTTCTTCGGTGCGCTCCGCCCCGCCCCCGGTCACCGGTTGGATTACGAGCTGAACGCCTTCTACCGTGACGTGAAGGATTACATCCGCCTCGTCGTCTCCGAAACCGAAGGCACGAGCCAATACGACAACGTGCCCGGCGTGGGCATCAAAGGTCTCGAGGGCGAGCTGCGCTATGCCTACGCCGACCTGTTGCAGGTCGTGGCCAACGGCAGTTGGGAGGACGCCCGCAGCATGACCCACTACTATCCCGACGGCAAGGAGATGATCACCTATCGCAACCGCATCCCCAATCGCCCGTGGCTCTTTGCCCACGTCGAGGCGACGCTGAAGCGGCGCGACGTCCTCATCCCCCGCAGCACGGTGCGGCTGACGTACAACTTCGACTTTGTCCGCAGCTTCTTCCTCACCTGGGAGGGCTACGGCAGTCTCGACAGCAAGTCGCGCATCCCCACGCAGTATCGCCACGACGTCGCCCTCTCCGTCTCCTTCGCCGATGAGCGTTACAACGTTTCCCTCTCCTGCAACAACCTCTTCGACCGTACGCTCTACGACAACTATAAACTCCAGAAGCCCGGCCGAGCCTTCTTCTGCAAATTCCGTGTGTTCATTAATTAGAGGGTAGAGAGTAGAGAATAGAGGGTAGAGGGTAGAATAGAGGGTAGAATAGAGGGCAGAGGGTTGACTGAAGCCCTTCCATTAAGAATGACAATTGACTTACACCAATAAATAGACACAGAGATGAAAGCAATCAAATGTTACGCTTGGGCGCTGATCATGGCGCTGACAGCGGCCGTTTTCACGGCATGTAATGATGATGATCCGAAGCCGACACCGAAGCCGGATCCTACGCAGAAAGCCCACTTCGACCTTTGGGTGGCCGTGGGCGAAGAGGGTGGTATGGCCTCCACGGCACAGTTGCTGGTCAAGAGTACCCAGTCGCTCGACGCACAAACGCAGCTCGACTTCAAAGGCTCGGGCGTAGACGTGACGAAGAAGCTCTATCAAGAGACCATCATCCGCGGCAAGTATTACTACCAGATTCCGCAGGAGAAGGATCGCTTCGGCAAGTATCAGATTGTCGATGCCGGAGGGACGCACCAGATCGCCATCGTCAAGGAGGTTAGTTTCAAAAAGAACACGCTGAAGGACCGTCGCTACACGCACGCTTGGATCAACGACCACACTTTGGTGCTGATCGGCTCGAATGGCAAGTCGGACAAGATCCTTTGGATTAAGATCGACACCGAGAACATGACCATCCTCGACGAAGGCGAGCTCGACCTGCCCGCACCGCCAGACAAAGACAAGTTCAACACCTCCGGCATCGCCAACTATCGTGACGGCAAGATCCTCTATGCCTTCGTCTACAACAACGAACGCTCTTACTTCCAGCTGGCCTTCATCAACGCGGCGGACATGAAGACGGAGAAGGTGGTCAAGGAGACGCGCGCCGAGTTCATGGCCGGCACGGCTTACGGCGAACTGCTCCAGCACAAGAGCTTCTTCACCCCCAACGGCGACTATTATCTGGCTTGCAACAGTGTGAACGCCGGCGCCAAGAGCTCCACACAACAGCACGGTGCCCTGCTGCGCATCAAGAAGGGTGCGACGGAGTTCGACAAGAGTTACCGCGGCTACAACCACCCCAAAGGCAAGATCGTTACCGCCGACTGTCTCTCCCCAACCAAGGCGCTGCTCTACATCCAAGATCCGGAGCACACCGGAGCCAAGGGCTGGGGCGCTGACTACAACTGCTACTACGCCATCCTCGACCTGACGACGGATCAGCTGACCGAGATCCAATACAACGGCACCAACCTGCCCTTCAGCAGCGGCACCTTCTCGCAGCGCTCACTCGTCCTCGGTAACAAGGCCTACATCGGTGTCAACCCGAAAGACGCACCCACGTGTATCTACATCTACGACATCCCGTCGGGCCAGGTGACCAAGGGCATGACCATCGCCAAGGGTTACCACTTCGAACGCATCGTGGGCATCGAGGAATAAACGGTATCAACGCTCTGAGAATTGATGAATAAGTGGCTGTTTCGGATCCACCGATGGGTAGGAGCAGTCGTCGGACTGTTCTTCCTCATGTGGTGCTTGTCGGGGTTGGTGCTCGTCTACCATCCCTTCCCCAACGTGGACGAGCGCGACCAGCAAGCGCGCATGGAGCCGCTGACCGACTCCCTTCCCGCCGTCGACTCGGTAGCCAAACGGCTACCCGAGGGTGCGGCGGCGAAGGTGCGGACGGTCACGGTGCGGCGCTTCCAAGGCCAAACGCTCTTCGACTTTGAGACGAAGGACACGACCTACACCCTCTGCGCCGACTCTGCCGAAGTCCAGCGTCCCATCACTGCGGAGACCATCCGCGACGTGGCCCACCGCTGGGTCGACGCCCCCATCGCACGCATCGACACGCTCCACAGCCGTGATCAGTGGATCATGTACTCCCGCTATCTGGACGAGATGCCCATCGCCAAGTGCTACTTCGACGACAACGCGGGCCACGAGCTCTACATCTCCACCCGCACGGGTGAAGTGCTCCAGTTCACCGACCGCAGCAGTCGCCTCTGGGCTTACGTCGGCGCCATCCCGCACAAGTTCTACCTGCCCATCCTGCGCCGCGACAACGACGTCTGGATCCGCAGCCTCACTATTGGCGGCGTCGTGGCGCTCATCGCAGCCCTCTCCGGACTCATCGTCGGCCTTATCATGCTCCGGCGCAACCAGAAGGCTCGCGGTAAGCTCGGCAGCCCTTATAAGAAGGCCTGGTTGAAGGCGCATCACGTCACCGGACTCGCGTTCGGGCTCGTCCTCGTCGGCTTTGCCTTCAGCGGCGCAATGGCCCTGCAACGCATCCCCGAATGGATCATCCCTACGCACGGCGACTATCGCGTGTCGGACGCCAAGATGCGCGGCAAGTCACTGCCCATCTCGGCCTACACGGACTATCGCGCCGTCCGGCAGTTGCACCACGAGGTGCGGCAAATCGTCTGGAACCACTTCCGCGATGTGCCCATCTACGACGTGACGACCGACACGGCCACCTTCAGCCTCGATGCCTCCACGTCCGACTTGCCCCCGCTCCAGCTCTCTCTGGCCACGGTAGAGAAAGC
>ERZ773014.2671-NODE-2671-length-10152-cov-3.419332_pt1 | contig 10152 bp, 7 predicted proteins | sample MGYA00580841_ERZ773014 | MGnify/ENA primary metagenome ERZ773014 (study PRJEB29015, sample SAMEA2737989) | human oral metagenome | biome: human oral; feature: human-associated habitat; material: dental | place: China | collected 2067 ...
TATATATTAATAAAATTAAAAGAGGGATTGAATGGATAAAAAAAAGACTACAAAAGTACCAAATAAGGAGAAAAAAGAAGTACCCAAAAGAAAAATAGAACAACAGAAAACTCCTAAAAAGAAAAGCACATTGGACTATTCTAAATTTTTTAATTTTATATCTTTTGTTGTTTTTATAGTTTTTGCTTGTTTTATGTATAAAAAAGTTATAGAGCAAGAAAAAATTGAAAGGGCAATTGTTGAGAATACTTCTAAACAGATAACTTCAAATATTGATATTAGAGATGAAAATTTCTATAATGAACCTAAAAAGGAAGTTAAGGTGGAAAAGAAAGTAGAAGAGACTAAAAAAGATGAAGTTATTGACGAAAATCCAAAAATTGATGAAGAAGTGATAGTGGCTAATAATACTCCAAAAGAAGAAATTATTGTTGAAGATAAAGATAAGGTTCCAGAAGTTAAAAATGTTGCTACAACTGAAAAGAAAGATGAGAAAAAGGAGATAAAATCTTCTGAAAATGATAAAAAAACTTTAGATTCTAAAAAAATAGAAGAAGGAAAAGAGGCAGCTAAAAAAGTTATAAAAGAAGAAAAAGAAAAGAAAGAGAAAGAAAAAGCTGAGAAGAAAAAAGAAGAAAAGAAAGTAGAAGAGAAGAAAAAGGAAAAAGCTAAAGAAGAAAAGAAAATGGAAGATAGAAAAGAAGAGAAAAAAGTTGAAGCTCCAAGTCCAAAAGAAAATAGAAATAATGAAGAAGTTGAAAGACCTAAGAGGGATGAAACACAGGAGTCAGAAATAAAAACTATAAAGACTAAAAAAGAACCAGTAGAAAAGTTGACTAATGAGGAAGTAAAAACAAAATTAAATAATGAGATAAGAGAGGTTGAAGGAACTTATACACCTTAATATCTCAATATGGAGGGAATATGTATACATATACCACTGTTAGAGAAATAGTAGAATCATTAAATTTAGAAATATTAAATGAAGGAAATTTAGATTTAAAAATTGATATCCCTAATATCTATCAAATTGGTTATGAACTTGTTGGTTTTTTAGATAAAGATAGTGATGAGCTAAATAGATATATCAATATCTGTAGCTTAAAAGAATCAAGATTTATGGCTACTTTTTCTAAAGAAAGAAAAGAAAAAGTTATTTCCGAATATATGGCTCTTGATTTCCCAGCTCTAATCTTTTCAAAAGATGCTATCATAGCTGAAGAATTCTATTATTATGCTAAAAAATACAACAAAAATATTCTTTTAAGCAATGAAAAAGCTTCTGTTACTGTTAGAAAATTAAAATTCTTTCTTTCTAGAGCACTTTCTATTGAAGAAGAATATGAAGATTATTCTCTTATGGAAATTCATGGTGTTGGAGTATTGATGACAGGTTATTCAAATGCTAGAAAAGGTGTTATGATAGAGCTACTTGAAAGAGGTCATCGTATGATAACAGATAAAAATCTAGTTATACGTCGTATTGGTGAAAATGATTTGCTCGGTTACAATGGAAAAAAGAAAGTAAAGCTGGGGCATTTTTATCTAGAAGATATACAAAATGGTTCTGTTGATGTTACAGATCATTTTGGAGTAAAATCAACAAGAATAGAAAAAAAGATAAATATACTTATAGTTTTAGAAGAATGGAAAGAAAAAGAATTCTATGATAGACTTGGGCTTGATACACAATATGAAACTTTTGTTGGTGAAAAAATACAAAAGTTTGTTATACCTGTGAGAAAAGGAAGAAATCTAGCTGTTATCATTGAAACAGCAGCCCTATCATTTAGATTAAAAAGAATGGGACACAATACTCCTTTAGAATTTCTTAATAAATCTCAAGAAATAATACAAAAAAAGAAAAAAGAGAGGGAAGAAAATATGAATACAAATAGTTTAGCAGTTACAAAACTAATAAATGAGTTTGATTTAGAAGTAAAATATGGTAGAGATAAAGTGACAAGTACATATATAAAATCTTCTAATGTGTACCGTCCCTCTTTGTCACTTATAGGATTTTTTGATTTAATAGAAGAAGTTTCTAATATAGGTATACAAATATTTTCAAAAATGGAATTTAACTTTTTAGATAAGCTTTGTCCAACAGATAGAATTAATAATTTAAAGAAATTCCTGTCTTTTGATATACCTATGATAGTACTGACAGAAGACGCTAATGCTCCTGATTATTTCTTTGAGTTAGTGGAAAAAAGTGGACATATTTTAGCTATTGCTCCATATAAAAAATCTTCTCAAATAATTGCAAATTTTAATAACTACTTGGACTCTTTCTTCTCAGAAACAATAAGTGTCCATGGAGTTTTAGTTGAGCTTTTTGGTTTTGGAGTTTTACTTACAGGTAAAAGTGGAATAGGAAAAAGTGAAACAGCGTTAGAGCTTATACATAGAGGTCACAGACTTATAGCGGATGACATGGTTAAATTCTATAGAGATACTCAAGGAGACATTGTAGGTAAATCAGCTGAACTTCCATTCTTTATGGAAATAAGAGGTTTAGGAATCATAGATATAAAAACTTTATATGGAATGAGTTCTGTAAGATTATCTAAAAGATTGGATATGATAATAGAGCTAAAAGCACTTGATAACTCTGATTATATGTCAGCTCCAACAACTCACCTATATGAAGATGTACTAGGTAAACCTATTAAGAAAAGAATACTTGAAATTTCTTCAGGTAGAAATGCTGCTGCCATGGTTGAAGTTATGGTTATGGACTATATGTCTGGTTTACTTGGTCAAAAATAACAGAAAGGAAAATATAAATTGAAAGAATTTATTGAAAAATTTAAAGAAATAAAAGCTATTATTGAAGAAAATCAAAATATTATATTAACAGCTCATATTAACCCTGATGGTGATGCTGTAGGTTCAGGACTAGGTTTATTTCTTACATTAAAAGAAACTTACAAAGATAAGAATATTAGATTTGTTTTACAAGATAGTATTCCTTATACTACAAAATTTTTAAAGGGTTCTGAAGAAATAGAAACTTATAATAGTGAAGAAAAATATTCAACTGATTTATTGATATTTTTAGATTCAGCTACAAGAGAGAGAACTGGAGAAACTGGAAAAAATATAGAAGCAAAACTTAGTATTAATATCGATCATCATATGAGCAATCCAAGTTATGGAGATGTGAATTGTGTTATAACATATTCATCTTCAACTTCTGAAATTGTCTATCACTTTTTAAAATATATGGATTATCCAATAAGTTTAGCCACAGCTGAGGCTTTGTATTTAGGTCTAGTAAATGACACAGGAAATTTCTCTCATAGCAATGTAAAAGTTGAAACTATGATGATGGCTACAGATTTAATTTCACTTGGTGTAAATAATAACTATATAGTAACTAATTTTTTAAACTCAAATTCTTATCAAACTTTAAAAATGTTAGGAGATGCCTTAACAAAGTTTGAATTTTATCCTGAGAAGAAATTATCATATTATTATTTAGATCATGCAACTATGGAAAAATATGGAGCTAAAAAAGAAGATACTGAAGGTGTAGTTGAAAAAATTCTATCATACTATGAAGCCTCTGTTTCATTATTTTTGAGACAAGAAGCTGATGGAAAAATAAAAGGAAGTATGAGATCTAAATATGAGACAAATGTCAATAAAATTGCTGCTCTTTTTGGTGGTGGTGGTCACTATAAAGCTGCTGGTTTTTCAAGTGATTTAAGCCCTAAAGAAATCTTAGATATTGTTTTAAAAAACTTAGACTGAGGTAATAAAAATGAAAAAAATAAAAATATTATTTATTTTAATTTTAAGTCTTTTATTAATTTCTTGTGGTAATAAAGAAGAAACTGTTGAAAAGGTTGAACAAATATTTTATACTGCTATGCCTAAGCAAGAGTATAATTTAAATCCTCAATCTTATACTGGAAATGAAAGAGCTTTAATAACTCAAATATTTGAAGGCTTAACTGAATTAAAAGATGAGGGTGCAAGATATGTTGGAGTACTTAATATCGAGCATTCAGATGATTTTAAAGAATGGATTTTTACTTTAAGAGATGATTTAAAATGGTCTGATAATCAAAAAATAACTGCTGAAACTTATCTTGAAAGTTGGTTAAATACCCTAGAGAATTCAAATTCAGATGAGATACATAGAATGTTTGTTATTAAGGGAGCAGAAGATTTTGCTAAGAAAAAAGTAGATAGAGGTTCTGTTGGTATAAAAGTTCAAGAAAATAAATTAATTGTAGCTTTAAATTCTCCAATTAAGAACTTTGATGAATGGGTAAGTAACCCTATATTCTATCCAATCAGAGAAGAAAATGCTAGTTTAACTCTTGATAAAAAGATTGTAAATGGTGCTTTTAAGGTTTCTACTTACAATGAAGATTCAATTGTTTTAGTGAGAAATGAAAATTACTGGGATAATGTCAATACAAAATTAAAAGAAGTTAATATTGCTCTTGTAGAGAATGATATTATGGCTTACGAGATGTTTTCTCGTAATGAAATAGACTATTTTGGAGAGCCATTTTACTCTATACCTTTTGATAGATTAGGACAAGTGAATACTTTACCAGAAAAATTAGTTTTTCCTAGCACTAGATATTGGTATATCTCTATACCTAATGAAACAAAGGAAAAGATATTTGAAAAAGCTGAGTTAAGAAAGCTTATGTATGCTGTGACTGATCCTGAATTTATGGGAAAAGTTATAATAGAAAATAACTCTCCTAGTATTTTTGAGCATCCTCATCCTTCTTCAGAAGTTTTAAACAAGGCTAAGGAAGACTTTGAAAAATTAAATATTAAATTCTCAGAGACTCCTTATATAGCTTATTTTTCAGCTGATAAGTTATTACAAAAAAAATTATTATTATCAACTGTTAAGGAATGGGTAGGAAATTTTAAAATTCCAATAAGAGTTAGTTCTAATACTGATTCTCCTATAACTTTCAAAATTGAAAATTATTTAGTTGGAACAAATAATAAAAATGATTTATATCACTATATAAATTATAAATATAATACTAAGATAAAAACAGATGAAGAATTCTTAGATTCTTTAGTTGTTATTCCACTTTTACAGGAATATAACACTGTTTTATCTCGTTCAAGTGTAAGAGGTTTAAATCTTACTCCTAGTGGAGATTTATACTTAAAATACATCAATATGCAGTGAACTACTCACGACTAACACCCTACGAGTGCTAGAGCACGAGTGTTCTAACACATTTAATAAAAAAAGTAAAAAATAGTTTGTTACTGAGTAGATTTCTTAACTCACTTATTTTTTACTTTTTATTTTTATTTTTCTCTATGGATATGTATTGCGTTAGCTTGGTGTAAAGGTGTTACAGTTAAGTCTGTAATTTGTATTTTATCAGGAAGATTTACAACATAAGCTATAGTATCTGCAATGTCTTCTGCATATAGAGGTTCTATTCCTCCATAAACTCCATCTGCTCTTTCCTTATCTCCTTTAAATCTAACCAAACTAAATTCTGTATCAACAAGTCCAGGTTTTATATTTGTAACCTTTATTTTTTTATCTATAAGTTCTGATCTCATTGAATCACTGATAGCTTTTACAGCAAACTTTGTTGCACAGTATATACTACCATGAGGATATGCAATTTCTCCTGCAACAGAACCTATATTTATAACTGTACAAACTTTATCAGTTGCTATCATAAGAGGTAGTATTGTGTTAGCAATATATGTGAATCCTTTGATATTAGTATCAACCATTCTGTCAACATCTTCCATGTTGTATTCATATAGTTTTTCTAATCCAACTGCTAATCCTGCATTATTTACTAATATTTCTATTTTTTTCCATTCATCATCTAATGAATTTATATTTTTCAAAACATCTGAATAACTTCTTACATCAAATACTAAAGTTTTTACTTTAATTCCATATTGTTTTTCAAGTTTTTCTTTTAATTCATTTAAAATATTTTCTCTTCTAGCACAAATAATAAGGTTAGCTCCCATTTCAGCTAATTTTTCAGCTGTAGCTTTTCCTATTCCAGAGCTTGCACCAGAGATAAATGCAATTTTCCCTTTAATATTACTTTCCATAACAACCTCCTACTTCCTTTTTATTTTTTATACACTTTTGCTTTTTCATTGTCACCTAAAACTTCATAACAATAAGCAAGTTTTTCATCTTCTTCATATGTAGAATTTCCCATTTCAAGAGAAAAGCTTCTTGCTTCTAAAAAGTTTTCTATGGCTTCCTCATATCTACCTAAACCAATTAAGCATTTCCCCATTTCTATACAGATATCTTTATTTTTTGTAGACATTTCTAATACTCTAGTTAGAAATTTAAAAGCTTCTGTATAATTATCAAATATATTATAAATTCTGGCTATCTCTAGCAATAAAAAGGTATTGTACTTATATATTTCATTTTCATAAGCTTTTAGATAATGTTCAAGAGATTTTTCAAAGTCTAATAATTCTTTATAACATAAGCCAAATTCTAGATTAATCCAAGCATCTTCTCTTCCAAGTAATTTAGCCTTTAGATAATATCGTAATGCCTTTTCATATTCTCCTAAATTACGATAACAAAAAGCTAGTTGAGAAATAGAATAAATATCTTCATGCAATTCTAAAGCTTTTTCAATTTTTGCAATCGCTTCTGTATAATGATTTACAAAAATTAAACAATAAGCATGGTCAAGATAGAATTGATAATCACCTACAACTATTTTTTCTAGTTTTTTAAAATACTCTAGTGCTTCTTCATATTTATCAATATTTTGATATATATGAGCTATTTCTGATAATACCCATGTTTTCTTATATATATCATTATCCAGTTCACCTGAATTTATTATTATTAGATAATATTTCAAAGCTTCTTCATATTTTCCTAATTCTTTATAGCACATCCCTATCTCAGCATTTGTCCAAGCTACTTTATCACCCAATTGTTGTGCTTTTAAATATGCTTCCAAAGCTTCTTTATATTTTTCTGCATTACGATATGCCCAACCTAGTTGTGAGTATATCCAAGCATCTTCTCTACCTTGATTTTTAGCTTTTAAAAAATATTTTGCTGCTTCATCAAATTGCTTTAACTCTACTAAACAATATCCAAACTCAGAATTGATTGATGGGTTATTCTTTTCTCTATCTTCTACTACTCTTAGTACTTCTAGTGCCTTTTCATAATTTTTATCAGCAATATATGCTCTAATTAATTTTTCTACACGATTAATATCTAGTTGCTCTACTGGAAGTATCTTAACTTCAAAAAATATCTCTTGATATTCTTTTGCCATTTTATTCATTTTTACCTCTTATGATGGTTTTGATAAAACACTTATCATTTCCTTTATTTCATCAAATTGTTCTTTTAAATGTTCTTCATTTTCAGCACGAGAACCTAAAGAATCTATAGATAATTTCATATGTTTTTCAGCTTTCTTTTTATCACCTAAAGCTGCATAGCAATAAGCAAGTTCTAAATCTTCTAAATCAACTACATCTCCTTCTTTAAGAGAAAGTTTCCTTGATTGTAGCAGTTTTTTGACAGCCTCTTCATATCTACCAAGTCTTCTTAAACTTCTTCCCATATTACAGATATACCAACTATTTTTTGCTAATTTATAAGCTTTTGAATAGGCATCTAAAGCCTTATCAAATCTTTCTAAATCAAAGTATATATTAGCAACTCTTGACCAGATCCATTCATCTTTTCTACCTAATTTTATAGCTTTTTCAAAATATTTAATAGATTCTTTTGCTTTATCATCATTATAAGCAAGTTCCCAAGCAATTTCTGAGTTAAGCCACATGTCATCTCTTCCTAATGCTTTTGCTGCATTCAAATAATATAAAGCTTCTTCAGCATTAGAATCTTCTTTTCTTCCAATAAGCCACCCAATTTCTGAATTGATAAATATCTTTTCTCCAGTATTATTACGTCTTTTATCTTTTTCAAGAAGCTCTAAGGCCTTCTTTAATCTTTCAATACCTTCATCATATTTTTCTAATCTACCCAAGCATTGACCTATTTCTGCATTAATCCAAGAATCATCTCTTCCTAATTTTTCAGCTTCTAATAAAAATTCTAAAGCTTCTTCATATCTATCCAGTTCATTATAAAGCCAACCTATATCAGATAATAACCAAATTTCTTCTTTATCTTCTTCATAGGCTAGTAAATAGCATTCAAGAGCTTCTTCATACTTATCAAGATCTTTATAACATATACCAATTTCTGAATTAATCCAAGCATCGTTTCTTCCAAGTTCTTTTGCTTTTAAATGATATTTTAAAGCAGTTTTTTCACTACCTAAAAGACGATAGCAGAATCCTATTTGAGAATTTAAATAAATTTCTTCATTAAGTTCTTCTTTAACTTGAAGTCCTTTTTTAAATTTTGTTATAGCTTCCTTATATTTTTCTAATCTCATTAAACAGAAACCATATTCTGTATAGAACCAACAATCTTTTCTTCCAAGTTTATCTATTTTCTTAAGATATTTTAGTCCGTCTTTATATTTTCCTAGTCCATCATAAGTCCATGCTATTTCTGATAGTAACCAAATATCCTTTTTATAATCTTTAAATTTTTCAGCTAATAAATAATGTTCAAGAGATTTTTTTAGTTTGTTTAGTCTCTTAAAACATATAGCCATTTGAATATTAATCCAAGCATCATCTTGTCCTAATTTCTTAGCCTTTTTAAAGTATTTTAGAGCTTCTTCATACTTTTCTATTCTTGCATATACCTTCCCATACTCCGCATTTATCCACTCATCTTTTCTACCTAATTTTTTTACTTTAGCTAAGTAATTTAATTCATCATCAAACTTATCTAAAACACCATAAATCCATGCTATTTCTGATAATATCCAGATGCTTTTTCCTCCATTTTTTTCATTTGCTAGCAAATAAGCTTCTAGAGCCTCTTCAAACTTATCTATTTCTTTATAGCAAATTCCAAGTTCAGCATTTATCCAATCATCATCTCTTCCAAATTCTTTTGCCTTAAAAAGATACTCTAATGCCTCTTCATATTTACCTAAAATACGGAATGTCCAACCTATTTGTGAATTAATCCAAATATCATCTCTTCCCATTTCACTAGCTTTTAAAAGTGACTCTAAAGATTCTTCATATCTATGTTGTTCTCCTAAGCAATATCCAAGTTCAGAATAAATCCAAATCTCATTTCTTGGATCAGTTTTACAATTAATAATAGATTTTAATAAATCTTCAGCTATATCATAAGCTTCTATTCTGTCATACATCCAAGCTAAATAAGAATATACTTGCACTTTATTATCTTCTGTTTTTATATAATTTTTAGCTTTTAAAGCATATTCTATTGCTTCTTCTTGATTTTCTTCAATAATTTTCTTTGATAACTCTATATATATGTTTAATAAGTAATTTTTAATTTCATCATCATCTGGTCCAATTTCATCAGCTCTTAAAAAATATTTTTCTGCATTTTCATAATCATCTAGAAAGTAATAAGAATAACCTATTCTATAATTCCAACGTCTAGTGTCTTTTTCTTCTGTTTCTATAGTTTTTAGGATTTCAATAGCTTTGTTGTATTCGCCTATGTTGTTATATGCTCTACCTTGTTCACTTATAATTTGACTATTTAGTTGTTCAACTGGTAGTTCTTCTATCATATCAATTATTTCTTGATATTTTTCTAAATTATCTAAAGAATCAATTTTTGTTAGTATTTCTTCTACTGTTTTCATTGCTCCACCCCTTAAATGATTTCATATCAATAGTATATCTTATTTTTGCTTTTTTTTCAAAAAATTATTGCAAAAAATAAGAAAAATAAATAAAAAAATCAATTGTAAATTATTTCAATCTACAATTGATTTTCATATTTAAAAAACTTTTATTATTTTACAGAAGCTTCATAGATTCCTTCAATAGTAGCTGCTAAAGTTTTATTGAATTCATCATCAGTTTGTTGAGCTGATAATCCTTCAGTTAATGCTCTTGAGAAACTTGCAATAACTCCTTTGTTTTTAGAAAGAATATCATTTGCTTTTTCTCTTGAGTATCCACCAGATAAAGCAACAACTCTAACTACTCTTGGGTGTTTTGTAAATTCTTCATAGAAATTTTCAACTGTTGGTAAAGTTAATTTTAACA
>ERZ773014.2672-NODE-2672-length-10146-cov-20.030027_pt1 | contig 10146 bp, 6 predicted proteins | sample MGYA00580841_ERZ773014 | MGnify/ENA primary metagenome ERZ773014 (study PRJEB29015, sample SAMEA2737989) | human oral metagenome | biome: human oral; feature: human-associated habitat; material: dental | place: China | collected 2067 ...
CGGGCAAAAAAGATACGCTAAGATGGCGCGGCTGAATTTATCAGTGCTTCCCTAACTCTAAGAAATCAGCCCCTCGCCTCGAACGGCTCCACGCCGTGCGACGCATGATAATAGGTGCGCGCGGCAAGAATCTCGGCAACGCTTGGCGCGGGGCGCACGGGTGCGGGCTCCCCCTCCGTACGCTTCTTGCGGTGCACGCCGCGCGCCTCCTCCTCTGCCGCATCAAGCGCCGTGTTCGGGAGGTTCGCGAACTCCTCGGAGTTCGCATACTCCATCCACTCGCGCTGCAGCGCGCGCAGAAGGTAGACCTTCTCGTTGTCGAGCGGCGAGAGCTTGCCCTGCGCCTCTGCCTGACGAATCATGTCGTCGAGCTCCTCACGCGAGAGCACGCGGCGGTTGCCATATTGGTCGCGCGTCGAAGGACCGGGCTGAAAGCCTTCCTTTTCCTTATCCTGCGGGGCGTTCTGTGCGCCGTCCGCACGTTCCTGCGCAGCCCCCGCGCCTTCTGCCGCATGTTCGCTGCTCTGCGCGACCGCCTCACGCCCGAGCGCCCCCTGCATATCGCCCGTCGTCGGTGCCGCAGCTGTGCCCTCGGTCAGTGGCGCATCGAGTGCATCACCTGTAGCAGCCTCACCGCCTGCCGTCATCGCGGGCGCGGACGATCCCCCCTCGGCGGAGCCGCCGCCCACACCATGAAAACTCGGCGTCTCGCCGCTGCCCGACTTCATCTCGGCAAGCACGGCAATGTTCGCCTGTGCCACGGCGCGCAGCGCCTCGTCCTTCGTCTTGGCACGCTTCAGCGCACGCGCAAGCATCTCGCGCCGCTCCTCGATCCGTGCCACCTTCTCGTAAAGATCGGGGTTGTTTTCCTTCAGATACTGCTTATCCGTGGCAGAGAGCTTTCGCCCCTGCCGCAGCTTCTGACGGATCAGCGCCTCGCGGTTCGCATCTGCCTTGTCCCGCGTTTCCTGCGCCTCACTCGACTTCACCCTGCCGGGCTGGACGGGCGCACCCATTGCCTGTGCGAGGCTTTTTCCCGTCTTGATGCGATACTTCATCTCGCGACGCAGATTGCGCATCTGCGCATAGTCGCCGATTCTTCCGATTCCCTCGAATAATGCCATGACATTACCTCCATGTAATGTATTTCCATACTATATTATTACCATCGTTAAATCGCATCGTTTCCATTAGTATTTTACCGTATTTTGGGCAAAAAGAAAAGCCGGTATATTCACCGGCTTCAATCTCCTGCCATATCATTTGGTCGTCCATGCACAATCCATTTTTATAAACAATTCCGTCGTGCAGACACTAATCACCCTGCCAAGTCCCGAGGTGCTCCCCCACCAAGGCCGGCTAATCGTTCCAAACGCGCCCATGTGCCGCCCCCATCGTCCACAACTGAACATCTGGCACACGACATCAGCAGAAAATTTGATGTAAATTTATCATATTATGTCCATATGTGCAATAGCTAAAAATTATTTTTGAAAAAAATTTTTCTTTTGATAAAAAAATGATTGACATAGCGTCTCATCGGGTGCAAAATAGCCTCGCATTAAAGTTTATACTGTGCATTCTTTCGGGGGAACGAACGCACGATGTGGGACAAAGAAATGAGGAGGATTTTATGGGACAGAGAATGCCCATCGGGTTGCAGCTGACAGGACTCGTCGGAAGCGTTATCGCCCTGATGATCGTACTGCTTGCCATCGTGCTCTACGAGTTCAAGACGACCAGTGCGGACTATCAGCATCTGCTCTCCGTCACGGTCAAGAACAGCATTACACTGCTCGAGGCAGAGGACGACTTCCATCAGGGACTGAGCGAGCTGCGCGGCTACATCATCACACGCGACGCGAACCGTGCGACGGATACGGAGAACGCGCTCAAGAAGGCAGACGACCTGCTTGTCGTCTTTGCCGATCACGCGGTCAATCCCGAGGCGAAGCAGCGCGGCGAGGAGCTGCGCAGCGCCGTCCATGACTACACGGAGCGATCGAAGACGATCATCTCCCTCTACGAGCGCAACGATATTGCGACAGCGACCACAGCCTCTGCAGAACTGCGCAAGAAGACGGATGAGATCGACACCCTCTTCAACAAAGCTGCCGAGCTCCAGACCTCCGTGCAGGAAGAGAAACTTGAGAAGCTGAACGATACCGTCGACCATATCTTTATGGTCGTTCTCGCGATCAGTATCATCGGCATCGTCGGAATCGGCGTAGCGGCAACGTGGTACGCACGCCGCCTCGCGAGCCGCCTCATCAAGCTGCGCGGCGATGTCGGAAGGCTCGGCAAGCTCGACCTTTCATTCCCCGGCACACGTGCAACATGGAACGATGAAATCGGTGACATGGCGAACGAGCTGATTGAGATGAAGGACGCCCTTCATCAGATTGTCCGCTCCATCCAGACCGAGGCAGACAACCTCTCCAAGGCGAGCAACAGTCTTTCGAACTCCGTCCAGTCGCAGATGCAGGTCTCCGAGAGCATTGCACACACCATCACGGATGTTGCATCCGACGCCGTACACAACAACAGCAACATCGGTGAGATCTCGAATGCCATCGAGCAGGTCAGTGCGCGCACCGAGGAGATGAGTGCAAGCGGAGTCCATGCGAACCAGACCGCAAGCGATGCCGTGGACGATGCTCGTCAGGGCATGAAGTACATCCACCAGCTCGTTCAGCAAAACACGACGGTCAGCGACTCCATGACGGAGATTTCACACGTTTCGGAAAAACTGGTCACAGGCTCCGATGCCATCAAGGACGTCGTCACCACCATCCGCGAGATCGCGGGACAGACGAACCTCCTCGCCCTTAACGCAGCCATCGAGGCGGCACGTGCGGGCGAAGCGGGTCGCGGCTTCGCCGTCGTCGCCGAGGAGGTCCGAAAGCTCGCCGAGCAAAGCTCTGCCGCCACGAACGAGATCGAGCAGACCATCACCCATATGATCGAGAGCATCCAGTATGCGGCAACAGCGATTACAAACGCCGAGGAAAAGGTTGCGGAGAGCAAGGAAGTTACGGAGGAGACGGAGAAGAGATTCGACTCCATCCAGAAGCGCCTCGACGACGTACGCGTAAGTATTGAACATATCAGCCAAGCGGTCGACCATACGGCGCAGGATATGCAGGATGTCGTCGGCAACACGCAGAACATCAGCGCCGTTGCCGAGAAGACGGGCGCAAACGCCGAGACCGTCGCTGCCGCCTCCGAGGAGCAGAGCGCGAGCCTGCACGACGTGAGCGACAGCGCCGAGTCCCTCGCGCAGACCGCGACAAAGCTCAACGACATCACGTCGAAGTTTAAGCTGTAAAATACCCTTCAAATGAACCCCGAAGTTGCCGCTTCGGGGTTTTTGCTTGCAAAAATAAAAATACTACCTATTGACAATCTCTTCCTCCCCTATTATAATCAAACACATGAATAGTTGTTCATATATTATTTGAATAAAGGAGCGGATACCCATGAAAAAGGCATTCAAGATTCGCGATCTCGACTGTGCCAACTGTGCGCAGAAGATGGAGGATGCTGCCGCAAAAATAGCGGGTGTGAACAAAGTGCGCATCAACTTCCTCAGTGCACGCATGACGCTCGACGCGGACGATGCACGCTTCGATGAGATCGTCGCAGAAATTGGGAAGATCATTAGGAGCATCGAGCCGGACGCCGTACTCGAAGTCTGATTGCAGAAGGGAATCCGGTCATGACGAAGAAACAGAAGAGGCTGCTCCTGCGCATCGGCGGAGCAGCCGCACTCTTCATCCCGGGAATGATCCTCGAAGACACAATCGTTGGCGTTGTGCTCCTCCTCGCAGCTTACACTCTCACCGGCTGGGACATCCTCTGGCGTGCGGCGGTGAACAGCCGCCACGGGCGCGTCTTTGACGAGAACTTCCTCATGACAGTCGCCACCCTCGGCGCGATTGCCCTCGGTGACTACTCCGAGGGTGTCGCCGTCATGCTGCTCTACCAGATCGGCGAGTGGTTTCAGGGTTACGCCGTGCAGCGCTCGCGCCGCTCCATCTCCTCCCTCATGGACATCCGTCCCGATACGGCGTGCGTCGTGCGCGACGGTGCGGAGGAGGAGGTCTTTCCCGACGAGGTGGAGGTCGGCGAGACCATCATCGTCCGTCCGGGCGAGCGTGTCCCGCTTGACGGCGTCATCACGAAGGGTGACGGACTCCTCGACACCTCTGCGCTCACAGGCGAATCCATGCCCCGCGCAGTGCGTGCGGGCAACGAGATCATCAGCGGCTGTATCAACCAGACGGGCGTGCTCGAGGTGCGTGTCACGACACCCTACGAGGAGTCCACTGTCGAGCGCATCCTCTCGCTCGTGGAGGAGTCGACGGACAAAAAGGCGACCACCGAGACGCTCATCACGCGCTTTGCCCGCTGGTACACGCCCGCTGTTGTCATCGGCGCCGTGCTCCTTGCCCTCATCCCGCCGCTCGTCACGGGCGATCCGTTCAGCATGTGGATCTACCGCGCCCTCACCTTCCTCGTCATCTCATGCCCCTGTGCCCTCGTCATCTCCGTGCCGCTCTCCTTCTTTGCGGGGATCGGCGGCGCGAGCCGCGTGGGTATCCTCATCAAGGGCGGCAACTATCTTGAGGCGCTCGCAAAGGCGGACATCGTTGTCTTTGACAAGACCGGCACACTCACCAAGGGCAGCTTCCACGTTGCAAGCGTCGTGCCCGCCGAGGGGTTCAACGAGGAGGACGTGCTCTTCTACGCGGCGAACGCCGAGCGCTACTCCACGCACCCGATCGGGCGGTCCATCCTGCGCGCCTTCACCGAGGGCGGCGACAACACGACGGACGACACGGATGTGCACGCGCTCGAGGAGAACGCGGGACGCGGCATCTCTGCGCACGTGGGCGGGCATTTCATCCTGCTCGGCACACACGACCTTCTCACAGCAAAGAACACGGTAAACATCCCGCCCGTCCCGCACACGGGCGCGGTCTACCTCTCCGTCGACGGACGCTTCGCAGGCGTTGTTCACGTCGCGGACGAGCTCAAGGAGGACGCGGCGGAGGCGATCCGCGCCCTGAAGGAGCGCGGCATACGCGAGACCGTCATGCTCACGGGCGACTCGCGCTGGATCGGCGCGAGCGTCGGCAAGAGCCTTGGGATTGATACGGTCCACGCAGAGCTTCTCCCACAGGACAAGGTAGCGCAGGTAGAGCATCTACTCTCCGCAAAAAAGGAGGGCAAGACCCTCGCCTACGTCGGCGACGGCATCAACGATGCGCCCGTGCTCGCGCGTGCCGATGTCGGCATCGCGATGGGCGCACTCGGCTCGGATGCAGCGATCGAGGCGGCGGATATCGTCCTCATGACCGACGAGCCGAAGAAGATTGCGACCGCCATCGACATCGCACGCAAGACCATGCACATTGCGTGGCAGAACATCGTCTTCGCCATCGGCATCAAGGGCATCGTCCTCGTCCTCGGGGCGCTCGGGCTCGCGGGACTCTGGGCGGCAATCTTCGCCGACGTCGGCGTCACCGTCCTCGCCATCCTCAACGCCATGCGAGCACTCAGCGTGAAGGAATAGCTTGGGAATCGCTGATAAAATGAAGTCCGTCAGATTGGCGCAGATTTTTTTGTCCGATTGAGGCAGCAAACCGGACGCATAGCCAAAGCTATGTGGAGGATTTGCGGGCGGAAAGCGGGCGAAAAAGATGCGTCAAGATGGTCGTGCCGAATTTATCAGTGCTTCCCTATCGCACGACGAGGAAGCAGATGAGCTCAAAGTCGTCGAGGCCCGCAACATCGTTTCGCAGGGCGCTTGTTCCGCCCGCAGAGAAGAGGCTGTCGATATCGCTCTCCTCCTTTACGTCGATGATGGAGTGGATTGCATCGTTCAGCAGTGCAGAGACGGTGTGCATATCACGCCCATCATTGGTCTCGCGGTTGAATGGCTCGTATGCCGCACGGATGGGCTCTTTTTTCCCACGGCAGAGGAGGCGGATATCGTCGAGCATCTTCTTTGGATTCTGATAATCGCAGAGGATCGTCCCATCCTGCCCGATGTAGACCATATAGAATGGGTGAATGCGGTTGCGCGTATCAACGCCCAGGCTGCTGCGGATGTTCTTCAGGACGAAGATGACGCCTGGGCCGAGCTCATCCGTGACAGGAACGACGGCGTGCAGTCCGCGCGGCTTCTTGTCCATGTCACCGTGGTCCTTTAGATATGCGAGCAGGTCGAGGCGGAATTCGTTGAGCCCGAGATCCATGATGGAGATGCCGTCGTTCATGTCCTCGATGTCGACGACCTCCTCCTGCAGGCGTTTTAGCTGCATTTTACGATACTCGAGGTCGCCCTTTTCCTCTGGGTTGATGAGATCATCGTCGCCCGTAGAGGTCATGATGCTGAGCCGCATGCGTGACTCGACGCGCGGCTTGAGGTTGATGTAGTCGTCGAGGGTCAGATCCGGCCAGAAGTTCACGAGCTGTATGCACGCATTCCGACTGCCGATGCGGTCGATGCGCCCAAACCGCTGGATGATGCGCACGGGGTTCCAGTGGATGTCGTAGTTGACCATGTAGTCGCAGTCCTGCAGGTTCTGTCCCTCAGAGATGCAGTCGGTCGCGATCAGCACCGTGATGTCCGCCGCGCTGCCCGGCATGAGTACGTCCCGTCCCTTCGAGAGGGGGGAGAAGCAGGTCAGCACGTTGTTGAGTGTCGCGTGAAAGCCCGCGATCGTCGTGCGCCCGTCGATGGAGCCGGTGATGAGTGCCGTGTCGCATCCGTATGTTTCCTTGAGATACGTACTGACGTGCTCGTAGAGGTACTCCGCTGTATCAGAAAATGCCGAAAAGACGAGAACACGGCGATTGCCTTCGTTGATGGGGTGCTCGATCTTGTCCGCGATGAGGCGCAGGAGTTCCTGCAGCTTCGTATCGTGTGCAGGGGTGATGTCCGCCACCATTTTCGTGAGGACGGCCAGTATTTCGCTGTCCTTTGTCAGCTCCCTCCGCCAGGATTTCCAGTCCATGTCTGCCAGATCGATGGGTACTCTTTTCCCGACGGCAAAGAGCTCGGTGTTCTCGTCGTCCATGTCGAGGTCCGTTGTCTCCATCTCATACAGGGGGAGATCCGTATGGCCGGACTGCTCGAAGCGATTGATCTCCGTGATCGCCGCATCGATGCCCGCCTTGATTTTACCAAGGGTCAGGCGGAATGAGTGGACGGAGCTCTCGAGGCGCTTGAGCAGGTTGATGCTCATGAGGCGCTGCATGCCGCGTTCGCGACCTGTCTGTGTCAGGTTCTCTCCCTTGTTGTGGGTGAGGTCTTTGTATTTGTCGCGTCTGCTCGGGTGGATGTAGTCCGACGGCGTATAGATGCAGAGTGTGAGCTGCATGAGCTGCTCGTAGATCTCATGGTAGTTGATCGCGTCCGCCAGATCTGTGAGCTGCGGGCGAAGGGAGATGGGGTTTAGGCGCGTGGGGAATTTGCCAATGGCGCTCGTGTCATAATATTTCTCGATGTGTCTGCGCGAGCGCGCGATGGTGACGCTGTCGAGCAGCTCGAAGAAGTCAAAGTCGAGTTTGCGCAGCAGTGTGTCCGTCGTGCGTTCCCCAGGCTCCTCTTTGCTCCATGTGTTGAATGCGCTCTGCGCCTGCCGAAAGATGTCCTCGAGTCCCTTGGATGTGCCGAGGCGGTCGTCGAGATTTGCTGCGTGCCCCGCGTAGGCGAGGGCGAGCTGGTTCTTTAGATCGGTAAAGCGGTTGTTGACCGGCGTCGCAGAGAGCATGAGGACCTTGGTCCGAACGCCGGCGCGGATGACGCGCTCCATCAGGCGCTGATAGCGGTTCTCCTGCGTATGGCTGTGCGTTCCGATGCCGTTGCGGAAGTTATGCGACTCGTCGATCACGACGAGGTGATAGTTCCCCCAGTTCAGCCGATCCAGGTCGAGCCCGTTTGACTGTCCGTGGCTGCGCGAGAGGTCGGTATGGAAGAGCACATTGTAGTTCAGACGATCCGCAGCAAGGGGGTTGTTGACGTAGTTGTCCTTGTAGGTGTTCCAGTTCTCCGCGAGCTTTTTCGGGCACAGGACGAGGATGTTCTTGTTGCACTCCTCATAGTATTTCATGACGGCAAGTGCGGTAAATGTCTTGCCGAGACCGACGCTGTCCGCGAGGATGCAGCCGTTGTATTTCTCGAGCTTGTTGATGATGGCGAGAACGGCATCGCGCTGGAAGTCGTAGAGCATACTCCATATTTTGCTCTTTTTGAATCCGACTTTTTCATCCGGCAGCTCGTTCTCGGACAGGTCATCTAGGAACTCACTGAACACGTGATAGAGCGTCGTAAAGTAGATCATCTCGGGCGCATGCTCTGCATAGGCGGTGCTGATGTTCTCGATAACGGCATCCGTCACGTCCTGCATACGCACAGGGTCGTTCCAGAGCTCGTCGAAGGTACGCATATACATCTGCGCTGCCTGCGGCTCGTCCATACACTGCACGATGTTATAGGCGTTGTTTCCGCGCTCGCAGCCGAGATCCACGGTCGTGAAGCCGCTCATTGGGACATAGACGGTCTGCTTCTCGGCAGCAGAGACCATCATGAAGCCTGGCATCTGCTCGTCGCCGGTGTTGGATTTGAACCGCGCCTTTGCACGGATCCAGTCCGCGCACTCCTTCGCAATCGCGCGCTGCGTCATCTCGTTGCGCAGGCGCACCTCGAACTCCGTGCCGTAGAGGCTCGTCTCACGCGAGATGCGCGGGATGTAAAACTCGCGCTTCTCCTTTGCCTCCTTTTCCCGAATGAATGTGGGCGAGGTGAAGAGGAAGCGGAACTCCTCCACGGACGCCAGCTGCTCGCGCAGCTCCTGATACGCATACATGGAGAAACACGCCGCCGCAATGGACACCCTGCTGCCGCGCACAATCTCTGCCCGCAGATCGTCGCGCACCGTGTTTGTGATGTTATCGAATATCTTCACTCTGCTCCACCAAATCTTTCCCATAGAGATTGGCTCGATCAAACTTTCGTCCCTATTATAACATATTTCAAAGAAATCAAAAGAACCGTCCCTCCATTCAAAAAAGAGTGACAGTTGTCAGTGTCTCGAGACTTTTGCCAGTATCCCCACAACAAGTCACTCATTTAGAGGAAAATTTTTGACCGTTTTCTTAATTGTTCTTTCATCAATCATTTTATTTATGCTATAATTATAATTAACTTTTCCAGTATTTTGAACCACTTCCTATTATTTTTATCAAGTCCCATCTGGACTTCTTTCCGGATGCTGTCCAGTGCATCGTTGGCAAGGCGCACCGCATGAAATTTATCGGCTGCTATTTCTGCGTTGGGAAGAAAATCTTCGACGAGACGACGAAAGAGGGGCGATAAATCAATGCTGACCAACGCAACATTTTCGCGATCCGCAAGCGGATAGTTACGAACTCGATCGTAGAGCGTGATAGCACTGCGATCGTCGATGATGTCACAGCACTTACGTCTCTCTAAATCGTTGACTACAACCTGAAATTTTGCACCGGCATTTCCGCGAAACTCATCAATAGAAATGACCGTGCTCAAGATTTTTTCATTCTCTGCATCGTTTTCTTCGACACAGTTCACAGCGCACGCAAAATGACGCATAACGGTGTGTGAGGAAATTCCGTGTCTGCGTGCAATAAGAGAGGACGGAACAAGTTCGCCATGCTCTCTGATGATGTGATTGATTTCACTGTATGGTATGCGCTGAAAATGACCGATGAATGGATTTTCTTCGGAAAAGGTTTTCCCACAATCCTGACACCGATACCGACGCTTCCGATAGATGTAGACCGTGTTGGTAGACAGTCCGCATAAATTTTGGGCACGATAGGAGTGGACATAAGTGTACTGCGATCCGCATACAGGGCAAATATGATGCTTGCGCGGCAAATGAAACTGCACACAGCGTTCTGTTGTTATTTCCTTGCAGTCCTCTGGAAGTTTTAATAAAAAGATGTTAAAATCCTCGTACATGGAGAACGCCCCTTCCTGTGACCTTAACTAATACACAGTATAGCGGAATTTCTCCATGAAAAAAGGATGGGTGATGACCTGACCCCCAAAAGTTAGACATAGAGGATCTAACTTTTGGGGGTATTGTAATGGCA
>ERZ773014.2673-NODE-2673-length-10146-cov-9.714399_pt1 | contig 10146 bp, 9 predicted proteins | sample MGYA00580841_ERZ773014 | MGnify/ENA primary metagenome ERZ773014 (study PRJEB29015, sample SAMEA2737989) | human oral metagenome | biome: human oral; feature: human-associated habitat; material: dental | place: China | collected 2067 ...
TATCATGGTGGTCGACGGTCGCCTATGTGGTCAGCCTTTTTGCTGTCTTTGCGTTCGTGGTCATCCTCGCCTACTTCGCAGCGCGTGCCTTTGGCAAGAACTCCATGCAGAGGCTTGCGGCACGCGGGGGACAGATCTATCTGCAGCTGCAGCTCGGGCCGAACCGCTCGGTCTGTGTCGTAGAGCTCTTTGGACGCGTCTTTGTACTGGGCGTCACCGATGCGAATATCCATCTGATCACAGAGATTGACGATCCGGAGACGGTGGACGAGATTCGCAGTTCGGCACCCGCAGGGGGCGGCGTCTTTCAGGAGCAGTTCGGCTCTCTGTCGGATTTTGTTCAAAAAATACCACCGCTTTTCCGAAAGTGAAGGCGGGGGAGAGAAATGGGGGGACAGGATTGGGGCGCAAATTGCTTGTTTTGGGAGGCGCGGCGCTCCTCCTGATGGGCGCGGGACATGCGAGCGCAGCACCCTTGATTCCGACGCTTAGTGTTGGTGTGGGGACGTCGGAGAATCCGCAGGATGTTGCAACGACGATGCAGCTGCTTGCGGTTCTGACCATTATTTCACTGGCACCTGCGATTCTCGTCATGACGACCTCCTTCGTTCGTATTGTGGTCGTCATCGGCTTCCTGCGCAACGCGCTCTCAACGCAGAACGTACCACCGAATCAGGTCGTCATCGCGCTCTCGCTCTTCCTGTCGTTCTACATCATGGCTCCCTATTGGGGGCAGGCGAATGAAAATGGGATACAGCCCTATCTCGCCGGGCAGATCTCGCAGGAGCAGGCGCTTGACAATATCGTTGAACCGATGCGTGAGTTCATGTTCCGCCAGACGCGGGAATCCGATCTCGCGCTCTTTGTCAATCTTTCGGAGGCTCCCCGCCCAGAGGGACCCGAGGATGTATCAACATTTACGCTCATTCCGGCATTCATCATCAGCGAGCTGAAGACGGCGTTTCAGATCGGCTTCATGATCTACATCCCTTTCATTGTCATTGATATGATTGTCGCGAGTACGCTGATGTCGATGGGTATGATGATGCTGCCGCCGGTGATGATTTCCCTGCCGTTCAAGATCCTCTTGTTTGTCATGGTCGACGGGTGGCATCTCCTGATCCAGTCGCTCATCATGAGTTTCCGTTAGCGGGGGAGGCGTGCGATGTCCGGAGATTTGGTCATCCAGCTTGCCCAGGAGGCGCTCTTCATCGTCCTTCTGGTCTCTGCTCCCATGCTGGGACTTGGACTCATTGTTGGTCTTTTGGTGGCGGTTTTTCAGGCGACCACCTCGATTCAGGAGCAGACACTTGCATTCATCCCCAAGATCATTGCTGTCTTTGTCGCGATCCTGATCTTTGGTCCGTGGATGCTGCGCATCATGGTCGAGTATGTGACGAATGTGTTTGTCAACTTGCCGATCTATCTGCGCTGAAGGGGGCGGCAGTGCATGGATTTGTATGAACTGCTGCAGGGGCATATTGCAGCATTTTTGCTCTCGCTCACGCGGATCAGCGGTATCTTTCTCATATCGCCGTTCTTCGGCAGTATGAATATCTCGGCATATTTCCGCGTCGGCTTGGCGCTTGCAATAACGGTTGTGCTCTTTCCCATGATCGATGGATTGGGGACGCCCGCAGCGCCCGAGAGCATCATCATGTTTGCCGTCGCCGCGATCGGAGAACTTTTCATTGGATGGCTGATCGGCTTTGTGGCATACATCTCCTTCGCCGCTATTACAATGGCAGGCAAGGTCATGGATATGCAGGTGGGCTTTGCCATTGTCAATGTTGTGGATCCGACTTCCGGTCAGCAGATACCGCTCATCGGAAGTTTTCTTTATAATTTGGCAATTATCATTCTGCTTGTCACCAACGGACATCATATGATTATTGCGGCTCTCATGGAGAGTTTCCGCGTCGTGCCGATCGCAGGGATCGAGCCGAATATCTCGATGGCGCTTCTGATTGCGAATTTTACGAACGGCATCTTTCTCACGGGCATGAAGATTGCGATGCCAATTACGTTTGCAATTCTGCTCACCAATGTCGGTCTGGGGATCCTCGCACGCACCATGCCGCAGATGAATATCTTTGTTGTCGGTATTCCAATGCAGCTGATGATTGGTATCACTGTCCTGTCGATGATCATTCCGTTCTATGTCCTCTTTTTGGATGTGCTGTTCAATGAAATGTATGGAAATATATCACTTGCGGTGCGAGCCCTCCAATAGCCTTCCGTTTGTCTTCGATCTGCAGCGCTTTGCGGGGGAAAAGACCGAGGAACCAACGGCGAAGAAGCGCGCCGATGCGCGTAAGAAGGGGCAAGTTGCGCGCAGTCAGGAGGTCAACAGCGCCTTCGTGCTGCTCGTTGGCTTCTTCGGGCTGAAACTTCTGTGGGACTCGATCTATGTATCGATTGCGACCTATACGACCTATGTGTTCAGCAACCTGAATCAGACCGTCGATACGGAGAACATTCTCCGTATCTTTATCAACATTGTCCTCGTTCTTGCAAAAACGGCATTTCCCATCATGATTTTCATCATGATCATAGGACTTGCCATCAACTTCTTTCAGGTGGGGCTGAACTTCAATACAGAGTCCATCGAGTTCAAGCTCGACAAGCTCAATCCCATCAATGGCTTCGGGCGTATCTTCTCGAAGCGGTCGCTCGTGGAACTCGTGAAGTCCTTCTTCAAGATCCTCGTGATTGGCTTCTTTCTCTACCGCTTTATCCATGAACAGATCCTTGCGATGCCACAGTTCATGTTCTTCGATCTGACGACGAGTCTCACACTCGTCGCGGAGATCATCTTTCAGATGTCGTTCATCGTCATCGGTGTCATCATGATTATGGCGTTCATGGATTTCGGCTATCAAAAGTGGCAGACGACGCAGGATCTAAAGATGTCGAAGCAGGAAGTCAAGGACGAGATGAAGCAGACGGAGGGTGACCCGCAGATCAAGGGAAAGATCCGCCAGAAGCAGCGTCAGATGGCGATGGCGCGCATGATGAAGGAAGTCCCCAAAGCCGATGTCATCATTACAAACCCGACGCACTATGCCGTAGCGCTTGCCTACGAGCAGGGAATGATTGCGCCGACGGTCATCGCGAAGGGGCAGGATCTCGTGGCACAGCGCATTAAGGAGATCGGGCGCGAGACACGCGTGCCGATCATCGAGAATAAGCCGCTCGCGCGTACCCTCTTCGCCACGGTCGAAGTGGGCGGTTCTGTGCCGCAGGAACTCTATCAGGCAGTTGCCGAGGTGCTTGCGTACGTCTATCGACTGAAACACGCGCGCCGCGGTGCATGAGAATACGGGTAATTTTTCTAATCCATGACGAAAGTCTTATTAAATATTTGACGTACTTGTAATATTTGATATAATATTTAGAGGACGAATGACTTGTTCGTCCTTCTAAGGGAACGAGGGAGTGAGTGAGAGCATGGCAGCACCGCAATCCGGCAGTGTAAATCCTCTTGCATCCGGCAATCTCATACAACGATACAGCGATGTCCTGATCGCTGTTGCCATTGTGACAATCGTCATTATGATGATTATCCCACTGCCAACGGTTATCTTGGATATTCTTATCTGTCTGAATATTACGATTGCATTGCTCGTCGTGATGTCGGCAATCTACAATGTGGAAGCACTCGACCTATCGGTCTTCCCCTCCCTGCTCCTCATTACGACATTGTTTCGATTAGCGCTGAATATTTCCTCGACGCGTCTGATCCTCCTCAATGGTTATGCCGGGGAGGTCATTACTGCGTTTGGCAACTTTGTTGTCGGCGGCAATCCGGTGGTCGGCTTCATCGTTTTCGTCATCCTCGTCATTGTGAACTTCATCGTTATCACAAAGGGCTCGGAGCGCGTGGCTGAGGTTTCGGCGCGCTTCACGCTCGACGCGATGCCCGGTAAGCAGATGGCGATTGACGCCGATCTCAACCAGGGTGCGATCACGGACGCGGAGGCGAAGCGCCGCCGCGAGAAGGTACAGCGCGAGTCCGATTTCTTCGGCGCGATGGATGGTGCCTCGAAGTTCGTCAAGGGCGATGCAATCGCTGCAATCGTCATCATGCTCATCAACATTGGCGGAGGCTTTGTCATCGGTATGCTGCAGCGCGATATGAGTGCGGCGCAGGCACTTCAGACCTATACCCTGCTGACGGTCGGTGAGGGACTTGTCGCGCAGATTCCGGCACTCCTCATCTCGACGGCGACCGGTATCATTGTCACGCGATCAGCGGCGGAGGGCAATCTTGGCGGCGATCTCGTGAAGCAGCTCTTCCGCAATGCGCGTATCTTTATGATTCTGACGGGCGTGCTCCTTTTCCTTGCCATCATGCCGGGGCTGCCGGGCATTCCGTTCACGGTGCTCGCCGCGATCTGCGGTCTGATTGCGTGGAATCTCCGACGCGGCCAGGCGGTGGAGCAGGAGGTGCAGCAGGTCGAGCAGAAGGCGAAGGCGAAGAAGGAGGCGACGACACCCGAGAACATCGTGTCGCTCCTGCAGGTCGACCCGATGGAGCTCGAAATCGGATACAGCCTCATCCCGCTCGTCGATACGGGGCAGGGCGGCGATCTGCTCGACCGTATCGTCATGATACGGCGGCAGTGTGCGCTCGAACTCGGTCTTGTCGTGCCGACGATCCGCATACGGGATAATATACAGATCAAACCGAACGCGTACATTATTAAGCTTAAGGGCATCGAGGTTGCGCGCGGTGAGCTGATGCTCGATCACTATCTCGCAATGAACTCCGGCACGGTGTTCGAGGAGGTTCCGGGCATTGAGACAACGGAGCCGGCATTTGGTCTGCCCGCCCTCTGGATCTCGGAGAACGAACGCGAGCAGGCGGAGCTGAACGGCTACACCGTGGTCGATGCAGTCTCCGTGCTCGCAACGCATCTCACGGAGATCATCAAGCAGCATGCGGCTGAGATTCTCGGCCGTCAGGAGACACAGAACCTGCTCGACAACCTCCACAAGAGCAACGGTGCGCTTGTGGATGAGGTTGTCCCGAACCTGCTCAGTGTGGGTGAGGTGCAGAAGGTGCTTGCAAATCTCCTGAGCGAGCGCATCTCGATCCGCGACATGAGTACGATCCTCGAGGTGCTTGCCGACTACGGCACCGCAACGAAGGATACGGACATCCTGACGGAGTATGTGCGCCATGCAATGGCGCGGCATATCACACAGCAGAACGTCCAGAACGGGGTGCTCCCGTGCATTACGCTCGATCCTGCGATTGAGAACAAGATTGCGGGCAGCGTGCAGCGCACGGAACACGGCTCCTATGTCAGCCTTGACCCTGACTCGATGCAGAAACTCCTCGTAGCGTTGCAGGAGGAGCTCAAGAAGCTGACGAATCAGGGGTATCAGCCCATCGTGCTGACGAGTCCGACCGTGCGGCCCTATTTCCGCAATCTCGTGGAGCGCTCCATTCCGGGGCTGATCGTTCTCTCCCACGCGGAGATTGAGCAGAATGTTGAAATCCAAATCCTTGGGGTGGTGAGAATCTAAGTGCAGGTCCGAACGGTACGAGCCTCCTCCGTGAAGGAAGCAATGGAACAGATCAAGGATGAGCTCGGCAGCGACGCTGTCCTCCTCCATACAAAAAAATATCGTGAGGGTGGCGTCCTTGGCGGTGCGGAGATGATCGAGGTGACGGCTGCAGTCGACGAGACGCAGGTGCGTGTTCCGCATGTACCGTCGACATATGTGCCGCCTGCTGCGCCGATTCTTCCCTCCAATGTACTGAACCAGTATCGGATGACGGGCGCTTCGGCGGAGGGGGCGGCACCTATGCCACAGCAGGGGATGCAGACATACGATGCCTATGGGGGAGACTTGGGGGCGGACGCATATGCCATTCCTGCCGCCGCGGTCTATCCTTCGGAGTCGTATGCTGCAGCGGCTCCCCTGCCTGCGCCGACCGCGCCTGCGACGCAAGGCTCTGAGAGGGCGCCCCAAGCAGTGCAGACAGCGCATCCTGCAGCGCCGGAACCCGACGCGTCGGAAGTACTTGTGGTGCAGGAGGACGAGCGTGCAGCGAAGCGGATTCGCCTCCTTGAGGATGAACTCGCGCAGATGAAGACGATGATTGCCTCCATGATGGCGGCAAATCAGCCGAAGGAAACAATTACGATCCAGGATGTGCTGCGCCGTCAGGATGTGCGTGTTGAACTCTGCGAGGAGCTGTCCGCGAAGATTCCCGTTGCAGACGTGAATCTCGACAGTCTCGACCCGCGCGCCGCGAGCGTCCTCTCAGGCTATCTCACACAGGTGATGCAGTTCACGGGCGGACTGAAGGTGGGGACACACGGCTCCCGTGTTGTTGCCTTCATCGGGACGACAGGGGTCGGAAAGACGACGACGCTTGCCAAGGTGGCGGCGCACTTCGTGCTGGAGCAGAATCTGAAGGGCGCGCTCATTACCGCCGATACCTATCGCATTTCGGCCGTGGAGCAGCTGAAGAAATACGCCGAGATTCTGGGGCTTCCTGTGGAGGTTGTATACTCTGCAGCCGATCTCAGAAAGGCGATTGCGCGGCATCGCAGTAAGGATTTCATCCTCGTCGATACGGCGGGGCGCAGCCAATACAACGAATTTCAGATGGATGAGCTGAAGGAACTGCTCGCCGCGCATCCGCGTATGGAGAAACACCTCGTCGTCAGCGCGACGACGAAAGAAGAGGATGTGGCGGAGATCATGAAGCGGTTCTCCGTGTGCAAGCCGGATCGCATCATCTTTACAAAGACGGACGAGACGCGGACGATCGGCATGGTTCTCAATTTGCTTGCGGGCGGAGACCTCCCCCTTTCCTTCCTATCGAACGGGCAGAGCGTGCCGGATGACATCATCCCGGCGACGGCGGATCGGCTTGCGGAGCTGCTATTGAGGAGATGACATGACAGATCAAGCAACGCGGCTGCGTCAGATGGTCGGCTCTGAAACGACGACAGCCTCCGCGCTCTCCCCTGCGCAGACAGAGGGGTGGGGGGCTGCGCGCGTGGTCGCAATCACGAGCGGCAAGGGCGGCGTCGGGAAGACCAATATTGCCGTCAACCTTGCAATCGCACTCCGGCGCAGGGGGCATCGGGTTCTGGTGATCGATGCCGATCTTGGCATGGCAAATGTGGATATCCTGCTCGGGGTGGCCTCGCGCAAGCATCTGCTGGATCTCCTGCATCCGGAGGTGAGTCTGGATGATGTCATCGCCCGGACCCCGCATGGCATCCAGTATATCTCGGGCGGCTCAGGGATTGAAAAGGCGCTTGAATACGATCATGCGGAGAAGCTATTGCTCCGGCAAAAACTGGCGGACTGCGCGGCGCGTGCCGATCTGATCCTTGTGGATACGGGAGCGGGCCTTGGACGCAACGTCATGGACTTTATCCTGGCAGCCGATGAGGTGCTGCTCGTAACGACACCGGAGCCGACCTCACTCACGGATGCCTACGCCGTGATGAAGGCTTACAGTATCTATGCCGCACAGAAAAATCTCAGACTGATCATCAATCGCGTATACGAGGCGAAGGAGAGCCGAGAAGTTGCGCAGAAGCTCCAGCGTGCGGCAGAAAAATTCCTGCACATGCCCGTGGACTGTCTCGGCTATGTATTCGAGGATACGGCGGTGACGAAGGCCGTGCGACGCCAGACACCGCTCCTCAAGAGCATGCCGGATGCGGCGGCGGCACGCTGCATCGATGCCTTGGCAGAGGCACTTCTCATGGGCGGAGAAATGAATGTGAAACGCGGTTGGAAAGGTTTTTTACAGCAAATTTTTAAGTTTTAAGCGAACCCAAGGAGGATATTTTAGATGGCGGGCGAATTGGTACAGGCAAGGGGTGTTTTATTCATCGGGCAGAGGTTGGAAATATATTTTGAAAACAGCGAGGAGGGTGCTGCCGGCTATACGAGCCGTATCGAGGATATTGTCGGCGACGAACTCGTTGTCGCTATGCCCCTCGATGAACGCCGTGTGCCGGTGATCCCGCGTCCCGGGGAGAACCTCTATGTGCTTGCCGGTGGTGACGGCTGCCACTATCGCTTTTTCAGCGTGCACCACAGCCATGGACGCCATGAGGGGCGTATTCCGACGCTGCGTATTTCCGTGCCCGAGGTTGTAGAGCGCTTTCAAAAGCGTGGCCTGTTCCGGATCAAGGTAAACCTCACCGCGACCGTGCGTCTCGTTGACCGCGAAGGCAAAATCGATGCGCCCAAGCGCGTGCCCATTGTGGATCTCAGCGGCAGTGGTCTTGCATTCGCATGGCCAAAGTCGGTGTCGCACGATTCGGAGGTGGCACTCGAGATCAATGACATCCCGGGGCTCGGCACACTTGAGCTGATGACGCGCGTGATGCGGTGTACGCGGATTGAGCGCGAGGAGGATGTGCCAATCTATCACATTGGCGTTCAGTTCCAATCGATTTCGCGCAGCATGAGGGATAAGATCATCCGTTATTTATTTCAGGTGCAGCGTGCACAGTTGGAGCATGTAAAAAATGACTGATTCAGTGAAGAGCAGGCCTGCGGCCGGCGGAAGAGGTGCGCCGCGCACGCGGATTGTCGTCATCGGTTCGTCGACGGGAGGTCCGCAGGCACTGCAGACGGTCATTACGGGACTGCCCGCGCATTTTCCCTGCCCTGTCGTTGTCGTTCAGCACATGCCTGCAGGGTTTACGAATGCTTTGGCGGGACGGCTGCATGGTGTCTCGCGCGTGAATGTGAAGGAAGCGCAGGATGGTGAGCTGCTCGAACCGGGATGCGTCTATATCGCACCGGGGAGCTATCACCTGCGTATTCTGCATGAATCCGGTGTCCGGCGCATCGCACTCAGCGACGAGCCGCCCGTTGGCAACCATCGTCCCGCGGTTAATGTCATGTATGACTCCGTCGCCCCTCTGGGTAGGGATGTTGTTGCCGTGATCCTTACGGGGATGGGGAGTGACGGTCGTGAAGGGATGCGAAAAATCAAGGAAAATGGCGGCTACTGCATTGCGCAGGATGAAGCGACCTGTGTCGTCTACGGAATGCCAAAATCCGTAATCGATGCGGGGCTGGCCGATGAGATATGCCCATTGTCGCAGATTGCAAGCGCAATCGAGGCGGCTGTGAGAAGATAGGAAATAGGGGGAGTATCAATGGATAACCAGTATATGGATATGTTCCTGGATGAGTCGCATGAGCATCTGCAGTCACTCAACGAAGGTCTCCTGCGTCTTGAGGAGAACATGGAGGAGATCGATGCGGTCAACGACATCTTCCGCAATGCACATACCCTGAAGGGGATGTCGGCGACGATGGGCTTTGCCAAGATTGCTGAACTTACGCATGAGATGGAAGACGTGCTGGATCTTGTCCGTAAGAGCCAGCTCAAGCTGAATGAGGACATTATAGACACGCTGTTCAAATGTCTCGATTCCCTTGAGCAGATGGTGGACAGCGTCGGCAATGGCGAGGCAGAGGACGTCGTCGATGTCTCCGACCTCGTCGCAAAGCTCAGCTCCATCTCCAAAGGGACTCCTGCGCCTGCTGCGGCACCTGCTGCAGCTGCCCCTGCCGGTGCGGTTGCGCCGACTGGCGGAGCTGACGGGACGGATCTGGATCTTGATGACATTGATCTCGATGTCATGAAGAAGGCAAAAGAAGCCGGCATGAACATGTTCCATGTCAAGGTTACATTGATGGAGACCTGCGTCCTCAAGGCGGCGCGTTCCGTCATGGTGATGCATGCGCTGGATGAGATCGGCGACGTCATCAAGAGCATTCCTCCTGCCGAGGATCTCGAGCAGGAGAAGTTCGAGCGCAGCTTCGACGTGCTCGTCGCTACAAGCAGCGATGCCGAGGCTGTGCAGAACGCCGTGGATACGGTCTCCGAGATCGAGGACATCGCGGTCAGTGCCGTCGACCCCGATAAGATCGGCAAGGAGGCAGCTCCCGCGCCTGCAGCAGCTCCCGCAGCGGCTGTACCTGCGGCAAAGCCGGCTGCGAAGAAAGAGAAGGGAAAGCCGGCTGCTGCGCCCGCGAAGAAGCAGCATCAGAGCCAGAGCGTCCGCGTTGACATTGAAAAGCTGGATACGCTCATGAACCTCATGGGCGAGCTCGTTATCAATAAAGTTCGTCTGGAGC
>ERZ773014.2674-NODE-2674-length-10146-cov-2.915767_pt1 | contig 10146 bp, 7 predicted proteins | sample MGYA00580841_ERZ773014 | MGnify/ENA primary metagenome ERZ773014 (study PRJEB29015, sample SAMEA2737989) | human oral metagenome | biome: human oral; feature: human-associated habitat; material: dental | place: China | collected 2067 ...
TTCCTATCGGCACGGATTCCATTCAACCCGGGGAAGAAGGATTTTTGCAGTTGCGTTTGGAAACGGAGCAGGTAGTCGTTAAAGAACGGGACCGCTTCATTATCAGAACCTATTCGCCCATGCATACCATTGCAGGGGGGGAAGTTCTGGATGCGGCTCCTAAGAAACACAGACGCTTTCGTGCTGAAGTTTTGGAAAGTTTAAAGACTAAGGAAGAGGGAAATATTGCCGACATTATTGAAGATTTTCTAAGACATAAGCGGCAGTACTTTACAACGGCCAGAGAGATTGCCGAATACACGGGCCTGTCACAGGAACAGGCACAAGGGGAAGTAGACGGGTTAGTTCAGGCCGGGAAAATCATGAAAACCGCTTCTGCCTATATTCATGCAGACGTATACAAGCAAATTAAGGGACAAGCCGTTCAAATCTTACTGACCTATCATCAAAAGTTCCCCTTGCGCGTCGGTATGTCCGCCGAAGAATTCAGGTCACGCCTGCATCAAAAAAGTAACGGTGAAGTAACGGAAAAAGATATATCCGCCTTAGTTAAGTTACTCATTGCCGACGGGGCGTGCAAGGAAAACGGAAATCTTATCAGTGCGGCCAATTTTGAAGTCAAGTTTACGGATAAGCAGGCGGCGCTAAGAGATAAAATCGAGTCTATCGTTGAAAAGAGCGGATACACGCCTATGAAAAAAGACGAGTTTTATGCTCTTGATAAAGAGGCTGAAAGCGTTGTCGAAGCCATGTGCGGTACAAGTGTCGTTCAATTAACGCCTGAGTACGTTATTTATAAGAAAATATATGAAAAAGCCGTAAAGGTTATTTACGATTATATTACGGAACACGGCCAAATGACGTTGGGGGACTTTCGGGATATGACCGATTCGAGTCGGAAGTCGTCCATGCTTATTTTAGAATATACCGATAGTCTTGAAATTACGAAGAGAGTAGAAAACTATAGGGTTCTCGGATCCTATTGGCAAAAGAAATAAGTGTGAACTTTAAATAAAAATGGACGAGAGATTTGTCATATAAAAAAGTTTTTTGCAATATAACTTTTTGAATGTGAAATACTGTACATAATTTAATAAATATAGTATGATTAATCAAAGTCATTTATCAGTCTTCGTGTTGTAGTATAACTATTGATAAGTGATTTATACTATGTGCATATATGAACAAATATGTGTATGCTAATTGAAAGGGAAGAAGGTATAGTATCATGTCCATTAAAAAAATCGGTTTATGGGATTTGGTATTCATGAACGTATCGGCTCTGTTCGGTATTCGTTGGATTGCCAAATCGACGGCCTCCAGCTTCGGTCTCGGGTTGGGCGCCATTCCCGCATGGGTAGTTTTTGCATTCATCTTCTTCGTACCCTGTGCTTTGGTATGTGCCGAACTGGCATCTACTTATCCTCGTGACGGAGGTATGTATGAATGGGTAAAAGAAGCGTACGGTGAAAAGTACGGGTTTATGGTATCGTGGTTGAACTGGACTGCTAAAATTCTTTGGTATACGTCCTTTTTAACCTTCCTTACCGTCAATGTGGCATTTGCCGTAAATATGCCGGAACTTTCGGAAAACAAGCCGTTTGTACTCATCGTATCTCTGGCTGTATTCTGGGTTCTCTCCTTTATTTGTACGAAGGGCATGTCGTTCGGTAAAATTTTTACCAATGTCGGGGCTCTGGGGTCTACCGTACCGGCCATCCTTTTGATTGTCATGGCTTTCGGAGCCCTTATCTTCGGCGGTCGTGAATCGGTATCGCAGTATACGATTGAAACGCTTACTCCCGTTCTTAACTGGGATACATTAGGTGCTATTTCGACAGTTATGTTTGCGTATGAAGGAGCGGAAGTAACGGCTAACTTCGTAACGGAAATGGAAAATCCGAAACGTGATTTTCCGCGAGCTATCGTTATTGCCGCCGCTATCGTCGCCGGCCTGTATGTTCTCGGGTCCGTGGCTATTACTACGATTTTACCGACCGACCAGATTACGGCATCTCAGGGTATTCTCGTCAGCTTGGCAACCATTTCCGCATACTTCGGATTAGGGCCTTGGTTTATGCAGTTGGTAGCCTTGGGTATTTCTATCTCCGTATTCGGTGCCATTATCCTGTATATCGGTTCGCCTATTAAGATGTTGTTCGGCAGCGTTCGCAAGGGGATTTTCCCCGAATCGTTGACGCAGACGAACAGCCATAACATTCCTGAAAAAGCCGTTTATTTACAGGCTGTCATTGTTACGGTTATCATCTTGGGTACACAGTTTATTCCGACAGTAGACGCTATTTATAATGTATTGGTCACCATGACGGCCTTAACGGCACTTTTCCCGTATGTACTCTTATTCATGGCATACATTAAATTGCGTAAAACTCGTCCCGACGAAGAACGTCCGTATGAAGTTTCTAAAAATGTCAACACGGCCGTGTCCGTTGCAGGTCTTTTGATGGGATTGACCGTCTTGGGCGTTATTTTGTCCGCATCACCTGTCATGAAGACCTTTGAAGACAATGTCATTTATGAAGCGGAAATGATTTTGGGTGCAATCTTTATCATTGTCGTCGGTTTGGGAATTTGGAATCGTTTCGTTAAACGGACGGGTTTTAAAGAATAAAATCTAAATACATAGTTGTTAAGTCCAGTTAAGGAGAGGGTTTATAATGCATCAGGAACGCGTAAATAAGGTGCTTGATTTAATGGCACAAAAAAATTTAACACAAATGATTATATCCGATCCTTCGGCCATATTCTATTTAACCGGTACATGGATTCAACCGGGTGAACGGTTATTAGCTCTGTATTTGACTCAAACGGGAAAGCATAAATTATTTGTTAATGAATTGTTCCCCTTTGCCGATGCTATTCAGTGCGATAAGGTATGGCTTAATGATAATATGGACGGAATCGGGGTTTTAACCGAATATGTGGAAAAAGATAAACCCGTAGCTATTGATAAAAACTGGCCGGCCCGATTCCTTATCGGTTTGATTGACAAGAAGGCGGGCAGTGCCTTTGTCAACGGATCGGAAATCGTCGATCGCGTACGGATGGTCAAGGACGCTGAAGAAATTAAACTCATGCGTGAAGCTTCCAGGTTAAATGACTTGGCTATCGGTAGAGTGATCGAATTGATGAAAGAAGACTATGACGAAGTGGAAATGGAACGTAAGCTTTCGGAAATTTGGGAAGAACTCGGCGCCGACGGTCATTCATTTGAACCTATTATCGGCTACGGTGCCAATGCGGCCGACCCGCATCATTCCATTACCAAAGGGGCACACAAGAAGCCGGGTGACAGCATTGTCATCGATATGGGGTGCCTGTATAAATCGTATTGTTCCGATATGACACGTACAGTCTTCTATAAATCCGTATCCGATGAAGGGCGTAACGTTTATGAAATTACGCGTGATGCGAACTTAAAAGCCATTGACAAGGTAAAACCGGGTGTAACCTTTGCCGAACTGGACGCAGCTGCCAGAGATTACATTACGGACCACGGCTACGGAAAATATTTCACACACCGTCTCGGACATTCCATCGGTATCGATATTCACGAACCGGGAGATGTATCGGCCGCCAATACGGAACAGGTAGTTCCCGGCCGTATTTTCTCTATTGAACCGGGCATTTATTTACCGGGAAACTTAGGGGTTCGCGTTGAAGATTTGGTGCTCGTTACGGAAGACGGTTGCGAAGTGCTGAACCATTTCACGAAGGACTTGATTGTTGTAGAGTAGTGAAGTATCACATGATAAAAGCATACCGTGTGTTTATACGGTATGCTTTTTCTGTTCTAAATGAGTATTCATTTAAATGAATAAAAAGGTTCTTAAAACTTGTAATATGTCATACAGATATTGTATTATGTTTAAGGGCCATTCATAGTGTTATTATAACTTTTTTTGATACATGAACTTATTTTTGAATGTATAAATAGGGAAGGCCTAACTTTTATGAAAGAAGGGTTACATATGGCAAGTAAGAAAATCGGTTTATGGGATCTGGTATTTATGAATATCTCTGCACTTTTCGGTATTCGCTGGATCGCTAAATCGACAGCTTCCAGTTTCGGACTGGGGTTAGGCGCTATTCCTTCATGGGTAGTATTTGCATTTATATTTTTCGTTCCCTGCGCGTTGATTTGTGCCGAATTGGCATCTACCTATCCTCGTGACGACGGCCTTGACGGCTCTTTTCCCGTATGTTCTTCTGTTCATGTCGTACATTCGTCTTCGTAAGACTCGTCCGAACGAAGAGCGTCCCTTTGAAATGTCGAATAATAACGGGACGGCCGTAACGATAGCTTCGGTGGTACTGGGTGTTACGATTCTCGGTATTATCTGCTCGGCGGCTCCTGTTATGCCGACATTTGAAGATAATCTGATTTATGAAGCTGAAATGATTTTCGGCGCAGTTGTAGTTATCGGTGTAGGCCTCGGTCTTTGGAACCGTTTTGTAAAACGTACGGGCTTCAAAGAGTAAGACATATACAGGTTATCCGTTCAGGTAACCGTAAAAGAAGATTCCTATGAGGACTTCTAATTATGAAGGAGGGGTTTTACTATGCATCAAAATCGAGTTAACAAGGTACTTCAATTAATGGCGGAACAAAATTTAACGCAAATGCTCGTTTCCGATCCTTGCGCTATCTTTTATTTAACCGGCACCTGGATTCATCCGGGTGAACGGTTGTTAGCCTTGTATTTAACACAGTCCGGAAAACATAAGCTGTTTGTTAATGAGTTGTTCCCCTTTGCCGACGCCGTTCAGTGCGACAAGGTTTGGCTTAACGATAATATGGACGGAATCGGAGTCCTGGCCGATTATATTGAAAAGGATAAGCCCGTAGCCGTTGATAAAAACTGGCCGTCTCGCTTCCTCATCGGTCTTATGGATCGTCATGCAGGCAGTGCTTTTGTAAACGGTTCGGAAATTATCGACCGCGTACGTATGGTCAAAGATGCGGAAGAGCTGGAAATTATGCGTGAAGCATCTAAGCTTTGCGATATCGGCTGCCAAAAGATGATTGACCTGGTTAAAGAAGACTATGACGAAGAAACGATGGGTAAAAAACTCGGAGAAATCTGGGAAAGCCTCGGAGCTTCGGGCCATTCCTTCGATCCTATCGTCGCTTACGGTCCTAATGGTGCCGATCCTCATCATACAACGGAAAGAGGAGTTCATAAGAAACCGGGTGACAGTGTTGTTATCGACATCGGTTGCGTCTATAATTCTTATTGCTCCGATATGACGAGAACCGTATTCTACAAATCCGCTTCAGCGGAACAAAAGAAAGTCTATGAAATTGTTCGTGATGCCAACTTAAAGGCTATTGATAAGGTAAAACCGGGCGTAACCTTTGCTGAATTGGATGCAGCGGCACGCGATTACATTACGGAAAAAGGTTACGGAAAATACTTTACTCATCGACTCGGTCATTCCATCGGCTTGGAAGACCATGAAGTCGGTGATGTTTCAGCCGTAAATACGGACGTAGTAGTGCCCGGCCGAGTATTTTCCATTGAACCGGGTGTTTATCTGCCGGGGAATTTCGGTGTACGCGTAGAAGATCTGGTTATTGCAACGGAAGACGGTTGCGAAGTATTGAATCACGTAAGCAAAGATTTGACTATTGTTGAATAGTATATAATAAAAGATGCCGCACTGAAGTGCGGCATCTTTTATAAGAAGGAGAAGGACAGATGCTGCTGTTACAAAGAGAAGATATAGAACGCGTTTTTTCTATGAAAGATGCCATTGAGGCTGATAAAGAGGCTTTTGCCTTGGCTTCGGCCCAAAAGGCGGTCATGCCGTTACGAACTACTTTGTCCGCAACGGACGGTACCTTTTTATTCATGCCTTCTTATGCAGAAGAATTAAAGTACGGAGCCTTAAAAACAGTAAACGTGTTTCCCGGAAACGGTGAAAAAGATATTCCCGTTACGCAGGGACTGATTACCTTAATGGACGGAGAAACAGGGGCTTTTGCGGCTGTATTGGACGGCACATATGTGACGGCCCTGAGAACGGGGGCTTCGGCCGGAGCGGTCTTTGATTTATTTGCGCGTAAAGACGCTTCCGTAGGAGCGCTTATCGGTACGGGAGGGCAAGCTCAGGCACAATTGGAAGCCATGATTTGCAACCGTAATTTAAAGGAAGTGCGTGTCTTTAGCAGAAGAGAAGAAAAGAGAATCGCTTTTGCAAAGCGTATGAACGATTTGTACGGAAGTGATTCTCTGCGCATTGTTCCTGCCACCTCGGCCGATGAAGCCGTCACGGGTGCGGATGTAATCACTGCGGCTACTACGTCGACGACGCCCGTTATTAAAGGAGATTGCGTAAAAGCCGGTGCCGTCGTATGTGGAGTAGGTTCGTACACGCCGCATATGGTTGAGCTCGACGTAACCTTATTAAAAAAGGCGGCAAGCATCTATGTAGATTCAAAAGAAGCCGTTTGGGCTGAGGCCGGGGATTTCCTGATTCCCGAGAAAACGGGGGAATTTTCCCGCTCTGACATTACCGGCGAAGTAGGCGATGTCATTAACGGTATTGTCAAAGGACGGGAGCATGAAGGCGACATTATTGTTTTTAAAAGTGTCGGTATCGGTGCACAGGATTTGGTGACGGCAGCTCGTATTTATGAAAAAGCCAAGGCCGCACAAGTAGGTACACAATGGTAATAATTCATACCCTACTGTTGTCAAAGTAGAGTCAATATGATATTATGTAATGAGTTGTTTGGGGGGGGATGGGTTCTGGTGTGCCCTCCGGTCTTCAAAACCGGCATGAGGAGTTAGGAGCTTCTTAGGTGGGTTCGATTCCCACACCTTCCCGCCAAATAAATAGCAAGGCCGAGCTTAGGCTCGGCCTTTTTAATTGCCCCTTTGTTGTTAGGCATTCGGGGCTGTGCTATAATTAACCTTATTTATATGACGTTCTGTCGGGGACTTTAGACACTCTAAGGTCCCCGACCGTATGAGGGTTTGAAGATGGAACGGTTATTTCAATGGTTAGAACAGGATGAAGCTTTAAAAGAAGCCTCGTCCGCATATGAAAACGGTAAAATATACGGCGTTTACGGTTTGGGCGGATCGGCGAAATCCGCCTATGCGGCTCATGTACTGGCTAAGACGGATAAAAACGCCGTTATTGTCGTACCTACGACGGAGCAGGTAAACGGTTGGCAGACAGATCTTCAGTATTTTTCTCCTCATCTTCGGGTCTACACATATCCTTTAGTTCAACACACGGTTTTTACCACGACGACTAAAAGCCTTGAATTGGCGGCAAAACAAATGGAAGCATTGACTGCATTACGCGGTTCAAGGCAAGCTGTAGTCGTGGCTACAGCTGAAGAGGCGGCACAATTTGTGACGGCACCGCAAAAAATAGATGATGCCGTATTATCATTTTAGGTCGGTGAGGACTATGAACGGGAATCTATTTTATCGGGCCTTGTAAGCGGCGGTTATGAGCGGTCGGACCTGGTTGACCGACGCGGCCTTTTTTCCGTGCGCGGCGATATTATCGACATTTACCCTCTTAATGAAAAAGAGCCTATTCGGTTGGAGTTTTTCGGAGATACGCTGGAAAATATTCGCTATTTTAACGAACAGACCCAAAAGTCGTCGATGAAAACAGACTCGGTTCGCATATTACCCTTTGCATTGGCTTATGATAAAGACGATGAAAAGACAACCTTATTGGATTACGGAAACAACGGTATTATTATTTGGGATGAAGGAAACCGTATTAAAGAAGAATTAAAGAAAAGTTTTTCCGAATCGACGGAGCGTAAGAATGAAGCCGCAAAATGGCGTTCTTTAGCCGGTGAAAAACGTACGGCCGTACAACTTGTTTTGTCTTTGTTGGCACAGTCGGTAAGCGAGTTGGAAACGGATGAAACAGTCAGTATTACGTCCAAGACGGTAGCCGGCTTCAGAAAAGAATTTACGCTCTTGAAGGATGAGCTGGGACATTGGCGAGAACGGGATTATCGGATTATTTTCGTCATATCCGGAGAAAAGAGAGCGGCATCTCTTAACGGTTGGCTGAAGCAGAATGAGTTTTATGCTTCGCCCTTAACGGAGAACGGCAAGGATACGGGAATTTTTATCAGCTCCGGGGAAATTCGTAACGGCTTTGAATTTCCTTATGCCAAGACGGTTGTTATTGCGGAAAAAGATATTTACGGCACACAGAAGAAAAGACTGCGGCGCCATACGGAAAACGGTCAGGAAATCAACGCTTTTACGGATTTACATGCCGGCGATTATGTCGTTCACGATACACACGGTATCGGTAAGTATGTCGGTATCAAGACCATTGAAACGGACGGCGTTCATAAGGATTATTTGGAAATTCATTATTCGGGCCATGATGTCTTATATGTACCGACGGATCAGATTCAATTCCTGCAACGTTATATCGGCAATGAGGGAGAGGCTCCTCGCCTGAGTCGTATGGGCGGGGCTGACTGGAAAAAGGCGAGAGCCAAGGCTCAAAAGTCTATCGATAATTTAGCGGAAAAATTAGTGGCTTTATATGCTAAACGTGAAATTACGGACGGTTATGCTTTTCCACCGGACACGCCTTTTCAACAAGAGTTTGAAGAAGCCTTCCCGTACGAAGAAACGCAGGATCAGTTAAAGGCCGTAGCTGCTATTAAAGAGAGTATGGAAAAGCCCGTACCCATGGATTGTCTGGTGTGCGGCGATGTAGGCTTCGGGAAGACGGAGGTAGCCGTACGGGCGGCTTTTAAGGCGGTTATGGGAGGTAAACAGGTAGCGGTTCTCGTGTCGACAACCGTCTTAGCTCAGCAACACTACCAGACCTTTTCGGAACGATTTCGCTCTTTCGGTGTCGTTTGTGATGTTCTCAATCGATTCCGTTCCATAAAAGAGAGAAAAGAAATTCTGCAAAAGGTGGAAGCAGGACAAATTGACGTACTCATCGGTACGCACAGTATCTTAAATAAAAATGTAAAGTTTAAAGATGCAGGATTGCTGATTGTCGATGAAGAACAACGTTTCGGTGTGGCACAGAAAGAAAAATGGAAAACCTGGGCCACGGGGATTGACGTCCTGACCTTATCGGCAACACCTATTCCCAGAACCTTGCATATGTCTCTCGTTCATTTACGACAAATGTGTCTGATCGAAACGCCGCCTACAGAGCGGCTTCCGGTTCAGACTTATGTGACGGAATACGACGGAGCCATTGTAAGAGATGCTATTATGCGCGAAAAGCGTAGAGGCGGTCAGGTGTTTTTCGTCTATAACCGCGTAGCGACAATGGAGCGCATGAAGGTTGAATTGGAGGCTCTCGTTCCCGAAGTGACTATCGGTATGGCGCACGGACAGATGACGGGATCCGTCCTGGAAGCCAATATGTTCGATTTTTATGAAGGCGAATACGACGTTCTATTGTGCTCCAGTTTAGTTGAAAACGGTTTGGATATTGCCAATGCCAACACGATTATTGTTTACGACGCCGATCGTTTCGGTTTGTCACAGTTATATCAAATGCGCGGTCGGGTGGGGCGCAGTCATCGCACGGCTTATGCATATTTTTTGTACAGACGTAATAAAATCCTGAATGAAGTTGCCGAAAAGCGGTTGCAAGCCGTTAAAGAGTTTACCGAATTGGGTTCAGGATTTAAAATAGCTATGCGTGATTTGGAAATTCGCGGTGCCGGTAATCTGCTTGGTCGAGAACAGCACGGTAATATTGCCGGTGTAGGTTTTGTCATGTATGTACAGATGTTGGAAGAAGCCGTAAATCGATTGCGCAATGAAGGCTATACTAAAACTGTCGATGTGCGTACGACATTGGAAGTCAGAGTCGACGCCTTTATTGACGATACGTATATTGAGCATGGCGGGCAAAAAATCGAAATGTATCAACGTTTGGCTTTGGTACGTACGGAAGAAGCGCTGGAGGAATTGAAGAATGAATTGACAGACCGCTTCGGGAAACCGACCCGGGCTGTTCAAAACTTATTAAAAGCTACGCATTTACGAATTCGTGCACAAAAGGACTTGGTTCTGTCCGTGAGTCAAAAAGGCATAGGCCTCGAATTTCGTTGGAAAGATGAAGCTTCGGCACCCAGAACGGAACTGTTTG
>ERZ773014.2675-NODE-2675-length-10139-cov-16.035998_pt1 | contig 10139 bp, 7 predicted proteins | sample MGYA00580841_ERZ773014 | MGnify/ENA primary metagenome ERZ773014 (study PRJEB29015, sample SAMEA2737989) | human oral metagenome | biome: human oral; feature: human-associated habitat; material: dental | place: China | collected 2067 ...
TTACGATTGTCCATGCACGAGCTTCCATTTCACCAGCTGTGAAGTAGTTGATGAGGCCTAACAGCGCATAGCTTGCTTTGATAAGTTTAGTTAAGCCAGATTCTTCAAGACCGAGATCTTCGAGGAATGCAGCGGATTCTTCGTCGGATAATTCAGCGATTTCAGACTCGATGCGAGCAGAGACTACAACAATGCCAGCACCTTCATTTTTAGCGTATTCTTCAACGCGTTTTACGTGTTCGTTAGCGGAGTAATCAGCCACTTCGTCTTCAGATACGTTAGCTACGAACAGGGATGGTTTAGCAGTGAGCAAAGTTAATTCTTTGATCATTTCTAATTCGTCTTCGTTAAGACCTTGTGCACGAACTGGTTTAGCTTCGCCAAGACCTTCAATGATGCGTTCTAATAATGGCAATTCAGCGCGAGCGTCTTTGTCACCGGATTTAGCGATCTTTTCAATACGTTGTTTGCGTTTTTCTACAGACTCAAGGTCAGCCAAGCAAAGTTCCGTATTGATGATTTCGATATCTCGAATTGGATCGATGGAACCTGCTACGTGAGTGATGTTAGGGTCCTCGAAACAGCGAATAACTTGGGCAATCGCATCTACTTGGCGGATGTGGCTAAGAAATTTATTACCTAAACCTTCACCTTTAGAAGCGCCTTCAACGAGGCCTGCAATATCCACAAAGCGCATAGCTGCAGGAAGAATGCGTTTGGAACCAAACATTTCAGCCAACACAGCTAAACGATTATCTGGAACATCTACGACACCTACATTTGGTTCGATTGTACAGAATGGATAGTTGGCAGCTTCAGCGCCCGCTTTTGTAATGGCGTTGAATAATGTACTTTTACCAACATTTGGAAGGCCTACGATGCCTACTTCTAAATTTGTGCTCATGGTACCACCTTTTATTAAAACATTGATTTCGTTCTTTGTGAAAGTTTCCATAGAAACTCTATCAAATAAATATTATATCATATACAAGCTATAAAATTGTACTAAAAAAGTGACACTATTAGTTACATAGGTGACTAGTAGTGTCACTAAACAAAATCCTACACACTAGTGTGTAGGATTTTTGTTATGTGTCTTATAGAGAATGTGCTCTTAAGTCTGCAGCGGATTGTGTGGAAATCCAAGCTGGTGGAATATCAAATACAGTGTAGCAACCTGTGCCGCCATGTTTAGCAAGACGGTAGAGACCACGAGCGTAAGCAACAAGTGCAGAGCCTGTGAATTCAGGATTGGAGTCAAGTTTCAAGGAGTACTCGATAACGTGACGTGTGCCTTCTGTGCTTTCACCAGAGCGAAGAACGAAGCCACCATGTGGAATGCCTTTGTGGTTGCGATTAAGTTCTTCTTGAGAAATGAAGTTTACTACTGTTTCATAACCTACGAAGTAGTTTTCCATAGTTTTGATTTCGTTTTCAATTTTAGCTTTATCAGCATCAGGAGCAGCTACTACATAGCACTCGCGAAGGTGACCTTTGTAGCCATCAACGTCAGGAGTTTGACCGTTGCGGATTTCGTCTAAGTATTGTTCTTTAGGAACAGTGTATTGACGAGCATCAAGAACACCATCAATACGACGAATAGCATCAGAGTGACCTTGGGAAACGCCACGGCCCCAGAATGTATAAGATTTGCCTTGAGGCAAGATGCTTTCAGCATATACGCGTTGTAAAGAGAACATGCCTGGGTCCCAACCGCAAGAAATCAATGTAGCAGTTTTAGCTTCTTTCGCTACTTTGTCTACATTAGCAAAGTGTTCAGGAATACGTGCATGTGTATCGAAAGAATCAATACAGTTAAAGTATTTTGTTACCATCGGTGTTTGTTCGATAAGATCTGTTGCAGAACCACCACAAAGAACCATTACATCGATTTTGCCTTTAAAGTTAGGAATATCTTCCATCGTGTAAGTAGGTACACCAGATACAGTTTCAATACCTTGACGGCGAGAGAATACGCCGATGAGCTCCATATCAGGTTGTAACTGAACAGATGCTTCTACGCCACGAGCTAAGTTGCCGTAACCAACGATACCAATACGAATATTCATATTAGCCTCCTATATAAGTTGAAATTTAATGATTAATATATTTATTATAGCATAAAATTAATAGCTTTTAATATTTTTCTATAGAATTTATTAGAGGGTATGGAAAATAATTAATATCTAATTTAAACAAGTAATTTGTGCACAACTATATCGATACATAGCGTGTTGTTATAGGGGACAAATAAAAAATCATATGAGTAGAAATTGACACATATACCCTGAATCTAGATACAATTAAATTGGTTATGTTAGCTAGTTATGTTCATAGTTGAAGTGTTAAGGAGGTATAACATGAGAAGAAATGTAAAAGCTGCTGTTATTGCTGCATTAATCGTAACAGGTGCTAATGCTTTTACCATGGTATCAGCCACAACTGTGGAAAGTCATACAGACGGAAAATCCATTGGTCTTAATTTGTGGGGGGAAAAGAGACATTATACAGATGACTTAACTGTTAATGTATCAGGTTTAGGTGTAAATGGAACAAAATATCATAATAATGTTACAGGTATTTACGCCCTTGATGGGACACAAGTCACTATCGATAAAAATGTAACTGTAACAGTTAAAAACCCAGCACCTGCAGAAAGTGGTGCGAAACGTAGACCTGATTTGGCGCATTATTACATGAGCGGTATCTATGCTGGTTATGGTGGACTTACTAATGATGGCAATAACGATGATACTCGAATTACTGTAAAGGGTAATGCTAAAGTCGATGCTGTTGGCGTTGGTTTGCAAGCTAATAAAGATGGGTATATTCGCATACTAGGTGGGGCCGATGTAAAAACATATCCTTTAGATACCTCTGATACCTACTCTGCATTATCTGAAGAAGGTTTTGTTTATGTAAATACGGGTATGGATGGCTTACATCCGGGAACTAATGATGTGAAGATGTACGGTAATATAGGATTTTTAGATAAAAACTATGGTATTGAAAAGAACCCTCATAACCATGGCTCTGAAATCTCTTTAGGCTTAACAACACCAAATTCTAAATTAATAGGTGGTGTGTTGAATGAATTTGATGAAAGCAATAATAATTCGTATCATGGTGGTTTGCGATTGTACTTACAAAATGGTGCTACTTGGCGCAATGAATGGTTAGGCGCTGAACGCGTATATCCTACGCAAGGTCGTCCAAATAATGCAAACTATTTGTACACAGGTAGTCGTGTAGAACATTTTATCGGAGGTAAGGATGTAGCTAGTCAAGGGATTATTCAACCTGTAGATGCACGACCTATTACCATTAATAATTATGCTGGTCATGCAGCTATTGATTACGAAAAAGGAGCTCCTGCGACTGCACAAGGCAAAGGCGAAGTCCTTATCAATCATGCTGATAAGGGTTCTTCTGTGACTATGCGCAGTTCGGCAGATGCTCTTAAAGGATATGTAAATGCAAACAACCCACGTAGCACTTTGCAGCAGTTGGCTAATAAGTTAACATACACTGGCTTTACTAAGGGTGAACGTAATTTAGATGTAAATGTTGAAGTCCATTCCGGACTGATTAGTCCTTCATATTCTACTAAGCTTGGTACAGAAAACTTTGCTGTTGACGGTAAGGCTAGCGTTACGGATAAAGCGGTCGTGACAACTCGTGAAAGCGAAGTTGTATCTGGTGTTAAGAGTGCGTTAGCTTCCTCTGTGATGGAAATGAAAGCCGATACGAATGACTTACAACGTCGCCTCGGTGATATACGATTAAACCCCAATAAGCATGGTGTATGGGGAAAATATATTGGCGGTAAATCTAAAATTACAGACAACGCCTATGTAAACCAAACATACAATATGGCGCAAGTTGGTTATGACACATTGCGTGGCGATTGGACCATTGGTGGTGCTTTACTATATGGTACAAGCAATAGTGATTATGCTCTAGGCTCCGGGTCCGGTAAAACCGCAGGTTTAGCATTATACGGTGCAAAACAATACAATGATGGTCGCTACTTAGATGTTATTGGTAAAGTAAATCGTTTGAAAAATGATTTCACTGTACGCAATAGCTTGGGCACAAGCTTGAGCGGTGATTACCGCAATACAGGCACCTCTTTGAGTGTTGAATATGGTAAACGGATTAAGAAAACCAATGGTTTCTACATTGATCCTAACGCAGAATTGGCGTTTAGTCGCTTGTCTGGTGTAAACTTTGATGCTCGTACAAATACGGGCAGCATAGTACACATTAACTCTGATGCGGTAAATTCCGTTATCGGTCGTATCGGTGTAGGCATTGGCAAGGAAAGTAAGAACAGCAATATCTTCCTCAAAGCAGCATTAGCTCAGGAATTTTCTGGCAAAATGAAATCTACTTATAGCATGGCCGGTGAGCCAACCACAGGTAGTGAAGTGAACTTGAAAGACACATGGCTTGATCTTGAACTAGGTGGCTCGTGGAGCGTACGTCCAAATACATATCTATATGGGACTTTCACTAAAAACTTTGGTGCTACCGTAGACAATTCCTATCGCATTGACGCAGGGGTTCGTCATAACTTTTAATTGATGGTAAACATAGCGGAGTTAAATAATATGGGGATATTATTTGTTAATTACCATAGGATTACCAGAATTAAACAAATTTATATGTAAGGGTATATAAATAGACCGATTACATTCCTATTAAAGGATAGTAATCGGTCTTTTTGTTTTATATAGGTATAAAACTATTTTAAATAAGGTTTTACTTTAAATTAAGTATTCTAAATTAGATGTAATCTAAATATAGATTATATAGATTTATTTAACTTAGAATTCTAATGTTTTGATTCTTTCAACGGCGCGAATTGTATTTTCACGACTGCCAAACGCAGTTAAACGAAGGTAACCCTCGCCATGAGGACCAAAGCCGGATCCTGGTGTAGATACGATTTGAACTTGCTTGAGCAAGATATCGAAAAAATCCCAGCTAGTCATGTTGCCAGGTGTTTTAAGCCAAATGTATGGAGCGTCAACGCCACCGTATACAGTAAGGCCGATAGCTTCAAGACCTTCTTTGATGATGCGGGCGTTTTCTTTGTAGTAAGCAATGTTAGCCTGTGTTTGTTCACGCCCTTCTTTGGAATAGACTGCTTCAGCACCGCGTTGAATGATGTAAGGAACACCATTGAATTTAGTACATTGACGACGATTCCACATAGGGTTAAGAGGTTGGCGTTCGCCAGATTTAGTTTTGGCGGTTACTTCTTTAGGAAGTATTGTATAGGCACAACGTGTACCTGTGAAACCAGCAGTTTTGGAGAAGGATCGGAACTCGATAGCTACTTCTCGAGCACCTTCGATTTCGTAGATAGATTTTACAGTATCTTCTGTGCTGATGAAAGCTTCATAAGCGGAGTCGAACATCAAAATTGCGTCGTTGTCTTTACACCATGTTATCCATTCCACTAGACGAGCACGATTCAATACAGTACCAGTTGGATTGTTAGGGGAGCAAAGATATACAATATCTACTTTTTCAGAAGGAAATTCTGGAGAGAAATTATTTTCTGCATCGGTAGGGAGGTATACAACCTTTTGGAAGATACCATCTACAGATTTGCCAGTACGACCACCCATAACATTGGAGTCTAGATATACGGGGTACACTGGATCTGTAATAGCGATGATATTATCTTCGCTAAATAATTCTTGAATGTTGCCAACATCGGATTTCGCACCGTCAGATACGAATACTTCGTCAATCGCAATGTCCACGCCTAATGGTTTGTAATCGCCATCAACAATTGCTTGGCGTAAGAAGTCATAACCTTGTTCAGGACCGTAACCGCGGAATGTTTCTGCTTTGCCCATTTCTTGAATAGCTTTGCTCATTGCGTCAATGATTGCTGGAGCAAGTGGTAATGTAACATCGCCAATACCAAGACGAATAATATCTGCATCTGGATGAGCGGCTTGGTACTCATTTACCTTTTTTGCGATATTAGCAAATAGATAAGAACCTTGTAGATTTAAGTAGTTTTCATTGATATTAGCCATGATGACTCCTTTCTGTAAGTAACTCTCTTTATTATAGTAAAGGATAAAAAGGATTTATGCAATGACTTTCTATAGAATATTGAAAGTATTTTTAGATTACTTATTAGTCACTCTTTTATATGCTAAAGCTCATAATAGGGAATTTATTACTCGTAGTAAGTATTATAGTAAAAGCATTAAGAAATTTATGTTATGTTTGGTTTATATTGCTTTGAAGTGAATGTTTCATTGTTTACCCATAAAATTTATATTGATATAATTAATTTATAGTATGAAATTAGCGGATATCGCTTATAAGTTGGTTATTCTTAGTATTGTGGATATTGTTGTTAAGGGGGAATAGAGATGCCTGATTGTAAGCAATTTTATAACAATATTTGTAAAGAAATTAATAGGATCGATGATAAATTAAAAGACTTTGAAACAATATTTAGTGTTAAACAGGGCTCTGAAGACAATCATGTAAAGCTAACAGAGAAGCAAAAATTTGCGTCAAACTTTTATAAGGCACCCATTGTAAACTACAAAGGGCATATAACAGGCAAACCACAAGCAAATAATACTCGATATAGCGAAGTTATTGCAGATGCACTAGTATCAAAAGGTTACATTAAAACATGGCTCAAATTACAACCTCTAAGACCTAATCATTTTGATACAGGTCATAATTATTCTGAAAATGTAGATATGAATAAGTTGCAAATCACTAATCGAAAAGAAGAAATCTTAGCAAAACTATTATTCTATCAACGTGAGGTTAATGATTTAGGTTATATTTTTGATTATCAAACACCGTTAAAAGCGACTCAAAGCAATTCTTATGGAAAAATAGATTTATTAGGATATAACAAAGATGATAAATGTTATTCTGTCATTGAATTGAAATATAGACCATCTGGTAGTGATGAAACTTTACTACGATGTGTCTTAGAGGCTTATACATATTACAAATTATTTGATTTAAATCAGATACAATCTGCTAAAGAGCATAAAGGTATAACTAATTTGAGAGCGTTAAAAGGTTATAAACATACTAAGAACGCTGAATTAGTAATTTTATTTGATGAGAAGTCTCGTGCTGAAGACGATGGTGGGGAGAACTCCAATTTAATGTTACGTATAGACCCAGCGGATATAGATAACGCACATTATCCATCTAAAACGGTTGAAAGCCAACAGCATAAAGAGTGTCAAGAATTACTTGATTCCGACAAACGTAATTCTTTACGAATTTTGTGTGAAACTATCTTAAAACAAGAGCCTAGTTTAAAACAAATTCGTTTTGCTGTATTGCGAGTGAATTCAAACAGTAAAAAGAATTATCTCGAAAATATAACAGGGTGGGATGCAAAATTAGATCGATTTTATCGAGCAAAAACATTGCTAACGATTTCTAGCAAAGGTTAAGTATGAATATTATTATCCATCGTGGCACCCACCAGATTGGTGGTAGTGCCGTTGAAATTAGCACAAAGACAACACGTATCATCCTTGATATGGGAGATGAGTTTAGCTTAGAGGCAGATTTTATTCCTCGCCCACTGACGATTCAGGGAGTAACGGAAGGTAGGGGGAATTGTAAGGGTGTTCTTATTTCTCACTATCACGGTGATCATCTAGGACAATTAAAAAATGTACTTTCTGAGGTTCCCATCTATATGGGGGAGCTGTCTAAAGAAATTGCTCTTATACCTGCTGAATATCAAGATAAGGAATTATATCTGAGGTTGTTGGGGGCTAATACTTTCAGTGGTGGTAAAGTATTTACTATTGGGGATATACGAATTAGACCAATTGTAATTGACCATAGTGCTGCTGATAGTTATATGTTTGTCATTGAAGCGGACGGTAAACGTATTTTATATACGGGAGATTTTAGATTACATGGTCTAAAGAGTCATTATATAGAGAGGTTAATTAAAACTTATGTTGGTCCCGTTGATGTTCTGATTACAGAGGGAACGGCACTTTCACAAAATCAATATAATACAATTAGTGAGGCTGAAGTTCTTGATGATATAAAATCTTATATTTCAGATGGTAAATACGTATTTATTATGTGCGCATCTACAAATATAGATCGAATTATGGGAATATGGCAAAATCTACCAGACGATAAGGTATTACTGTGTGATCGATATCAGAAGAGTATTCTTGATACTGTTATTGAAAGTACATATTATGATAGCACTCTATATAAACGTCATGCTAAACCTATAGTGACAGATTGTGGCGCTTATCCTGCACCATATATGCGAGATGGTTTTGTTTCTTTGATGAGATGTACAGAGTCTTATATAGATAAAATTGAAGCATTTCCTAAGGATGATGTAAGAATTGTTTATTCTATGTGGCCTGGTTATATCAAGCACAATAAACTGTTAAAAGAATTGCTTGATACTTATTCGTCGTATATATGTCACTCTAGTGGTCACATTACTCTAACTGATTTAGTAAAATTTGTGAATTTAGTTAATCCTAATATAACGATTCCTATTCATACAGAAAGTCCTGCCTATTTAGAAGAAATTTTGACTGATAGAACTATACAAGTTTTAAATGACAAAGAAGTGTTTGTTATTTAGTGTGTTTTGCTTGATTCATTTAAATTAGCCTAAGAATAAAAAGCGTAGTATTTTACTACGCTTTTTTGTTGAAAATATCAGAGACTTATATTTCTATGCATATTTTTGATATAATGAATATATATTTATTTAAGTGCGGTTTATATGAAAGTTCATATAGTTGAATATGAAAGTGGTGACTTTATGCATACGGTTAGCAATAAAGGATGGCTTTTTATTTCTATATTAAGTGCTTTGATGGCGTTTACATCGTTATCGACGGACATTTATTTACCGGCGATGCCTGCGATGGGGCGTGACCTAAATGGTGATGCGGAGCTTACGATTACTGGCTTTCTTATTGGTTTCTCTTTGGCTCAGCTTTTTTGGGGCGCCGTAAGTGATAAGATTGGACGAAAAAAACCTCTTATAATGGGCTTGGTTTTATTTATTATTGGCTCTGTAGGTTGTGCGTTGAGTACGTCAATGATGGAATTATTAGCGTGGCGTGTGTTTCAAGCTTTTGGGGCTTGTGTAGGGCCGATGTTATCACGTGCTATCATTCGCGATCTTTATGGACGGACTGAGGCTGCAAGAATGTTGTCTACCCTAGCTATCGTTATGGCTATAGCACCTATAGCAGGTCCGCTATTCGCAGGTCATTTGCTAGTGTGGTATACTTGGCATGCTATTTTCTGGCTATTAGTTTTAATTGGCGTGTTTATGTTATTAGCAGTGTTGTTATTACCTGAAACGCATCCAAAGGAAAAGCGTAGCCGAAAATCCATGAGTCATACTTATATCAATTATTGGATCCTGTTGCGCAATAAAGAGTTTATGAAATACACGCTTTGTGTCAGTGCCTTTTATATTGCCATCTATGCATTCTTGACCGGTTCACCATATGTATATATTGATGTGTTCGAGGTGCCCACAGAGTATTTTGGTTATCTGTTCTCTCTTAATATCATCGGTGTTATGCTTATGAGTGCTATCAATCGCCGTATTGTTAGTGCCATACGCCTTGATAAACTGTTACGGTATGCAACTTTATTTGCAGCTATTTGCGTAACAATTGTGATGATTTTGATGTTTATGGGATACAATTCTTTGTGGCTCATTGTAATTGGTAGTTTCTTGTTTTTCTCCATGAATGGTATTATTGCGGCCGTTACAAATGCATTAGCGTTAGAGCGGGCCGGTAAGATGGCTGGTTCTGGAGCAGCTTTACTAGGGGCCATGCAATATGGTAGCGGTATTATTTCTTCTTTGGTACTTACATTCTTGCCGAATGATTCAGCATATCCAATGATGTCTGTCATTGCTATCTTTGTAATTGTTTGTGCAATTCTAGCATTCCCTAAAGATAGACGATACGATCATTAATAATTGTGAAAGCAAGGACTCAAAATGAGTCCTTGCTTTCATCATTTTTTTAGGTTATAATAGTAAGGCTTATTGATGGTAAGCACTTCCTACCCCTATGTGTCGATAGGGGCATTAGTCCGAAAGAGGA
>ERZ773014.2677-NODE-2677-length-10138-cov-22.091838_pt1 | contig 10138 bp, 9 predicted proteins | sample MGYA00580841_ERZ773014 | MGnify/ENA primary metagenome ERZ773014 (study PRJEB29015, sample SAMEA2737989) | human oral metagenome | biome: human oral; feature: human-associated habitat; material: dental | place: China | collected 2067 ...
ATGGCGATGCGAATGTCGCATGGAAGGATGATGCGTGGAAGAACGGTCACGGCGATGTAGCGGACAAGGATGTCAACTATACGCTTACGCTCTCCGGTGCGGATGCTGCGAACTACAAGATTGTCGATAGCAATGGCAATGAGGTGTCGAGCACCGTCGGCAAGGGCAGAATCGATCCGAAGGACATTCATCTGAAGTCCGACCCGCAGACGCGTTGGATCAACGAGGGGCTGCCCGACAGCTATACGGGCACGCCGACCGGGTCGAACTATGAGACGGGCGTCAATGGCGAAGCGCTCCCCGGCGAGATCTACTATGATACGCCGAACGGAAAGCTGCGCTGGGGCGACTACGCCATCAACGGCTACTATCGTGCGTCGGACAAGGCGCGGTATCAGCGCCCGGACGGCTCGCGCTATCAGCTCGCGGACGGTACACCCGACGGCGACAGGGTTGCGCGCAACTATCGTTTTGTGCAGGATCCCGCGAACGCAACCGCGCTCCATATTGGACCCTATGTCCCCGATCATGAGTACTACAACGCACTCACGCAGGTGAGCAAGATGACTCCCGATGAGTACGCATACGAGAACGCCTCCCTCGATCGCCGCAACTACTTCAGCCGCGATCTCGAGGCAGAGGTCACCTATATACCGCCCTCCGTCAACACGGTGAAGGATGGTGTCGACATCACCAAAACCGGCATTCAGGTAACAGACGAAACCGTCTTCAAACTGATGAATGAAGTGTTTGGTGCGTGATGAAAAGCAACAGTATGTAAATGAAGAGCACCCCAACGACTATGTGATTGGTCGTTGGGGTGCTCTTATTAAACTTTGTAATGGAAAAATAGATTCGCTATGCTATAATATGTAAGATGCAAACGGTTCCTGCAATGAGAGATGAGATATTGAAAACAGAAGGATATTCTGATGTGCTCAAAAAGGGGCGGGATATTATTGAGAAGAAAAATTTTGGTAAAGTCATAGATGACAATATATATGTTTTTAGCATTTCTATAGGTGGTGATATGAGATGAACTATGCAGTATATATTGCAAACGAGATTCAAAAGGGGAATCCAAACGCTGTGATTGAGGCAGAGCGTCTCTATCGCTCACTCTCGCATAAAGTTCCTAGACGTGTGTATGGTAAAATCATGACTCAAATGGTGCGCGATGGGATTCTTGTACGTCTCGCTGAGGGTGTGTATTGCCGTCCGAGAAGATCATGTACAGGGGGCATTGTTCCTCTGAGTGAGCAGGAGATCATTTCACATTATACCAAAGAGAACCGCGGGCTTTGTATCGGATATTCTCTCTACCGTACCAAAGGACTGACGACACAGGTTGCGAAGATGACACGGGTGTTATCAGTTGCGACCGGCGAGGAGCGGGTGAGCGTTCGGAGTGTTTTGGTGGAAAAACTTTCCCAAAAACTTACGCCCGGTCTTGTTCGTGCTATTGAGGTCTTGGAGATACTACAACATCGTGAGCAGGTTGAGGATTTTAATCACCAGGCGTTTACAGGATATATGATAGATTTTGCAAGAGATTATTCGGAGGAAGATATTCGGTCTGCACTATCGGTTCGTTCTTATAATGCTTCGACAATCGCGTCCTTGAAGGAATGTTTGGATCGCCTTGATGTTCCAAATCATTTAGAGGAGCTTTTGGAAACATGCAATGCGCCGGAGAAAATCTATGAATTTGCATGAGTATCCGAATGATTTTCGGGATCTGATTACGGAAACGGCATCCTATATTGGCATTCCTGAAGAGGCTGTGCGTCGAGATTATTTTATCGTTATGTTGCTACAGCAACTTGAAGTCAGTGCGTATGCGGATCAGTGCGTTTTCAAGGGAGGGACATCTCTTAGCAAATGCTATCCGGAAACAATAAAGCGTTTTTCTGAGGATATTGACATCACGTTTCTTATGGACGAATGTGCTACTGATAAGAAGTATGATAAGATGTTGAAACTTGTGGAGAAAGCCATTGCCGGAAAATTTCGCATCGAGAAAATTGCCCCTGAGAGAAACAAGAGGAATAAGAGTTCATATGTCTACTTCGGCGAAGGAAACGCTGAGTATGACAGAATCAAGTTAGAGATTGGTTCAAACGTTCGCCCCGATCCCTATGACAAGAGGTCTTTACAGACGTATATTCAAGAATATCTGGCAAACCGCGGGCAGGGTGGTTTTATTCAAGAATTTGATCTAAAGACAGTTTCGATCAATACGTTGAGGATTGAACGGACCTTTTTGGATAAGGTGATGGCGGTCAAGCGTCACGCTATGTCTGGAAATCTAGTGCAGAAAATGCGGCATGTCTACGATGTTGCAATGTTGTTTCCAAGGGAAGAAATTCAAGCATTTTTATCAGATCAGGGTGAATTGAAACGATTACTTCAATTGACCAAGAAGAGTGACAGCTTCTATCTACAAAAGCGGAGTATATCAGGAAACTATAATCCCTGTGCCGTGTATGATTTCCCGTCGTGGAGAGCGTATTTTGATAAGAATGCTCGTGATGTATATGAGTCTTTGCATAAAACTTTACTCTATACGAATGAGCCGCAGGATTTTCGACAGGCAATTGATATATTCGAACAGATTAGTCGTGGTTTTGCCGATCTTGGCGAATAAGACTATTGATGCTCCCCATAAAACTTGATGAATGTGAAGTGCCCCATCGACTCAGAATGTCGATGGGGCACTGTTTATAATGTTTTGAGGCACTGTCGTGGGCTGTAGCTCTTGTCCCTTAGTGCGGCGTCGAGGTATTCAAGCGTGGTTGGCGTGATGAGGATGAGGGTGAGGTGGAGCTTTTGCATGTGGGCGGCGTTGATGTCGAGGGAGTCAAGCTGTGCGGCATAGTCGGGGTCATCTGCACCTATGACGGCGGCAATGCCCGCGACTTGCAGGCTCTTTGCGCTGCCCGGTCCTTTGTATTCGTCGTAGATGGCAAGCGCGACGTGCTTGTTCTCCTTGAGCGCACGAAACTTCAGCCCGCCCTCGGAGAAGATGACGAATTTGCCTGCACGATATTTGTACGTGAGTGGGGTACAGCGGATGAAGTCGCCGTCCGCGACGGCAAGAGCGCAGGTATTGCGTGCCTTTATGAAGTCCTCAATGGCGGTACGGAGTTCATCTGTCGGCATTTTTACGGTGTTCTTGTCTTTTTCTGTCCAAAATGCGGCTGCCTGCTCGTAGTTCATGGCGCGTTCTCCTTTTTGCCTCAATGTTGTTTATCCTGCATTAACGTGCGCAGCAGTGCACGGCAGCCGGCGTCGACATCGCGGTAGGTGACGTCGAAGTTGCCGGTGTACCACGGGTCGGCAACGTCGCGCTCTTCACCGGTATAGGAGAGGAGACGGTGGACTTTGCCGTCCGGATCGCCGTCGGTGAGGCGATCGAGATCGCGCATGTTCTCCGTGTCCATGCCGATGATGCAGTCGTATGCCGCATAGTCGGCGGCAGTCATGCGTGCTGCACTGCGTTTGCTGAATGGAATGCCGTGTGCGCGCAGAACTTCGCGTGTGCCGCGATGGGTGTCGCTGCCAAGCTCGTCGCGGTGGAGCGCCTTGGATGTGACTGTTATTTCGTCGGAAAGATTTGCCTCTCGCACGAGATGCTTCATGATGAATTCTGCCATCGGGGAGCGGCAGATGTTGCCGTGGCAGACGAATAGGATTTTTTTCATGATGTTTCTCCCGCCTCTCTTCTTCTGTTTTTGAAAGTCTACCGCAAAAAAGCGTGAATTGCAACTGCTGAGTGTCCTTCTCGCTTGTGTTTTAGGACTGAAAATGCTAGAATGGAAACGAAATATGAACAGTGTAGGAGTTGAGATCATTGTGCGTGATGGGATGAATTGTATGAAAAAGAATGCGGTTATGCGTGCCGGGCTTGCTGCCTGTGTATGTGCCGGTTTGACGTGTGTCGGAACGACGAGTTTTGCAGCACCGTCGCTCGCACGTCCGGGAGCGGATATTGCACAGGAGCAGCCGAAAGCGCGGATCGGGGTGGAGGATCGGACGCCGACCTATCGACAGGATGGCGATGATGCGCAGTTCACAATTGAGAACTTCATTATGGAGGCGCCGGATCTGTTCCTAAACAAGGAGGAGCTGACGCGTATTCTTGAGGAGGGAATGGGCGAGCAGCGTACGATGACGCAGCTGCGCCGCACGGTGGACGAACTGACCTCCTACTGCCGTACGCATGGCTATCCGGCGGCTGCGGTGTATCTGCCGCCGCAGGACAGTCCGGATGGGATTGTGGTGCTGCGTGTGTTGCCTGGGCGTTACGATGAGATTGTGCTGGAGAACAACAGCCGTCTGAAAGATTCGGTGGCGCGCGGGATTATCGCGGGGCTGAAGGCGGATGATATCATCACGACGGAGAAGCTCGAGACGGCACTCTACTCGGTGTCGGATGCAACGGGGGCACGCGCGGTCGGCGTGCTGAGTCCGGGCGCCGCATTCGGAACGAGCAAGCTGACGGTGCGCGTCGAGGATTCGAAGGAGTCAAACACGGTTTTCTATGTGGAGAACTACGGGAGCCCGAGCACGGGACGCTATCGCTACGGTTTGCAGGAAACGCTCTACAACCCGTCGGGGACGGGGGATAAGGTGAGCCTCGGAACGCTGATCTCGAACGGCAGCCTGCGGAATTTCTATGCGAACTATGAAACGGTGGTCGGTCATGGCGGCTCGACGTTCGGTGTCGGCATCTCACGTATGAACTATCAGGTCGGCGGTGAGCTTTCCAAAATCGGAGCCGAGGGCAACTCGCTGACGCTCACCTTGTTCGGTCAGGTGCCGCTCTTCCATCTGACGGACCGCAGCCTACTCTTCCGCTACGGCTATAACTACCGCAATCTGAACGACGATATCACGGGCTTTGATCTCAAAGGAAAGAAGCATACGCACAGTGTCTATGCGGGACTGGTCGGGATGCAGCAGCTACAGGGCGGAATGGCGCTGAACTACAATGCGAATCTGACGGTGGGCAAGCTGGGGTTTGACTCGGATTACAGCCGCGTCCTGGGGAGCCTCAACCATACGAAGGAAGGGACGTATGTAAAGCTCGAGGCAGATGGGACAGCGGTGCAGCGGCTCGGGAACATGACGGATTTCCTCGTCAAGGTCTCTGGGCAGCTGGCAAGTCGGAATCTCGACAGCTCGGAGGAATTCTATCTCGGCGGTCCGAACGGTGTGCGCGCCTATGCGCAGGGTGAGGGTTCGGGCGATGAGGGGATCCTCGGGACGGCGGAGCTGCGCTATCATACGCCGCTGCGCGGGCTGACGTTCAGCTCGTTCTTCGATATTGGAACGGTGCGCATGAGCAAGGGTTACGAGCTGACTGACAATTATGCGACGCTGCGCGGCTGGGGACTTGCGGCGGCGTACAGCAATCCGGGTGAGTGGTTTGCACGTGTGGACTACGCGCGGCGGATTGGGTTGGATTCGACGGTATCGCCGAGGAACAACGCGCAGAATCGTATCTGGTTCATGGCGGGCAAGATCTGGTAATTCACGTTGACTTTTCGCTGCGCTCTCGCTGTGAACGGGGGCGCAGCGTATTCATATGGGCTTCTCAGACGATGGCGAACGGGGTGAACGGGAAGGGCTATGCGACTCAGGCGAAAGCCGTGGATTGATACGGCAATTTTGGATTATGCGGATTTCGTCACGCCGCTCGGCGGGGACTGGACGCAGTTCGCAGGCAGCTGGGCGGAGACATTCGGACGTACGGCGCCGCTCCATGTGGAGATCGGCGTGGGCAAGGGCGATTTTCTGACGGAACTCGCTGCACGCAATCCCAATGTCAACTATGTGGGGCTTGAGGCGCAGCAGGGTGTGCTCTACTTCGCTGCGCGTAAGGCAGCGGAGCGAGGACTCGCGAATGTGCGTATGCTCGTCTTTGATGCGGCGCGTCTGACCGATCTCTTTGCGCCCGCTGAGGTCGATCGGATCTATCTGAACTTCTCCGATCCGTGGCCCAAGAAGCGCCATGCAAAGCGTCGACTGACGAGCGAGTTCTTCCTCGCACGCTATGCCGCCGTGCTGAAGGCGGATGGCGAGATCCGATTCAAAACGGATAATATGGGGCTGTTTGACTACTCGATCGAGACGATGGAACGCGCGGGATGGCATCTCTCGCGAGTGACGCACGATCTCCATGCGCTTGACGAGGATGACAACATTATGACGGAGTATGAGCGCAAATTCAGTGCGCGCGGGGCCAAGATCGGACGTCTCGTGGCACGCCGTCCGTCGGAGCAGGCGTGATGCGTACGCGCTATACGCTCTTTAAGAGTGAGACGGAGCCGATTGTCATCATCATGGTGATTCTCCTTGTGACGGGGACGATCAATGTCTTCAGCTCGAGCTATGTGCTCGCGGCGATGAACTATGAGAATCCGTATTATTTCCTGCAGCGCCATCTGCAGTGGCTTCTGATTGGGGTTGTCGCGTGCTGGCTCTGCCGCCGCATGAATTATCAGCGGATGCGCGGACTGATGTTCGTGGGTATGGGCATTACGGTGTTCCTCCTCATTGCCGTGCTCTTTGTTGGGACGACGGTGAACGGCGCGCAGCGCTGGCTTGACATTGGTCCTCTGAGATTTCAGCCGGCGGAGTTCGCAAAGCTGATGGCGGTGCTGATGGGCGCGTTCTCGATCTCGGCGGTGCTCTCAAAGGAGCACTTTCGTCTTGATCGGGACGGCGGTCGCGTATTTACACCGTTTGGCTCGATCCTCGTGATGGCATTCCTCGTCTATCGCGAGCCGGACTTCGGGACGGCGTGCATTGTGTTCGGCGTGCCGCTGCTGATGGCTCTTGTTCTCCTCGTGCCGCCGCGCCGCTGGTTCTGGATCGTGCCGCTTACGGTTGGGGTGGCGTTCGCGCTCGGAACCCTCCAGCCCTATCGCATGAAGCGCATCGAGGTTTGGTTCGATCCGTGGTCGGATGCACGCGATGCGGGCTATCAGATGGTGCAGTCGCTCTCGACGATCGGCTCGGGCGGGATTTTCGGCATGGGCTTCGGCGACGGTGTGAGCAAGTATGAGTACCTGCCCGAGGCACATACGGACTTTGCGTTTGCTATCTTCAGTCAGGAGCACGGCTTCTTTGGAGTCCTCTTGATCTTCTTCCTCTTTGCGGTGCTGCTCATCACCTGCATGCGTGTGGCGGCACGGGCAAAGGATACGTTCGGGCAGGTGCTTGCGCTCGGTATCATCTTCCTCGTGCTCGGACAGGCTCTGGCGAATCTTGCGATGGTGGCAGGACTCCTGCCCGTTGTGGGGGTGCCGCTGCCGTTCATCAGTTACGGAGGTTCGTCGCTGATTGTAACGATGGCGGGAATGGGGATGCTGCTCGGGATTGCCGATCGCAGCCGTGAGACGCCCCCGCAGAAGAAGGATGCGGAGGAACCGGAGAAGCGGCGCAGCAGGATTCATGTGGTGCGGTGATACGGGGGAGGCTTGGGGATAACGGCATGTTAGTTTCCCCCGCCGAAGCGGGGGAAGTGGCGAGCGCAGCGAGCCGATAGGGGCGCCCCGAGAGCAGATCCCTCTGCTCTTTGTGAGGTATTCGATGTTCAGTGATTTCTTTTTGGGAATGCATCAGGATCTGAAGATCTTTCTTCTGCCCCCCCTTATCTGTGCGATGTTTCGCCTGATCTTTATCCTCGTCTACCGTCCGAAGAAGTCACCGCGCGGCGAATGGGGGAAGTGGCTGACCTGCTTCCGGTACGGATTCTGGTGGGGGATGGACTTCAATGCCTATGTATTCCTTGTGCCGCTGCTCCTTGTTTCAGTGCCGGGGGCGTTTATCCCTGCGTACTTTGCCATAGGTGACACGGTGCGTTTGACGCTCTTCCTCCTCTATGCGGCGCTTCTTTATACGGCGTTCATCGGCAAGATGATTTTCTTCTCGCATTTTCACGATACGTTCAATCAGACGATTTGGCTCGGACGACATGCGGATAAGCGGAATTTTGCCGACATTTTCTTTCATCAGAATCACGGCGTGTGGCTGCTGCTGGGCTATCTGCCCTATCTGGCGCTCTGTTTCCTCGCAGGGAATGCCGTGCTTTCCCTACCGTCGCTGTCCTATTCGACCGTGACAGATGGGGCGGGGCAGTACGCCGTCAATGCGCTGGTGTTCGTTCTTTCTATTGTTCTTTTTTACTGGCTGCGCTACGGAGGGACACTGCGCCATCGCCTGAAGCCCGAGTGGGATGAGGTGCCCGCCATCGTCAAGGAGGATTTTATCCTCGGAAAGGCGACGATGGATGATCTCATCGCGCTCAAGATGGTGTGGAAGCGTCCCGTGCAGGAGATCCTGCACCACTCCGATGAGGAGAGCCACACGATTATGCGTGCAGTGCTGCCGGCGGGGTGTTCCTTTGCTCATGCACCGCTTGAGGCATTTCAGCGGACGGCACGGGGCGCGCGCATCACGAAGCCACGCCACATTTTTTTTCTTTTAGGTGAGAGCTATGGGCAGGTCTTTTTTGATGCACCCTATGCCGCGCTCAATCTCATGGAGGCGGGCGCGCGTTTTCGCGCGGAGCCGCATACGATATGTATCAACAATTTTCTCCCGAGCGGCATGATCTCACAGCCCTCGCTCGTGAGTCTCCTGCTCGGCGTCTACGATGCGGATCTGGAACTCAATGAGAACGTGCTCTTTTGGAATCACACACTGCCGACGTCGCTGCTGTACCAGCTTAGGGCACTCGGCTACCGCACGTCCTTTTGGTACGGCGGCGGTCTGAACTGGGGGAGCCTTGTGCACTTTATCCCCGCGCTCGGGTTTGATGCGGCGTACGGCGGCACGGATATCTGCGGGGCAGACGCACCGCGCACGTGGCTCGGCGTCTATGACCACATCTTTCTCGCGGAGGCGGCGCGGCGCATCCGTGACGAGGGGGATGCAGCACCGTCCTTTCACTTCCTCTATACAACCTCAAATCACGGGCCGTTTCTCATTCCGTTTGAGGAGTGCGGCTTTGATGCCGCACGACTGAATCCGGAGATGGCAGCTGCGCTAACGAAAAACTCGAAAAAGTATCGCGGGCTTGGCTGCGCATGGTACGGGGACTTCGCGCTCTGCCGTTTCATCGACGAGATGCGGGCGGCGTTTCCGGACAGCCTCTTCATCGTGACGGGCGACCATGTGGGTGGAGAGAATCCGATCGTTGAGGGACTCTCGGAGCGGCAGGAACTCCTGCTGCGCGAGCGGATCCTGCCGTCGTTCTCCATGCACCATCCCGCGCTTACGGCGGAGCATTTGGCGCACAACGAGATCGGCGGGCATATGAATATCCTGCCGACGCTGATCGAACTGATTGCGCCCAAGGGATTCCCCTATTACGCGATCGAAAAGCCGCTGACGGAGCCGATCGAGCGGGTGGTCACGCCCTATGCGTGGATCACGCGTGAGGAACTCGGGTTTTATCGTGAGCGAGCCGCACAGGAACTGACAGTGACGGCGGGAGAGCTGCCGTGGCTCTATGATACGGAACGCTTCACGGCGGAGCGCGATGCTTATATCGAGCTCACGGCATACTATGTACGGCATCCCGAGCTGCTGATGAAGAGTCTGCGCTGAAGGGCGCCCCTAAAAAGCCTGCCCCGTTTACGGGGCAGGGGGATCATGCGTCAGCATGGTGGAAGGGGGAGCATAAAAGATACGCTAGGAGAAGTGTAAATAAGGAACTTTGTAAAATATGCGTTGACAAGCGTTTTGACGGATGATATTATGTGACAGTCCCCTTTTTGGAGGTGCACTATGTCTGTGGAGAGGTTACGCACAGCACGCACGGTCGCCGGCATTCATCAAGTGTGCAGGGCGGTGCAGAGCGGCGCGGCGGAGATGGTGTTCATCGCATCGGATGTCGATGCAAAGGTGCTGCGCGAACTGCTCGCAGCATGTGGGGACGCGGGAATGATCCCGGACCGCACGGCGACGAAGGCGCAGCTTGGTGAAGCGGCGCGCCTCGATGTGAGCGCTGCGGCGGTTGCAACACTACGGTAAAAACGCAGCCTCTGCGTTTTCATACACAAGCATTGAAATGACGACAAAGGAAGGAGGTGCAGTATGCCAACGATCAATCAGCTCATTCGCA
>ERZ773014.2678-NODE-2678-length-10135-cov-11.801984_pt1 | contig 10135 bp, 11 predicted proteins | sample MGYA00580841_ERZ773014 | MGnify/ENA primary metagenome ERZ773014 (study PRJEB29015, sample SAMEA2737989) | human oral metagenome | biome: human oral; feature: human-associated habitat; material: dental | place: China | collected 2067 ...
GCGGCAGGGAAGCCCGTGCTTCCCGAGAATGAAACTGAAACTAATATGAAATCCGATGTCTCTACGATAGCACAAAAGTGCCGCGAACGCAATAGTTTTGCGGCATTCGGGCAGGATGTACGGGGATGGTATCAAAGTACATGGGATGAAATTTGTTACATACTACGCCTCCCTTTCCTGCACATAGAGCCGATAGTTCACATACCAGATTTCGAGCAGGAGGAAGTAGGCGAGCATGGATTTGAATTGGAGGCGCGCCTCGTTCTCGGGCAGCCTGAACTCGGCGGGGGTGACGTAGAGGTTTTCCGTGGAGCGGCTGGCAAGCGCGTTGTGCCGCATCTGTGTGATGGAGAGGATGGGGACACCCTTGAGGCAGAGATGGTCGGCGAACTCCACGGCACGTTCGGATTCGCCCGAGAGCGAGATGAAGAGGAAGAGGTCGTCCTTTCCCGCCGTCTGGTAAACGGAGTAGAACTCCTCACGTCCCGCGATCTCGTAGATGAAGATGTTGTCGTAGACGAAGAGGCGTTTCATCTCCTGCATGACATTCGTCTGCACATAGCCCGAGGCGTAGGCAAAGACGCGGTGCGCCTCGCGGATGAGGCGGCTCGCGCCCGTATAGTCGCGGTGCATCAGCTCACGCCATGTCTGATCGTAGAAGCTGCCGAGCGCAGCTCTCATATCACTTGCGGGCAGCACGTCCTGCGCCGTCTCCATGCGCATGATCGCCTTCATCTCGCCGAACCCGTCAAAGCCGAGCTTCTGTGCGAAGCGCACAATGGACGCGCTTGAGACGGCGCACGCGCGCGCCAGCTCATGAATGGAGGCGCGGCTTGCTGCCGCACGGTTGCCCTCGATATACCGCCAGATGCACTTGTCCGTATCGCTGAGACGTTGCAGATGTGCGTTGATTCGTTCTGTAAGCCGCATGGCATCCTCCCCCTTATGCATCTCATTATAGCATAAATTTTGGAAAAGAGCAGAAAAGAATGACTTCATGACATTTGTCATGAAAAAAACCTGAAAAGATGTGACAGACTTCAGCTGACAATCCTTCCTATTTTGATAAAATAAAGAAGTAATGATTCGTTTCTAAATATAGAAGGGAGATTCTATTATGGAAATCGCATTCTGCCGTATCGATGACCGCCTGATCCATGGGCAGGTTGCCACCGTCTGGACGAAGATGACGGGCTGCAACCGCATCATGTGCGTCAACGATGATGTTGCAAAGGACGAGATGCGCAAGAAGCTGCTCATCCAGGTTGCGCCGCCGGGTATCAAGGCGTACGTCATTCCCGTGGACAAGGCTGTTGCCGCGTACAAGGATCCGAAGTACGATTCGTTCAAGACGCTCTTCCTCTTCACGAATCCCGCAGATGTGGTGCGCGCGGTGAAGGGCGGCATCCCGTTCAAGTCCGTCAACCTCGGCGGCAAGTGCTTCAAGGATGGCGACACGATGATCTCGCAGGCGGTCGCGGTCAACGAGGACGATGTCAAGGCGATCAAGGAACTCCTCGATATGGGGATCGAGGTGGAGATTCGCAAGCTGTGGAACGAGCCGAAGGGCGACGTGATGGCGGCACTCAAGGCAAAGGGGCTGGTCTGAGGACGGTCTTTGAAGGGCTTCAATCCATTGGGGGGATTGGGTACTCTCTAGAAAATGGGAGGTTGGATTTATGGATACCGTACAGTTTGTAATGCTCATCGTCGTTGCGGCGATTACGGGCATGGCGAGCGTGCTCGATGAGGCGCAGTTCCATCGTCCGCTGATTGCCTGTACGCTCGTCGGACTCGTGCTTGGCGACATCACAACCGGCATCATCCTCGGCGGCACGCTCGAGCTGATGGCGCTCGGCTGGATGAACGTCGGCGCGGCAATGGCGCCGGATGCGGCGCTCGCCTCGGTGGTTGCGACCATCCTCGTCATCGTCGGTCATCAGGACATTGCAGCGGGTATTGCGCTCGCCGTGCCTCTGGCGGCGGCAGGTCAGGTGCTCACGATCTTCGTGCGTACCATCACGGTTTTCTTCCAGCATCTCGCGGATAAATTCGCAGATGCGGGCAATACGTTCGGCATCGAGATGTGCCACATCTCAGGTCTCCTCCTGCAGGCGATCCGTGTCGCCGTCCCCGCTGCACTCGTTGCGCTCATTGCGGGCACGGATACGGTCAGCGCCATGCTCAGCTCGATTCCCGAGGTCGTGACGCGCGGTCTGCAGGTCGCGGGCGGCTTCATCGTCGTCGTCGGCTATGCGATGGTCATCAACATGATGAATGCAAAGTCGCTCATGCCGTTCTTTTTCCTCGGCTTCCTGCTCGCGGTCTTCACGGACTTCAACCTCATCGGCTTCGGCGCGGTCGGACTCCTCTGCGCGTACTTCCACATTCAGGGGCTCGAGCGTGAGGCGCAGGCTGCCGCTGTAGGTGCGGGCGGTGCGACGGGCAACCCGATCGACGATGTCGATGACTCGGATCTGATGTAAGGAGGCAGGACGATGACTAAGACGTTAAACAAGAGAGATCTCTTCTGGATCTTCATCCGTTCCAACTTCCTGCTCGGCTCCTTCAACTTTGAGCGTATGCAGGCGATGGGCTTCTGCGTTGCGCTGATTCCGGCGCTCAAGAAGCTCTATCAGGGCGATGAACTCAAGGCGGCGCTGAAGCGTCACCTCGAATTTTTCAACACACAGCCATTCCTTGGTGCCGCCATCATGGGCATCATCGCCGCGATGGAGGAAAAGCGCGCAAACGGTGCGGATATCAGCGGGCAGACCCTCTCAGGTGTCAAGGTTGGTCTCATCGGACCTCTCGCCGGCGTCGGCGACCCGATCTTCTGGGGCACGCTGCGCCCTGTTCTCGCAGCGCTCGGTGCGGGCATTGCGCTCACGGGCAGCATCATCGGCCCGATCATCTTCTTCGTCGCGTTCAATGCCATCCGCCTTTTGACGCATTGGTACGGCGTCATGTACGGCTACTCCAAGGGCACGGAGCTGGTCGAGGGCATCGGCGGCAACAAGATGCGCTATCTCACGGAGGGTGCGTCCGTCCTCGGACTCCTCGTCATGGGCGCACTCGTTGCGAAGTGGACGACGGTCAATATGCCGCTTGTCCTGTCCGAATATGTGAACGCACGGGGCGAGGTCGTCGTCACGACGCTGCAGAGCATTCTCGACAGCCTCATGCCGAGCATTGTTCCGCTCCTCATGACGTTCGCCTGCATGTATCTCCTGCGCAAGGGCGTCAACCCGCTGCTCATCATCCTCGGACTCTTCGCGATCGGCATCATCGGCTACGCGATCGGTCTGCTCGCCTAATCAACAGATTTTCGGAGGGGCTGCTTTACGAAGAAAAAATTCGTACGGCAGCCTCCTTTTGGTATATAATGAGATGAGAGCTGTTCGCATGAGGGGGGCGTACGATGCAGAAACCTTTGTCATGGCGGTGGATACTGCTCCCCCTCGTGCTGATTGCGGGGCTCGTCTGCGCCCTCTTTGCACAGACCGACCACTCCGCACGCGGGAATGAGGGGCGCGCAAAATTTGGTGCCGTCTACATGACGACAAACAATCCGTTCTATGAGATCATCGACGAGGAGATCCGCACCGTCGTCGAGAACCACGGCGATGTGCTCCTCTCACGCGACCCTGCACTGGATGCCGTGCGGCAGATCGAGGAGATCAAGGGGCTCATTGCGGATGGTGTGCGCGTTCTCTTCATCAACCCCGTCGGCGGTATGCGCATGGATGCCGCGCTCGCACAGGCGCGGGCGGCAAATGTCATCGTCATCGCCATCGATACAAATGTTGCAGAGGAGGGCTACGTCGCCGCTACCATCGTCTCGGACAACTACAGCGCGGGTGTGCAGTGTGCGGAGCATCTCATCGCACACGCGGACGGCGGTCGCATTGCCCTCCTCAAGCATTCCGAGGCGCGTTCGGCGGAGCTGCGCATCGAGGGATTTCGTGCGACGATTGCACAGTATCCCTCCTTTCAGATTGTGGCGGAGGAGGAGTGCAGCGGGCAGCTTGAGATTGCAATGCCTGTCATGGAGGATATGCTCGCGCAGCATCCCGAGATTGACGTCGTGATGGCGCTGAACGACCCCGCCGCCATGGGAGCGATTGCCGCCCTCCAGAGCGCGGGGCGCGCGCCCGGAGAGACGCTGGTCTATGGCGTGGACGGCGTACCCGAGAGCCGTGACCTCATCCGCGCCCACTGGATGACGGCGACCGCCGTGCAGTCCCCGCGCAGCATCGGCCGCATGGCGGCGGAGCAGGCATATCGCATCCTCGCGGGCGAGGGGGCGGAGGACATCGCCCTGCCGACCCGCCTGCTGACAGCCGAGAACGTGGATGAAAATGACGGCGGGGGGTGGGACTGAATGACGGCAGCGGGATTTTTGGTGCACGGGCGCGCGTTTGAGGAGGTGCATTGGCTTCTCTATGCCTATAATGCCATTGTCACCGCGCTGCTCACGGCGTTCCTCTGCCTGACGCAGTACAAGATCCAGATGTCGATGGGGGCGTACGCCTTTTTGAAACAGGTGGACGCGCTCCCACTCTCGCCCGTGGAGAGCAGCATCATGGCGGCGATGTCCTTCCTCCTGCTCGCACTTTTCGGCTGGCTCTATCGGCTCGACACATCCGCACGGCGCACGCGACTCTATTTCCTGTTGACGCTTGAGATCGCCGCCTGCATGACCCTGATGCGTAGCGTGAACTTTGCCTATGACGGCATGGTGCTGCTCGTGGTTGCGGACATGATGCAGCGGTACGAGGGGCATCACCGCGCCTACCTCCTGATTGGGGCGATGGTCGTGCTCTACCTCATCGCAAATGTCAACCTCGCGCTCTACCAGACACACGTCATCCCGTTCGAGGCGTACGTCGCCTACTACAATGGGGAGACGCAGAGCATCCTGCGTGCGCTGCGCAGCGCCTCCTCCTCGTTGAATACGATCCTCTTTGTCTCCTACCTCGTCCTGCTCATCAAGAACAAGAATGAGGAACGCGAACGCGTGCGGCTGCTCAACGAAAAACTTGAGGAAGCCAATACGCGTCTGAGGGCATACGCCATCCATGCGGGACGCATGGCGGAGACGCGTGAGCGCAACCGTCTCGCACGCGAGATCCACGACACGCTCGGGCACGCGCTCACGGGCATTACTGCAGGACTGGACGCGTGCATGGTGACGCTCGAGAGTGCGCCGGAGTTCACGCGGCAGCAGCTCGCACGCATCCGTGACACGGCGCAGAAGGGCATCACGGACGTGCGCCGCTCGATGAAGAAGCTGCGCCCTGACGCGATGGAAAAGCTCCCCTTTCAGGAGGCAATTGCGGGCATGATGCGCGACTATGCACAGGCGTCGGGCATGGAGGTCACGCTCGACGTGCAGCGGTGGCCGGCGAATCTGCGCGAGGATCAGGAGGATGTCATCTACCGCGTCCTGCAGGAGTGTCTGACGAACGCCCATCGGCACGGTCAGGCGCGGCACGTCCGCATCACGATCGGCGAGAAGGCGGGCATCCTCGATATCTGCATTGCAGACGACGGCGCGGGCTGCCTGGAGGTAACTCCGGGCTTTGGGCTGCGGCACATGCAGGAGCGTCTGTACCTCCTGCATGGTACGGTTGAGTACCGCAGTGCGAACGGCTTCATCGTCGAGGTCAAAGTCCCGCTCAGCGGGGGAGGAGGGGCGCATGATTAACGTCATGATTGCCGACGATCAGGAACTCATTCGCGAGAGCCTGAAGATCGTGCTCGAAATGAACGCGGACATGACGATAACGGCGATGGCGCGGAGCGGGCGCGAGGCTCTGGAACTCCTCGCCCGGACGCCCGTCGATATCATCCTCATGGACATCCGTATGCCCGAGCTCGACGGTGTGCTTGCGACGAAGGCAGTCAAGGAACGCTATCCCGACGTCGGCATCATCATCCTTACGACCTTTGACGACGACGACTATGTCTACTCCGCGCTGAAATACGGGGCGAGCGGTTACCTCCTCAAGGGTGGCAGCGTGCAGGAACTCGCGGGTGCGATCCGCACTGTCGCGGCAGGGGGCAACATACTCAACCCCGATGTGACGAACAAGGTGGTGAAACTCTTCAGCCGTATGGCGCAGGGATCGTATGTCGCGGAGACGGATCTGCAGGGAATGCGTGACTTGACGCACACGGAGCGCAGCATTGCCCAGCTCGTCGGCAGGGGACTCTCGAACAAGGAGATCTCTGCGGCGCTCGCGCTCTCGGAGGGCACCGTCCGCAACAGTCTCAGCACGGCGCTCTCGAAGCTGAACCTGCGCGACCGCACGCAGCTCGCGCTCTGGGCGGTGCAGATCGGTCTCTCGCAGATGAAGGGGGGAGGGCAGAAATGAGATGCGTGTGAAACGGCCCAATAAATTTGCCCTCCTCATCCTCCTCATCGCCATCCTCTGCATCGCATGGCTCGTGCCGCGCAGCAGCCCCGTTCTGACCGTTGGGGTCTTCGCGGGCAGCAACTGGGGCGTGCCGCACGCCGAACCCTACGCCATCATCGACCGTGCGAGGGAGAAGTTCGAGGCGGAGCATCCGGGCATCCATGTCGTCTATGTGAGCGGGATTCAGCGCGAGGACTATGCGGAGTGGCTGGCAGGGCAGTTTTTGAGGGGGGAGGAGCCGGATGTCTTCCTGCTCTCGGCGGAGGACTTTGCGCTGTATGCACAGAAGGGGGCACTGTATGACCTCACGCCGCTGATGGAGGGCGACGCAGCGTTTTCTGCCGAGCTCTATGAGCACACGGCATTTCAGAATGGACAGTATAACGGACGCTCGTACGCACTGCCGATGGAGAACATGATCACGCTCATGTTCGTGAACAAGACACTGCTCGCGCGTGAGCACCTCGCGTTGCCGCCGCTATCGTGGACGTGGGCGGACTTTCTCGCGCTCGCGCGGCAGCTCACGAAGGATACGGACGGGGACGGCGTGCCCGACCAGTTCGGCGTCTACGACTACACATGGCAGCAGGCGGCAACAGCGAACGGTGTGCGGCTCTTTCGCGCGGACGGGCAGTCCTCGTACTTTGCCGACCCGCGTGTGGAGGAGGCGCTGCGCTTCGTCAAGGAGCTTGAGGAAACGCACGCAGGGTATGTGGTCACGGCGCGTGACTTTGACATGGGGCGCGTTGCGTTCCGCCCGTTCACGTTCGCCGAGTACCGTACCTACAAGCCCTACCCGTGGCGCGTGAAAAAGTACAGTTCATTCGAGTGGGACTGCATTCCGCTGCCCGCAGGTCCCGCGGGTGGAAACATCTCGACGATGGACAGCCTGCTCGTGGGGATGAGTGTGCGCACGGAGCGGCGGGAGGAGGCATGGGCATTGATGAAGATTCTGAGCACCGACCCCGAGATTCAGGCGATGGTCCTTGAGAAATCGCACGCCCTGCCCGCACGGCGCGATGTGCTTCAAGCGCGTGCGGCACAGGAGATCTTCCTCTGGGATTCGGGGGAGAGCGCGATGACGGTCGCGGATGTGGGGGATGCGATGCGTGCCTCTGTGACACCCGACCGCTTCGAGCGGCACGAGGAGGCGATGCTCTATGCAGACCGTGCCATCCGCGCCCTCATCGAGAAGCCGCCGCCGTTCTACAATGCGCTGAACCGCCTGCAAAAGGAAGTGAATGCGATTTTGCAGCAGTGAGTTTTGGGAAAAAGGGGAGGGAATATGGACTATAAAATCGTTCTTTCGGACATCGACGGTACACTGCTCACGTCTGAGCATCATGTTCTGCCGCGCACGGCGGATGCCATCCGACAGGTAGTGGCGCAGGACATCCCGTTCGTGCTCGTCTCTGCGCGTATGCCCGAGGCAATTACGCCGATCATCGAGGAGATCGGCACACGCGCTGCGGCAATCTGCTACAACGGCGCACTCGTCATTACCCCCGAGAGGGTGGAGATCCACGATGAGCGCATGAGCCGCGCGCATACGGATGCCGTGCTGAACCTCATTGCGAAGGACTACCCTGAGGCATCCATGAGCTACTATGCAGGACATACATGGTATGTGCGTGATCGTGCCGACCCCGACGTGCGGAGAGAGGAGCGGATTACGACGGTCACCTCTGTGGAGGCAGACTTTGCGTCGCTTATCGCGGCGGACATTCTGCCGAACAAGCTCTTTGCAATGGGCACGCCCGCGTTGGTCGCGCGCATGGAGGGGGAGCTATCGTCTGTATTTCCTGAGCTCTCTATTATGCGCTCGCTGCCGCATCTGCTCGAAATCATCGAGCGCACCGTGTCGAAGGCGACGGGGATTGAGATCCTGCTCGCTCACTACGGTATTGACCGCTCGGAGGCACTTGCCTTCGGCGATAATTACAACGACATTCCGATGCTGCGCTATGTCGGGCACAGCGTCGCAATGGGCAATGCCCCTGAGGAGATCAAGGGCATTGCGGGCAGTGTGACGGAGGGGAACGATGCCGACGGCATCTATCACTTCCTGAGGAAAATTCGTATGGTGGAATGAAAGGGGTACACAGATGTTTGGAATCATTGTAGGAACGCATGGGATCTTTGCCGAGGAGATTGTCAAGTCCTGTGAGATGATCTGCGGCCCGCAGACGAATGTGCGCGCCGTGACGCTCGTGCCGGGCGAGGGACCCGACGACGTGGTGAAGAAGTACGAGGCGGCGATCGCAGAACTGGACTGCGCGGACGGCGTCCTTTTCCTCAACGACCTCTTCGGCGGCAGCCCGTACAACGCAGCGTGTCGTATCGCGGCAAACAACGAGGCGTACGGCATTGTCACGGGCGTCAACCTCCCGATGCTCATCGAGATGGTCAGCGCGCAACTCATCGGCGGCTCATACGACATCCTCGCACTCATGGAGCAGGCGGCGGAGGCGGGCAAGAACGGCACGCAGCTCTTCCATGCCTCGACCATGGAGGCGGACGAGGACGACGATCTCTGATTTTCTCATGGAAACTTCATAACAGGAAAAATCCCCTTCGTGTCGAATGAATCGGCAAGGAGGGGAGTTTATGTCAAACGTCAGATATCGTTGGGCATCGCTTGGCTGCGGCGTGATTGGGCATCAGCTCGCAGAGGCGCTCCAAAAGCTCGGGGGCGGGCTGTACGCCGTGGGCAATCGGACGCATGCGAAGGCGGTGGAGTTCGCCGCGCAGTACGGTATTCCGAAGGTGTATGAGCACATGGAGGATGTGTTCGCGGATGAGGATGTGGACATCATCTACATCTCGACGCCGCACAATACGCATATCGACTATCTGATCCCCGCGCTCTCAGCGGGCAAGCACGTTCTCTGCGAGAAGTCCATCACGCTGAATGCGGAGGAACTGGGGCGTGCGGTTGTCTGTGCGCGCGAGTACGGCGTTGTACTCGCGGAGGCGATGACGATCTATCATATGCCGATCTATCGGCGTTTGCGCGAGATCATCGTGGGCGGTTCGCTCGGGCCGCTGCGCATGATACAGATGAACTTCGGCAGCTTCAAAGAATACGATATGAAGAATCGCTTCTTCAGCCGTAGCCTTGCGGGCGGAGCGCTGCTCGACATCGGTGTGTACGCGCTCTCCTTCGTCCGATACTTCCTCTCGTCACAGCCGACGGAGGTGCTCTCTCAGGTGAAGTTTGCGCCGACGGGTGTCGATGAGCAGGCGTCCATCCTGCTGAAAAATAAAGAAGAGGAGATGGCGGCGATCACGCTCTCCCTGCATGCCAAGCAACCCAAGCGTGGGACGATTGCGTTTGAAAACGGCTATGTGGAAATGTTCGAGTATCCGCGTGGGGAGAGTGCACGCATCACATGGACGGCGGACGGGCGCACGGAGGAGATCAGTGAGGGCAGCACGGCAGATGCACTCGTCTACGAGGTGCGTGATATGGAGGCGGCGGTCGCGGGCGAGCGCGACGATATGCAGCTCGGCTACACGATTGACGTGATGGAGCTGATGACGGAGATTCGTCGCTCGTGGGGGATGAAGTATCCGGAGGAGGAGTAGGCATAGGAACAGAAAATTTTTCTTGACAAGGGTGCGTACATCCGCTATAATTCCCTATGTTGCCGCAAGCGCGACACAGGGGTATCGCCAAGTTGGTAAGGCACGGGATTCTGAATCCCGCATGC
>ERZ773014.2686-NODE-2686-length-10122-cov-2.983014_pt1 | contig 10122 bp, 6 predicted proteins | sample MGYA00580841_ERZ773014 | MGnify/ENA primary metagenome ERZ773014 (study PRJEB29015, sample SAMEA2737989) | human oral metagenome | biome: human oral; feature: human-associated habitat; material: dental | place: China | collected 2067 ...
AGGGCGCGCCTGGCCAAGGGCGGCGCCCACCTCCGGCCGATGGGCCGGCTCAGGTCGATCAAGCTGCTCATCATCGACGACCTCCCCACGACACCGATGGGGACCGCCAGCTCCGTCGACCCCTTCGAGATCCCGGAGGCCAGGGAGGGCAGGCGCGCGACGATGATCGCCTCGCAGCCGGAGCCGAACGAGTGGTACCTGAGGACAGGGGGCGAGCTCATCGCCGACCCGATCCTCGGCCGCGTCGCGTCGGCCTGCAGGTACCTCGACATCGACGGGCCGGACATGAGGAAGTGGATCGCTGACAACCGCCCGAAGAGGGAGTGACGCGCGGTACCACCTAGGCCGGAATCGCGGTACCGCTCTCGCCAGGTTGGCGGTACCGCGACGCCCTACTGCTCATACCAGAACCATTCGGGCCGAACACGAAGCAGATGCGCCTCATATCATCAAGTACTGCTTGTTCTTTATTAAATGGCACACGCAAGGGAAGATTTATCTGCGTAATCATCGACCGCACCTATCCCAACAGGGTTCTGATGGCCGTTGCGATGAACGGAATCACAGTCGAGGCAATCTCGCTAGAACTCTTAATGACTTTGGCAACGTTTTCCAGCTTCTCGCCGAAAGCAACGTTGTCCTTGCCCTTGGCGGCACTGTCTAGCTCGCGCACCGCCTCTTGCGCCTCACATTTGACCCTTTCATTGACGTCAAGGTCAACGATGGCCCCGATTGTCTGGCCAAGCGTCACATCCTGGATTGTCGCTGAGGCAGAGGCAGCAGCCGTTCCATCATTGTTGAATATTGGGGCAATGTTGACGTTCAATGGATTGTCGTTCATCTGATCCTGAAACCATCCCTCCGCATATATGCGACCCTTGTCGGTAACCTGAACGATGTAAGGTATACAATCTGCCCAATTCACGGCAAGGAGACCATGTCGTGAGAGCTCTTGGTAAAAGGGAACGCCGGCGAGGTCGCTCGACACTTGTGGGATTGCACCTGACTCATCTCTCATTTCTGCATCTTGCACAGCGAGGGTAAGCATTAAGGCATCAGCATCGTCGCTTACCACTTCATACCGACGCCTCGCCTTTCTGGCCTGATCGTAATGCTCAAGTCCAGCGCTCTCCATTCCCTGAAAGACCACTAGCTCATGTCCCCCATCCGTGATGATCCTCAGCATCCCCATGTCTCTAAGTGACGTAAACTCACTGGATAATCCAAGATTTGTGAAATCGCTTCCATTTTCATTTTGGTGAGTCCATGCAAAAGCGAGCGCCGCTTCTTGCCTCAAGTTGAGTCCATTCATGTTGCTAGCCTCGCTTGTTTTTCCTATAGCGGTCAATGGTCTTGTCTGAGCCATCACGCCAAACGGTCCACCCGTTAACCGAGTGGCCAAACACCACCCAAGCGGTGGTAGGGGGTGCGCTCGTCTCAAAATCCCTCGTGAGAATCTCGGTGACTATCGGGGCGTTCTTGCGGGCTTCCGGCATCCAGGAGCCATCCTTTACCGGCAAGCACATGCACCCGGCCTTGACGATGAACAAGTCGTCTTTGACCTCCATGTCTACCTCGACGAGGCCGTACTTGCGGTCCTTCAGCTTCAAGTGATAGACGCCGTTGGGAACGAGCGTCCAGTCGTCCTTCACGTGGCGTTCCTCGGTCGCACGGTCGAAGACCTCCTCCTTTGTCGCCGTAGCGGGGTAAACCTGCCTGCCCTCAAACGAGGACAGGAGTTGAATCACAAGGTCGATGTCCAAGGCAAAGAGCTCCGACCCCGACATCCTCGATTTCGAAAAAATCTCGTCGAGGAGTACCTCTTTCTCGTCGTAGCCCTCTACCTCGATGACGAAGCTGCACTTGAGTCCGACAACGTTGAAGTAGCCGTTGCGCTCCAAACCATACATGCGCTGCTCGAACTTGGTCGACCCGGTCTTACCAATCTTCACCAGACCGGGAACGACCGTCGTCATCGCGTATAGAATTCCCTTGCTCACTGCTGTCCTCCGGTCACTTGCTCAGTAGGCGAGATGGACTACGCAGTCATCGTTCAAAAATGTACGCGTCGGCCCCATCCATTGGGATAAGACAGATGGAGTTCCTGAACCACCTTACAGACATAGTGTGCCCGCACGTCAATCTTGATTAGATTTCTCTCCTGTTCACACGGTAAGTCCTTTTTCGATAATCTCCCGCCGCGCTGACCCTAAATCGGTCTTCAGAAGCTCAATGTACTCTCTACAGACATCTTGGTACATTGCAGTCACACCAGTATCCTTTTCCTCCAGTTCAACTGTCACATCATCTTTCATGACCTCTTCCAGCAGAGCTTCATAGACGATCTTAAGCCCGTTGATTCCGTCTTGGCTCGTAAGCACAATGTCTAACTCCTTTTCGGAAATGATGAAGCGCAACGCCTCATTGTTTTCATCAAGCTTTACGACTTTTGCTGTGATGGTTTTCATCTCATGCCTGCCTCATATATGTCTCTACGGTTATAGAATGCGTCCTTGCTACCTTCCAGAACTTCTAAGCTTTTCTTCGTCCAACTAAGCACATTGGCAGAATCTTCAACGTCTATCAGCTCATCAGAGAACGGGTTGCCAATGTATGTCTTGTAAGTATTGCCATCGACATGCTCTCGATACACCGACAAGTAGGGGAGCGTCCTGACGGCCAGGTTCGCATTATGGATTGCGAGAATGACAGTCTTCCTTGCGCGTGCGAGTTTTTGTATCCGATCCCTGATAATGGTATCAACATACGAATTGCTCATCCCAAGTTCAACTTCATCGAGTATGTATATATCTGCATCGTTGCTCAATATGTGACCTAAGAGAAGAATTCCCTCTTCCCCGCTTGATGGAACGTACTTGTCGGTACCGTCATTCAATGCAATGTACCTGTCGATTCCAATGAACGGAGAAAGATCAGTTATGGAATTGTCGCTGCACAATTTGGCAAACTCCTGTTGCTTAGAGTTCGCTAAAGCGCCCAACGCTCCATCACAAAGCTCTTTCAGAGCTTTCTTCCACTTGGACAGATCACGGATGCCCAAGTTGAACTCTGCAGTTCTAGATTCTTTTATGAGATACCTGTATCGCGTTACGATGTAGGCACTTCCCTTATCGTCCAAATCACCCAAGTAGCTTCTTTCGAATTCCTTATCAGAATCAATGGGCTCAAGGGAACTCATTAGTTTTTCCGCGTCCTCTTTAAGCTTGATTCTCGCCCTGACGAAGGCGAGAAAACCGGTTGAGCCTGGCTTTGACTTTGTCTCCGACTTGGCATCAATCTCCTCTTTTATCTTTACCAAGGCAGCGTTGGCCAACCCTACGCTCCGATACTCGATAAAATGCTTTTTCGATTGAAGGGCAATGCTGTCACGCAACTTTTCCAGCAGAAACTGAAGTGAATCGGCGTCGTTCTTGTCGAGATAGTTGCTGTATCCCTTGTCGAGGTATGCAGTGATAAACCCTGATACCGATTTGCCCGCTTTTTGATCCGACTCAAATTCGTCTTTGGATATCTCGTCCAGACTTTGAGCGTTGGATAACTCGAATCTATCTTTGTTCCGGTTATTCCCCCGTGTCTTCCACCAGGTTACATATGCGTTCAGGGAAGTTGGAGTCGCATCTGACCAACCCAGGATCCCCGCGATCTCACTCGCTCCATCAGACCTGCCGAATTTGGACGGATCTCGAACAAGGCCGTCGGTTGATAGCAGTTTGCTGAAATCCTCGTGCTTTGCGTTCCCATAATAGCTACAACATGTTCTGCCTTCTGCAGACAGAGTGTGTTCAATTGATCTGAGTATCTCCGTCTTACCTGTGCCCTTCTGGCCGAACAAGACATTTATGTCCTCTCTTAGGATTAGACTCACATCAACCTTGTCGTGCGGATGTACGACAACATCGAACGTCCCGCGCTCCCCCAAGAGGGTCTCAATGGTTCTACCATCTCTCTTGGCAAGCAGGCAGAACTGCTCAAACGAACTAACGGGAAGCCTCAGCTCTGGCAGCTCGCATTCAGAATACGTGTTCCAGTCCTGCACATCACTTCCCAGCATCATGTTGAAGCCATGGTTTGTCCAAATACCGACAGTTACCAGACTCCTGGGCTCATAGAAGAGCCTCCATCTATCAGCCTTGCCGATGAGGCCTTCCATCTCATTTATGTCATCTTGCGTGATATGGGGACTCTTATCATGGGCATGGGATATGAAAATCGCACCAATATCGTGGAAGTATTTGAACACCGAATCTACTCTAATCAGCACCTCATCAACAGGTGTATCGCCTACAAGCTCTTGCAATGCCTCATTGAACTCATCTCTTTTGGATGGGCTCGTTATCACCAACATGTGCCAGTGGGATTTTTCTCTGCTCCCACGTACATCAAGCTCAACACCCGGCCAAAGCTGTACCTCTTTGCCGACCTCATCATTGAAGAGGTTAAACTGATTTAGGTCAAACGTGTTGTGGTTTGTGATAGCGACGATATCGACCTGCGCATCTTCGATGGCCTTCCTGAAATTTCCTGGCTGAACAGATCGTTTGGGAGAATCGCCTTGTTTGCACTTCTTTGTATGACAATGCAAATCAATCTTCATAGTTTTCCTCCAAAGATTTTTTCGACGAACTCGGCGAGCCTTCCCTCCTTGGCGAGCTCCGCCGAGTCGGCCTTGACGAAGTTCGTGTCGCATCCGCCTCCGACCTCGCCGTCGTAGCCAAGGATGTAGTGCGTCGCTATCTGGTAGATGATCTCCGTCGGCGCGATGCCGAAGACCTGCCTCTCGAGGATGTGATCGAGCCTCTCACGCTCGTCTGGGAAGAGCTCCCGCATCCTCTCGCTGTTGTAGAGCCGCGTGATGATCTCGGTGATGTAGAGCCCGCTCTTCATGTAGAGGTCGGCGAAGGTGTGCTCCGGGTCGTCGAAGCACCCCGGGTTCTCCTGCTCGAACAGGTCGACCATCTGCACGACGACCCTGCGCGGGGTGAAGATCTGGTTCGTCTTCTGGGGTGGCACGTAGTCGAAGATGTCCTCGTCGAGCGACTCGTCGAAGTAGTTGGCAAGCTTCGCGCGCAGGTCGATGAACTCACGCACCGAGTCGTCGAACACCACGGGGTCGAAGAGCTGGCCCTCGAAGTGGACCGTCTCACCGGTCTCGGGGTCCCTCATGTCGCCCCCGTCGCGCAGCAGCCGGAACTGTTCCACGGTCACGCTCGTGACCTCCTTGAAGACCTCCGCCGGGATGATCTGGTCGAACGTCGCCAGCGTCGTGTCCTTGTCGCCGTATGCCATGAGGAACGACGGTATCGTCCGGGAGAAACCGCGCAGGTGGTCACGGATGCCGCCCTCGATGGCCTGCTTCTTTGCCTCCTTCTTGGCGGTCTCCACCTCCCGCACCACGGTCTCGCCGGCGCCCTTCACCAGCTCCTCACGCGAGTCCTTGAGGCTCTCCACGAGGCTCTGGCGGGCTCCCTCGAGTCGTGCGTCGTACCTGTGGTTGATCTCGTCTGCTTCGGTCTGCGTCTGTGCGATTTCGAGCTCGTCTGCACGGCCCTTCTCTATGCGCCTCTTCTCGATGGCGAAGTTACCCATCTCGCGGTTGAGCCTGATGCCTACGTCCGCCTTGATGCGGCGCTCCACTTTCTTCTTCTGGGAGGACTTGAACTCGCTTCCGTAGCTCTGGTTGGCGGCGTCCACGAGCGGCTTCGTGATGCTGTCGCTGAAGACCCCTTGCAGCTTATCGAGGAACACGTCGTCGGGATCGCCTGTCTCATCGACGGTGATCGAGTCGATAACGTCGTCCAAGTCATCGGCGATGGTACCGTACACCTTGTCGCCGAACATCCCGTCGGCGAGGCCTATCACCTGCTCCTGCGGGATGGCCACCTCTCCGTTCTCATCGAGGTTGAGATCGTCTGCCGTGTCCTGCTGGATGCCGAGCTCCTTTGTTGGTGCCCTGAAGGGTTTGAGGCCCTGCAGCACCTCGAGTACCTCTGCGGGCGCGCGGAAGACGCCCGCGATGTTCTGGAAGAGGAAGTCACTCATGAAGCCGCGCCGCACCACCTCGCGAGACCGTATCTTGCGTGGGATGGAGAGCACACGCTCGGCGTCGAGCTCGACCATCTCGCCGTCCTCGTCCTCGCCGATGACCGGGAAGAAGTTCAGCAGCGTGCGCACGCGCTGCTTGCGGTCGTCTGCGGTGCCGCCGCCCAAGGCGGTGTCGGTGTAGAGGTCGTTTGCGAACTCCTCGAAGATGGTGAGCGTGCGAGCCGGGTCGAAGTCGAAGACGTAGGCGTTCTCCTTGCGCAGGAACCTTCCGCCGACGTTGAAGAGGCAGGGGTTTTGCGCGCGGAACGCCGCCTGCATGTAGAGCGAGGGACTCTTCATGTTTGAGAGCATGAGGACGGCCGTCCACTCGGGGATGGTGACGCCGGTGGTCAGCTGCCCCACCGAGAGCGTGATGGTGCGCTCTGAGGAGGCTATAGCCTTGCGCACCTTGTCGAACGCCCTGGTGCTCTCGCTCTCGTCGTCGAGCCTGCCGTCGCCGGCCGCGAGTACGACCTCGTAGTCCTTGAACACGGGGTGTGCCTTGAGCTTCTTGGCGAGCGCCTTGGCGGAGTCGACGCGGTTGAGCATCCAGAAGGTGTGGCGAAGCTCGTCTCGGAGCTCGGGCGTGGAGAACGGGAACTTCCTCTGCGTGGTGAGCGCGTCGAGGAAGCAGTCGACGTCGTCGTTGTGCAGGAAGTACCCGCTGGCGTTCGTGGCAAAGAACTCGTTCAGGTCGAAGGCGTACTCGACGGTCTCGCCGTCGATGTCCACGCCGCGCCTGACCTCGTCCAGGATGATGTCGGACATCTGGTAGGTGAGCATGTTGAGGCGCGGCAGGTCCGTGTAGGGGTTCGACAGCTCCTCGTCGTCCCAGTTGCGCTTGGCCCTCTGCTCGTCGGCGTAGGTCCAGTTGAAGATGGCGTCCTCGGGGAACTTCTCGTTGGCAATGGCCTTGAAGGGCGTGCCGGAGAGGTGCAGTGTGAACTTGCGCTTTATATGATCGAGCGCCACGTCGGTCTTGAGGGTGTCCACGCCCTCGTGCGCCTCGTCGATGATGAGGACGTCCCACTCGAGGTTGGCCACATGCTCGAGCTTGTCGTATTTGCCGCCGAAGTCGATGGCGCCCTTGAGGTCCTGCAGGCTTACGAACTCGATGAAGCCCTCGGGACCGCCCCTTTGGAGACCGTCGAGGTACTGCTCGCGAGAGAGACGGTAGGGCTTCTCCTGCAGGGCGCTTGCGGAGCTGATGAACGCCAGTCCCGATTCGGTCCCGACAAACTTGACGTAGTCGTCGTACCAGGAGTTCGCGATCGCGGGGCGGTTGGTGACGATGAGGACCTCTTGTGCGCCCAGGCGGCGGCACAGGTCGTAGCTCGTGAGCGTCTTGCCGAAGCGGGGCTTGGCGTTCCAGAGGAACTCGCCGCGCTCGTGGAGGCGCGCGTAGTCGGCTGTCTGCTCAGAGGCCCTCTCCTGCTCGTCGCGCAGGCGGTAGTCGATGGTCGCGGGCGCGTCCTCGACGACGCCGTGGTTCTCGCGGAACTCGTAGAAGTGCCGGTGCGCTGGGTCGGGCTCTATCTCGAACCACTCGGTGCCGGGCTTGTTCGCAATGTCGAGCCTGCGCAGGTAGCCGTGGAAGTCGGTGTCGTGGAAGGTCTCGCCCGTGTCCTCGTAGGTCGCGTTGCCGTGCCATTCGAGCCTGTACTCCACGTCTATCGTGTGGGCCTGCTGCTCGAGACGCTCCTTGACGTTCTGCTCCGTGTAGCCGATCTTGGTCCAGCCGTCGTGGCGGGCGATCTCGGGCGTGGTGTAGGCGTATATCTGCGGCAGAGCTGGGCGAGATATCTTGATGAGCCCGCTGATATCGGTGAAGGCCATGGGCTAGTTCATCTCCTTCACGTGGGACTCGATGAAGTCGATCTCCTCGTCGGAGAAGCCGTACTTCGCGTAGAGCTGCTGGTCAATCGCGGGGACGGACTTCGACCAGTCGATGTCCGAGGCGGAGGTGAAGTCCTGGAGAGGAATGAACTTCCACTTCTCTGGAGGGTTGTGCTGTGTTGTCTTGAGAATGCCGAGGAGCACACGAGCAAATTTCGATTTTACATACTTGAGCAGGGATTGCGCCCCCTCCTCGGTATCGAAGCAGCCGATGCTCATGAAGGTCTCGGTATGCCCTATCAAGGGCTGCCCTATCAAGGGCGTGGAGATTACTTCTCCCAAGGCACCCGACCCATTTGCGGCCGGAACAATCACCTTCCACTTGGAAAGATTGTCGGGCTCGTTCACGTAATCACGGCGGATGAAGCGGTAGGTACGCTTCATCTTCACGAGACCAAGAACCTTTATGTACTCATGCCCGTCATCGGGCTTCTCTCTACGGAAGATATCGGGTAGCTTCTCAAGTATGTTCGACTTTAGGTCGTACGCATGGCCTTTACTCATTCGCGCTACAGCATCAGGATTCTCGCTATGAAGTACGTCTGTAAAGTGATAGGCGTACGCGGTATACACTGCACTGTCGAAGCCAGAAAAGCCCTCACGCCTGGTGACCTTCTCGTAGATGAAGCGAAGCGCATCATAGGGGATATACGTACCTATGGGGCCCAATGTACGCGTGCTGTCGTACAGCGAGACCGCCACGCCGCCCTTGATGTCGGTGTTGGGAAACGCCCTGGACGCGTCCGCCTCGTACTGAAGCACCGCAAAGTGAGGGTCAGCCAGTTTCTTGGCATTCCATGCCTTTGGGGTGCTGCCGGCATTGAAGAGGAAGCGTGCGGGTGTGATGAGCTCAACCCTATCCGCTACCTCCTCAGCGGCGTCCATGAAGTCGTTGTACACAGGTTTGGCATAAGTCTTGTTGCCCTCGTCGTTAAATTCCTCCTGATACGGAGGGTTGCCGATCACTGCGTAAAACTTCTTTTCCATGGGACGTGCCTTGCCTTTCATCGCCGCGAACTCGAACGGCTCGTTTTCTTGCCAGTCATATATGACGCAGAGAGGCACCGTCTCGTCGGACGCACCCGCCTCTGCTTCGTCGGCTGTTTCACCTAATGGGGAACTGTCGAGCAGGTCGAAGAGCGACAGCTGCATGGGCTCGGGCGTGGGCTCCTCATAGTCGAAGAGTCCCGACTGGACGACGGCGTCCATCTTGTCGGTCGGCACCGCGCACGTGAGGCCGTTCATCTGCCAGAAGTTCCACGACACAACCCACGCAACCTGGTCGACTTCCTCATCGGTCAGCCCTGCGCCCCAACGTTCGCCCAGGTGCTCGCAGAACGTCTCGAGCACGTTGATGCGCGCGAGGAGGAGGTTGTCTCCCTGGTACTCGAAGCCATAGGAGCCTTTGAGGGCCGCAAGGGCCCACCTTACCCATGCCTTGCGGGTCTTCGTCTTCTCGGTCACGACGCGAAGTTTCCGGTCAAGGAAGCCGATGCGGTCACATACGGAAAGCGGGTCGCCGGAGACCGTGTCGTAGCGCGAGCACACGAAGGGAGCCTCGCCGCAGGTAATCTCCAGCCGGGGGCTCTCCACATAGGCATGCCAGCCATGGCCTTTGACTCTGGGGAAGACAATCGGCTCCAAAGTTGTATCCCATGCCCGGCCTGCCTCGGTGTTGAAGGTATTGCGCTTGCCAAACCATATGGCATCGATGTCGTTGTTCATCCGGTTACACAGCCAGGAGGGTGTGAACACCTCGGCGTGGCTCCTTGTGCGCTGGGACTGATGCTCCTGCTCCTTGGCTATGCGTGGCTTGATGACGCCGGAGGACAGGCCGGTTATCTTGTCGACGGTGATCTCGTCATCGCCCATATATCCGTCGCCAAGGGCCTCGTACTCGCTGTCCGCCCAGATAATGTTGCGACCAGTGGTGCGGTCCTTCAGCAGCGTGTCCAGGACTCGCGTTGGATAGCGCGAGTCGAAGCTCTCGATGAAGCCCAAGCCGGCGGCGTGTCGGTCAGCAAGCCCCATCGTCCGCTATCCCCTCCTCGCGAGTCCGTCGAGCATGCGCGCGCGAACGCGGGCGCTGAGGCTCACGCCCCTGAGGGCGGCCGCCCTCTCGCC
>ERZ773014.2687-NODE-2687-length-10114-cov-16.327567_pt1 | contig 10114 bp, 6 predicted proteins | sample MGYA00580841_ERZ773014 | MGnify/ENA primary metagenome ERZ773014 (study PRJEB29015, sample SAMEA2737989) | human oral metagenome | biome: human oral; feature: human-associated habitat; material: dental | place: China | collected 2067 ...
GTTCTAAGAATTTTTCTAAGAATGGTTTTACCCCAAAATTCGTCATAGCAGAACCAAAGAACATAGGAGTTAATTCACCAGCGCGAACTTTATCAAAATCGAATGGGTCTCCAGCAACATCTAGCAATTCAATATCGTCGAGCAATGCTTGGTAGACATCGTCACCTAATAACTCTTTCATACGAGAATCTGTTAACGCCCCTTTTTCGGAAGCTAACTTTTCTTGACCATGAGTTTCGTCTTTTGCAAAGAGTTCGATAGTTTCTTGCTCTCTATCGTAGATGCCTTTGTATTCGCCGTTGATACCGATAGGCCAGTTCATAGGGCACGTACGGATGCCGAGAACATTTTCGATTTCTTCCATTAGATCGAATGGGCTGCGACCAAAATGGTCAATTTTGTTTACAAATGTAAAAATAGGAATACCGCGTTCTTTTGAAACGGCAAATAGCTTCTTTGTTTGGGCCTCTACGCCTTTGGCTACGTCTATAAGCATGACAGCACTGTCAGCAGCCATCAATGTACGGTATGTATCTTCAGAGAAGTCTTGGTGACCAGGGGTATCAAGGATGTTTACGCGACAACCATCGTAGTCAAATTGCAACACGGAACTTGTTACAGAGATACCACGTTGTTTCTCGATTTCCATCCAGTCGGATACGGCGTGTTTTGCAGTTTTACGAGACTTTACAGAGCCTGCTAAGTGAATAGCGCCACCATATAATAGTAATTTTTCCGTTAATGTTGTTTTACCCGCATCCGGGTGAGATATGATAGCAAACGTACGACGACGTTGTACTTCTTCTAAAAATGTCATGATTCACCTCTATTAATATGTTTGTAAAAGCAGATAAACCTTTAGGTTCTACTTTCACAGTCTATATATCGTAAAAATTATACATGATTTTTCTAGTTATGACCACTAAATTGTAGTATAATGAGATTTCATAGAACGGCTTGGGATTTAGCCGTTATCTTCATGTTAAGGAGGGGGACCATGCGGTTATTTATTGCAGAAAAGCCATCCATGGCTTGCGAAATCAGTAAATGCTTGCCGGAAAATAAGAAGATCCAAAAGAGGAATGGCTATTTTATCCAGGGTGACGATGTGGTGACCTGGGTAGTAGGTCATGTACTGCATCAGGCTGAGCCCGGAGATTACGATGATAAATATATCCGTTGGCGTCCTCAAGATTTGCCTATCGTGCCAGCTGAGTGGAAATTGCTTGTCACAGATAGCAGCCGTCAACAGTTTGAGATTGTAAAAGACCTTATCGGCAAAGCTGATGTCATTGTCAACGCAGGTGACCCGGATCGGGAAGGGCAACTTTTAGTTGACGAAGTTTTGTACTATGTAGGTAATACAAAACCAGTACAGCGTATTCTATTAAATGCCCTCGATGAAAAATCCATTCGTTCCGCTCTTGATGATTTGAGAGATAACAAGGACTTTCACAATCTATATCAATCTGCATTGGCAAGAGCACGGGCAGACTGGCTCATTGGGATGAATCTATCTCGGGCATATACATTATCTGAACGTTATAAAGGTAATAAGGTAACATTGCCAATTGGTCGTGTTAAAACCCCTACCTTGGCGTTAGTTGTTCGTAGAGAACGTGAATTAGAAGCCTTTAAGCCGGTAGATTATTTTACTGTAAAGGTTTTATATAATCATCCGAATGGGGTGTTTTGGGCCACTTGGCAGCCGACAGATGAGCAAAAAGGATTAGATCCTGATGGTCGTCTTATTAATAAGGCTATAGCTGATTCATTAGTTGAACAATTGCAAAGTGGACCTGATGGTGTTATTAAAGCTGTTATTAAATCCAAAAAGAAAGATGTACAGCGTTTACCATTATCCTTGTCATCCTTACAGGTACTGGCAGGTAAAGCCTTTTCTTATGACCCACAAACTGTGCTTGATACAGCGCAGAAATTATATGAAAAGAAATTAACTACCTATCCGCGTTCTGATTGTGAATATTTACCACCAAATCAATATGGTGACCGTAATGCAATCCTAAACAATCTACAAAATGCAGGTGATGAGAGATTAGCACAGTGGGCTACCGATACAGATCGTTCTATTAAGAGTCGTGCTTGGAATGAAAAGAAAATTACCGCCCATCATGCTATTATTCCGACTACGGTTGCTTGTAATATAAATAGCTTGTCTCGTGAGGAACGAAATATTTACTTCCTCATCAGCCAAGCTTATATTGCTCAATTTTATGGGGAGCATATTTACGAGCAAACTAAAATTGTAGTAGAACAATGTAAGGAAGAGTTTGTAGCTAATGGTCGTGTAGTTATCGAAGAAGGCTGGAAATTACTTTATAAGCGGCAAAAGTCTAAATCTACGATGGACAATGACGAGCCTGATCTAACTGATGAGCGTGGAGCTGAATCAGACACTAAAAAAGAGGTTGTTGAAGAAACGGACCACTTGCCGGCGGTTAAAAAGAACGACACTGTTTTATATACGGATTCTTCTGTAGAGGCGAAGCAAACCAAGCCACCATCTCGATTTACACCGTCCACATTGCTACAAGCGATGAAAGAAATTCATAAGTTCGTAAAAAATGAAGACTTGAAGAAACAGTTAAAGGCTGTATCTGGTATCGGTACCGAGGCGACTCGAGCTAATATCATTGATGAGCTTATTAGTCGTGGCTTTATGAAAACGTCAGGGAAGAAGCAAGTCTTATCTCCGACGGAAACGGGCTATCTCTTAGTAGACGCTCTGCCAGAAGAACTTCTTTATCCTGATGAAACAGCTGTTTGGGAAGAACGCTTAGCACTTATGAGCGAAGGAGCGGATACATTAGATTCCTTCTTAGCGGATCAAATTAAGTTTTTACAATTATTAATTGATAAGCTTGGTTTTGATAAAGTAATAAACTCTGATCAAATGATGCCAAATGTGGTTCGAACTATAACGAGCCAAAATCGTAAACGCCCTATGGATAATGAAAGCGTAGACTTGTCTTCATTGCCTGTATGTCCTAAGTGTAAAAAGGGCCGTTTGCAACAGCGGAATGGTAAATTTGGTGCCTTTTTAGGCTGTACAAATTATCCTACTTGTAAACATACTCAGCCAGTAGAAGGGGATGTTTCTAGTATTGAAGATAATATTGAAGTATCTGATGAAGATAAACAATATAAATGCCCTAGATGTAAAGTAGGTTACTTTGTGAAACAAGAGGTGAGAGGTCGAACAAACTGGATTTGTAGTAATCGATCTCAATGTAAGACCCAATGTTCTGATGTAGATGGGGTACCGAGTATTTATGTTAACAAATCTAACATTACTTAGAAATGATTGTTTTTATTGTAATAATAAAAAGACGCGCACAGCTAAGCTGTACGCGTCTTTTTTTGTTTAAAACTGCTTTTGTAGAAGAAAAATTTCTTCATTTAGTTTAGGATATTAAGCTGAATTTTATCTGAGTTTGCCACGACGCCCAGTCTGAGACGTAGAAGCGCGGCGTTGGCGTGTATTTGAGCCTTTGTGACCTCGTGCCTTGTGAGCTTTAGCCTTAGTTGATTGGTAAGTGCTTGTAACATTAGGTTTACTAACTGATTTTGTGCGTTTCGGAGCAGTACTGGCGTTGCCCTTAGTCTTAATCTGACCATCTTTTGTATATTTGGTAAGCGTAGCTTGAATAGCTCGTTCAATACGTCTTAACCAAGCCTCATCCTGTGGAGTTGCAAATGTTACAGCAATACCTGAGTTACCAGCACGACCTGTACGTCCAATTCGATGGATATAGTAATCTACATCGCGAGGTACGTCGTAATTATATACATGTGTGATACCTTCAATGTCGATACCGCGAGCCGCAATATCGGTAGCCACTAAGATTTGTGTTTTAGCTTTTGCAAAGTCTCGTAGAATTTGTGTGCGACGACCTTGTGTCAAGTCACCGTGCATTTCTGCAATATTAAGCCCTGCTGCGGTTAACTCGTAGGATAAACGAATGGCACCTTCCCGTTTATTACAGAATACAATAGCTAAGAATGGATTGTCATCTTCAATCATTTTGATGAGACGTTGTGTTTTTTCTTCAGGATTCATCATATACACTCGTTGATCAATTGATTCGAGCGTGATATGTTTGCCTTCTGCTGTTACAGAAATAGGTTTAGACATGTATGCCTTTGCGAGATTTCGGATTTTATCTGGAATTGTTGCAGAGAATAGCAACAGTTGCCTATTAGCGTCTGTTTGGCTAATGAGATTTTCAATATCTGGTAAGAAACCCATATGCAACATTTGGTCTGCTTCGTCTAGTACAACACGGCGAATACAATCTAAATGTAGGGAACCGCGTTTTGCGTGATCTAATAATCGACCAGGTGTACCTAGAATAACTTGAGGACGACGTCCCAGTTGCTGTAGTTGGGCTTCAATAGTTTTACCACCGATGAGAGGGAGAATATCTACATTTAAAATAGAACCTAGTTCCTTCGCTTCGTCGGAAATTTGTTTAATCAGTTCCCGTGTTGGCGCAATGATAAGCACTTGTTCTTGATGAACATCAGTATGTACACGTTGTAGAATTGGCAGTAAGAAGGCTAGCGTCTTCCCCGTGCCTGTTTGAGCTTTTGCTATGACATCATTCCCTTTAAAAACGACAGGAATGGACTGTTCTTGAATTGGCGTGGGCTCCTTGATACCTTGTTTTTGTAGGGCTTGGATGAGTTCATCACAAACACCTAAAGATTTAAAAGATTTCATGGATCGTCCTTTCTATAATACATATTATATTAATTATACAGTATGCACATACTAGGGGCAAATGAATTGAACTTGGAAGATTTATAGTCTCAATATACTATAGGCATAATAAAAATATTATAGTACTTTGGGGTATACTTAGTACTTTAGGGTACATTGTTTTTGATAATATATAGAAAAATATTGATGTAGCTAAGCAAAATGAGAAATAAAAATGTTAAAATAACTAAATTTAAATTGTTTATGAACTTGTAAATGAGAATAAAAGAGAAGTTTGTAAATGATAATCTTAGTAGTGTTTATTGATTACTGTATCTAAATATATAACAATGGAATATTGAATTTCAGCTAGTATTCAGCATTTTGTTGGATAATTATATAGATAATCTCATATTAAATATGAAAATAAGATATAAGTATGAGGTAAAAAAATAACCATAAAATTGATAATAATTGTTGAAATTAATGCTTGATTTGGTATAATAATTTAAGATATTAATACGCATTCTTATTTGGTGTGGTTAATATGAGGTTGTTAGGTACAAAAATAGGAGGTGTAGTATGGCTATCAAAAAGTTGAAAGACATGAAGCCAGGTGAGTCTGGTCTTATTCTTGCTCTACATGGCAGTGGCAATGTTAAACATCGTTTGATTGACATGGGCCTTGTAAAAGGTACAAAAATTCATGTTATGAAGTTTGCCCCTTTGGGTGATCCAGTAGAAGTTAAAGTTAAAAACTTTGAATTAGCACTTCGTACAAGTGAAGCTGGTATGATTGATGTAGAGGTATAATAGGAGGTTCACATGGCAGAAAAAGGGCAAATTCGTATTGCCTTGGCAGGTAACCCTAACTGTGGTAAAACTACAATGTTTAACAATATCACAGGGGCGAAGCAACACGTTGGTAACTATGCCGGCGTTACAGTAGAAAAAAAAGAAGGCCATACTAATTTTAATGGTCATGAGTTATTATTTATTGACTTGCCAGGTACGTACAGCTTAACAGCTCGCTCCTTGGATGAGTTAGTAGCTCGTAATGTTATTGTAAACGATAATCCAGATGTAATCGTAAACGTTCTTGATGCATCTAACTTGGAACGTAACTTGTATTTAGCGGCACAATTGTTGGAGCTTGAAAAGCCAATGGTTATTGCTCTAAACATGTCTGACGTTGCTGAAGAAATGGGCATCAAATACGACTTTAAAAAAATGGCTGAATTAACAGGTGCAACAATCGTTAGTACAGTAGGTCGTACAAATATTGGTACAAAAGAGTTGTTAGAAGCAACAATTAGCGTAGCTGCCTCTCAAAAAGCACCTGGTGTAACAGTTAATTATGGTGATTTATTAGAAGGTAAAATTGCTGAACTTGTAACAGCACTTGAAGAATCTGGTACAGTAACGTATCCACTACGTTGGGTTGCTATTAAATTATTAGAAAACGATCCAGATGTTGTGGAAAAAGTTAAAGGCTTTGCGAATACAGAAGCCGTTCTAGAAAAGGCCGCTGCTATCCGCGAAGAAATCAAAGATCAAGTTGATCTTGATATAGTATTCCAAGAATATCGTCATCGTTATGCTGTTGAAGTATATAACCAATCTTTAACACAAGCTCCTGCAGAAATCGAAACACGGTCCGATCGTTATGATAAAATCTTAACGCATCGTATTTGGGGCTTACCAATCTTCATGCTTGTTATGTACCTATTGTTTGCGTTCGTAAACCTTGTAGGTGGTATTCCACAAGGTTGGATTGAAGATGGCTTTGCTGCATTACAAGCTTTTGCAACTCAAAACATTCCGGAAGGTCAATTACAGTCCCTCGTATCTGACGGTATTATCGCCGGTGTAGGTGCCGTACTTTCCTTCTTACCACTGATTCTATTGCTATTCCTTGGTATTTCCTTCTTGGAAGATACTGGTTATATGGCTCGTGCAGCCTTCGTTATTGACCGTGTGATGCGCGCTTGTGGTTTGCATGGTAAATCCTTCATTCCTTTATTATTAGGTTTTGGTTGTTCCGTACCATCCGTAATGGGTGCTCGTATCCTTGATAACTATAAGGATCGAATGGTTACAATTTTGATTACACCATTCATGAGCTGTTCTGCTCGTTTACCTGTATACATCTTATTTGCTAATGCGTTCTTCCCAAATGGATGGGATAGTACATTAGTTGTCTTCTCTGTGTACTTCTTAGGTATTGTTTTTGGTGTTATCTTTGCAAAAATCTTCCGCAAATTCCTGTTCTCTGGTGAAGCTGAACCATTTGTAATGGAATTACCTCCTTATCATTTGCCTACATTGAAAGCTACTTGGTTACACATGTACGAACGTGCTAAATTGTACATCATTAAAGCAGGTACTTTCATCATGGCAGCGTCCATCTTGATTTGGTTTATCACTGCATACCCTATGGATGTAGAATACTCCAAAGATTATGATGGGATGAAAGAACAAGTTGCTCAAGAGTACGAAGTAAAAGATGCAGCTACATTAGCACAATTTGGTATCACTGCAGATGATCAAAAAGAAGCAGTAGATAAAATTGTGGAAGATATGAAAGGTAAAGTAGAAGAAGCTACTAAAGCGGCTGAAGATGCAGAAGAAGATGCTCCTGAAGTAGCAGTAGAACCAGATTCTGCAGCACCTGAATTATTTAATTCTATTCAAGAAGAAAATAAAGAATTATTCCCTGCAGCATGGGCTGTGTACAAAAATAGCGTTAATTTAGATGATAAAAACCAAAAAATTGATAAAGAACAAGCTGCGGAAAAACTTGAACAATCTTATGCTGCTTCCTTCGGTAAAGCACTTAATCCAGTACTTGAGCCATTGGGCTTTGACTGGAAAATGGGCGTATCTCTCGTAGCTGGTTTGGCAGCTAAAGAGGTTGTTATCTCTACATTAGGTACTATTTACGCTGTTGGTGGCGATGATAAAAATCCAGCACCATTAACTGAGTACATGCAAAATGACCCTCATTTCACACCGTTAATCGGCTTGACAATGATGTTGTTTGTCTTAATTTATCCACCATGTTTGGCAACATTAGCAGTTATTAAACGTGAAACTGGCTCTTGGAAATGGGTTGCGTTCATGTTCTTCTATGAAAACACATTTGCTTGGATTACATGTTTCATCTTCTACAATGTGGGCCGTGCATTAGGTTTCTAATTCGTGAGTCGCTAAATACAGTGTTTTAGCCACTTTATAGGTAGTTAAAAAAACTGCATTGAATAATTGCGATTTAGTTATAATTAATTTGAAAATAATACTTGCTAATTATCAATATTCGTGGTTAAATGATAATGAGAAAAGGGGAATATCCTTTAGGTATTGCTTTTATCTTATTTATCACTAAGACAGATATTGTGATTTAGTTGATATTGAGAAAGAGGCATAATAATGGATAATCTTGTTATAGGACTCATAGTTGTTCTAGCATTAGCTTATATTGGTTTTAAAATGTTTAAACAAGTTGGCGGTAAAGGTGGTTGCGGCTGTGGCGGCGGTGGATCTGATTCCGGTAAATCATCTGGCTGTGGTGGAAGCTGCAGTTGCGATGGTTCCAATAAAGCATTAGGCATTAAACGAGCTGATAAGTAATCAGAACAACACTCAAGTTATTGGAAGAGAAGAGAAGTCTCTATAATGGCTCCTCTTTTCAAATATAGTAATTTAATTTTTTATCATATTTAGTAGAAAGGAATATTTTCATGTTCAACATCGATCAAAAAAATCTTAAAAACGCTAACTTATTCGCAGCAGGTCTTGCATTGGGTACTGTAGGTCTTAAAGTTTTAACTTCTAAAGATGCAAAAAAAGTATATGCTGGTATCGTAGCAGCTGGCCTTCGCGCTAAAGAAACTGTATTAGAAACAGCTGAAAAAGTACAAGCATCCGCATCTGACGTATTGGCAGAAGCTCAAGAAATAAACGAAGCACGCAACGAAGAAATTTTTGAAGAAAACAAATAATTAGAGGATTGCACATATGTTACAATTTTCTGTAGTAAAAAAACTCAGAAATCGCTTGCATATTAAGCTTACAGGTCATCGATTTACAGAAGCTGAAGCAGCTTATGTAGAGGATACATTGTTGCTTAACGATGCAATTGTAGATGTAACCTTCTACACTCGCAGCAGTCAAGTAGCCATTAAACATACTGGCGATGTTGATGCTGTGCGTGAAGCAGTGCTAGGTCTACGCGATTTAGACTTGTCCGAAGCACCTGCTTTGAACGAATATTCTCCGCGTTTGGTGAATAAAAAGTATCGTGAAATGATGCTTAATAAAACGGCTTTATACTTAGGTAAAAAGGCTGTTTTACCTGCTCCGATTGCCGCAGCATGGGCTTGGTGGGATGGTCTTAAAATCATCGGCACAGCTATTAAGACTTTATGGCAACGTAAGTTGACTGTTGAGGTTCTTGATGGTGTAGCAATTGGCGCATCTTTACTTCAAAAAGATTACCCTACAGCAAGTGCCGTAATGTACTTACTTGGTATTGGTGAAATCTTAGAAGAATGGACTCATCGTAAATCCGTATTAAATCTTGCTCAAAGCATGTCTTTGAATGTAGATAAAGTATGGGTTTTGGTTGACGACATTGAAGTGAGTAAGCCAGTTAACGAAGTTGTAGCAGGGGATCAAATCATCATTCGCCAAGGCGAAGTGATTCCATTGGATGGTGTCGTTATCGACGGGGTTGTTCTTGTTAATGAAAGCTCCATGACTGGTGAACCAGAAGCAGTTCGCCGTGATAAAGAAAGCTCTGTGTATGCTGGTACTGTTGTTGAAGACGGTAAAGCTATTGTAGAAGTACGGAGCACATCCAAAACATCTCGTTACGAAAAAATCGTTAACCTCATTGAAGAGTCTGAACAAATGAAATCCGGTATGGAACAACAAGCATACCGCATGGCAGATAAATTAGTTCCTATTAGCTTTATTGGTGCTGGTTTAACATACTTGTTAACTCGCAATGTGATGAAAGCATTGTCTTTCGTTATGGTTGACTTCTCTTGTGCTCTTAAATTATCTATTCCATTAGCAGTACTTTCCGCTATGCAAGAAGCATCTAAACGCGGTATCACGGTTAAAGGTGGTAAATTCTTAGAACAAATTGCACAAGCAGATATGATTGTATTCGACAAAACAGGTACACTTACAAAAGCAGAACCTGAGTTTGAACAAATCATTCCGTTTAACGGTCACGATGCAGACGAAATGTTAAAATTAGCTGCATGTATTGAGGAACACTTCCCTCATTCCATGGCAAAAGCAATTGTACGTGCTGCAAAGGATCATTCCTTGCCTCACAAGGAAATGCACTCTGACGTAGAATACGTTGTAGCTCATGGTATT
>ERZ773014.2691-NODE-2691-length-10110-cov-7.701939_pt1 | contig 10110 bp, 11 predicted proteins | sample MGYA00580841_ERZ773014 | MGnify/ENA primary metagenome ERZ773014 (study PRJEB29015, sample SAMEA2737989) | human oral metagenome | biome: human oral; feature: human-associated habitat; material: dental | place: China | collected 2067 ...
ATTTTCAGCCTGTACGCGAAGCGCGTTTGCTTTTTGCTTCGCCTTTTTGAAAAAAAGAAGTTCGGCGGGAAAGGATTTTTTCTCATTTCGTCGAACATTAGAGAGGTTAAGGGAAAGGATGTGGAACACCGCAATGCTGGAGCAAATCGTAAGCAACAGGGCGCTCGACGTCATGCAGCGCGGTATGGGGGCGGCGAACCTTCGACAGGAGGTCATCAGCCACAACATCGCCAATGTTAACACGCCGAATTTCAAGAAGAGCAACGTCGTGTTCGAGGATCTTCTTGCGAAGGAGCTTGATCTCGATGCTGAGGGCGGGCTCAAGATCGTGCGTACGCATGATCGCCACATGCCCATTCCTTTCCGGGGTAGGGCTTTGGCGAAGATTGAACTGGACAAGTCGTCTTCCATGCGCTACGACAACAACAACGTGGACATTGATGTCGAGATGGCGTCTCTGGCCAAGAACAGCCTGTACTTTAACGCTTTGGCCAGGCAGGTCGGAGCCGGGTTCTCTCAGATGAGAAGCGTCATTACCGGGCAGTGATTCGCCGGGGGTGTGATGCGAGATTTCGGATGATGCAAGGAGAGTAGAAAAATGAGCATGTTTGGAGGAATCGATGCTTCCGCTTCCGGACTCACGGCGGAGCGTTTGCGCATGGACGTGATTTCAAACAATATCGCGAATGCGAATACGACACGTTCAATTGAGGGCGGCCCATATCACAGGCGTTACGTCGTTTTTCAGCCGCGTGAGAGGGGTAAGGAGGACTTCGCTTCTACCTTGCGCCAGAAGCTCGATAATCAGGCAGGAAATGGTGTGCGCGCTATGAAAATTGAAGAAGATCGGTCGCAGGGGCCACTGGTTTACGATCCTGGTCATCCTGATGCGAATGCGGATGGTTATGTCGAGCGCCCGAACATCAACATCGTGCAAGAGATGGTGGATATGATCACGGCTTCGCGTGCCTACGAGGCGAATGTGACGGCGATCAACGCCGCCAAGGGCATGGCGCAGAATGCGCTGAATATCGGCAAGTAAAGAGAAGGCTGCACGACGTGTGCGCCGAAAACAGTAAGCGGTTACGGATTGAGGTGGAAAGAACATGCAGGTGGAAGCGCTGCAAATGACGCCAGTGCAGATGACTGGCCAAAGTCATCTGGGGGAGACCGAACAGAGGGAAGTGAAGCCTTTTCATGAGTTCCTTACGGATTCCCTTGGCGAGGTCAACGGACTGATCAAGGAGTCCGAACGACTCAATATGGAACTTGCGGCAGGACGCATCACCGATGTGTCCGAAGTCGTCATTGCGAGTGAGAAAGCGGGCATTGCCACGCAGCTCACGATGCAGGTGCGGAATCGTGCGGTTGAGGCCTATCAGGAAATTATGCGCATGCAGGTCTGAGCCTTGGGCAGGAACGATCAGCCAAAGCCAGGCAGGGCTTCGGCAAGCATATTGAGGCGAAGGGATTGAGGAAATGGCAGAGTGGAAAGAGCGCTACCTGGAGCTCTGGAATAATTACAGCAAGCGGCAGCGATACATGATCATCGGCGCCGCAGCTCTCGTATTCATTGCCATTGTTGCCGGCAGCATCATCTATGGCGGTAAGCCGGACATGGTGCCCTTGTTCACAAATATGGAAGCGAAGGATGCCGGCGAAGTCGCGGCGAAGCTCAAAGAGAACAAGGTGAATTACGAGATACAGGAAGGCGGGCAGGGTACGACAATCCTCGTTCCTGCGAAGAGCGTTGACAGCACGCGCCTGGATTTGGCTGCCGAAGGTCTGCCCAGAGGTAATAAGGGCTTCGAACTTTTTGATGACAGTAAGCTCGGCGTGACGGAGTTTCAAAACAAGGTTAATTACCTGCAGGCGCTGCAAGGTGAACTTACGCGCACGATCGAACAGATCGACGCGGTTGAGAAGGCGCGTGTACACATCGTCCTGCCGGAGGACAGCCTTTACAAGAAAAATGAAAAGCCGGCGACGGCATCCATCATGTTGAAGCTCAAGGCGAACATGCAGCTGTCCAAGAAAGAGGTCAAGGGCATTGTGAATCTTGCTGCGCACAGCGTGCAGGGACTGACGCCCGAAAATATCACGATCGTCGATGAGTCGGGGAAGATCTTGAATGACCCCGATGAGAACAATGATGATGGCGTGGGACAGAAGACGCTGACGCAGATGGAGATGACGAAGAAGGTTCAGGACAATCTGCAAAAGAATGTCCAGAGCCTTCTCGACGCATCGCTCGGCGAAGGCAAGTCGTTCGTGCGCATCAGCGTCGAGCTTGACTTCGATCAGAAGACGACGGATTCGCAAACTTACACGCCTGTCGTAGATGAGTCGGGCATCGTACGCAGTCAGCAGACCACGAGCGAGAGCTATGCGGGCACATCGACGCAGCCCGGCGGCCCTGCCGGCACACAGTCCAATGTGCCTGGCTATGTGGAGCAGAACAACAACTCGCAGGCACAGTATGAGCGCAAGGAAAATACGACGAATTACGAGGTCAACGAGGAGAAGCGCAAGATTGTCGCTTCGCCCGGCTCAATTCGCCGCTTGACGGTCGCTGTCCTCGTCAACGACGATGTGACGCAAGCACAGCAGGAGAGTATCCTGCGCTCCGTGCGTTCCGCGGCCGGTATCAATCCTGACCGAGGCGATACGGTCTCTGTCGAGCCGCTGCCGTTCAGCACCGAGGCACGTGACAAGAAGCTTGCCGACGAACAGGCGGAACGTGATCGACTTGATCGCGAGTTCTACCTGCAGCTCGCCGCTTTCCTCCTCGTCATTGCGCTGATCGTTGGCAGCATCCTCATGTATCGCCGCAAGAAGCGTTTGGAGCAGGAGGCCATCGAAGAGCAGCGTCGTCAGGAAGAGCTCGAGAGACAGCGCCTCGCCGAGGAACGTGCTGCGCAGATCGAGGCAGGCGAGGTTACGGAGGAAGAGCTTACGGAAGAGGAGCAGCGCCAGCTCAGTGAGATGCAGGCAATTGAAGAGATGATCATGCATACACCGGAAGACGCGGCTATGTTGGTCAAGCAGTGGCTGGCGGGGGATGATTGATATGGCGGAACAGAAGAATCCGCCCTTGACGGGGCGACAGAAGGCAGCAGTCCTCTTCATCGCACTTGGCGCCGAGAGTTCGGCACTCCTCTTTCAACATATGAATGAGGAAGAAATAGAGTCTGTAACGCTGCAGATTGCGAATCAGAAGAAAGTGCCAGCCGACCAGAAAAAAGCGGTCATCAGTGAGTTCTATCAGATGCTCATGGCAAAGAGCTATTTGTCGGCTGGAGGCCTTGAGTATGCACAGAACATCTTGGAAAAGGCTCTTGGTGCAGAGAAGGCGAAGCTCATTCTCAGTCGTCTGACGGCAAGCCTGCAGGCGCGTCCGTTCGACTTTCTGCACAAGACCGATCCGAGTCAGCTGCTGAACTTCATCCAGAACGAGCATCCGCAAACGATCGCTCTGATCATGGCTTACCTCGATCCCGATCAGGCGGCGATTCTCATGGGATCTCTGCCGCCCGACAAGCAGGCGGAGGTCACGAAGCGCATCGCGACGATGGACCGCACGTCCCCGGACATTATACGAGAGGTGGAGAAGGTCTTGGAGCGCAAATTGTCCTCGCTCGTCACGCAGGACTTCACCTCGGCGGGCGGCGTAAAGGCTGTCGTCGAGATCCTGAATCGCGTCGACCGTACGACGGAAAAGACGATCACGGAAACACTCGAGGTCGACAACCCCGAACTTACGGAAGAGATCAAACGCCTCATGTTCGTTTTCGAGGACATCGTTGTACTCGACGATCGCTCGCTGCAAATGGTGCTCAGAGAGGTCGACACGAAGGATTTGTCACTCGCCCTCAAGGCTACGCCGAAAGAGGTTGCCGACAAGCTCTACAAGAATATGTCGAAGCGTGCAGCCGATATGCTGCGTGAAGAAATCGAGTTTATGGGGCCTGTCAAGATTCGCGACGTCGAAGAGGCGCAGCAGAAGGTTGTCAATGTCATCCGCAGCTTGGAGGACAAGGGTGAGATCGTCGTTGCACGCGGAAAGGGTGACGAGATGATTGTCTAGGATAATCAGAACCACGATGTGGCAGGAAGAAGCTCGCATCGTTGAGCCGCCGCCTCCGCCGCCGAAGCCCAAGGTGCTCCCCAAGGAACTAGAGGGTGTCACGGAGGAATCGCTTGCTGAGCGCCTTGCCTATGTAAGGGAAAAGGAGCTGAAGGCGGATACCTTGCTTGAGGAGACGCGCGAGAAGTGTGCGATGATGGTGCAAGATGCCGAGTACGCGAGCGAACGCAGCGAGGCGGATGCGCGCAATCTCGCCGAGGAGATCAAGGAAGAGGCGCGCGAAGCGGGCAAAGCGGAGGGCTTCGAAGAAGGGCACAAAGCGGGGATGAAGAAGGCTGCAGAAGACTGCGAGGACATCCTTGCAGCAGCGAACGATAAGGCGGGCGCCTTGATGAACGCGGCGCTTGAGGCTCGCAAAATCTATCTGCAAATGGCAGAAGAGGATGTCACAAGTATAGCGATGCATGTCGTCGAGCAGATTCTGCCGCAGCATTTCATCGATGCACCGCAGATCGTCCTGCCTCTCGTGCGCAAGGCCTTGATGAAGGTGCGCGATCAGGCGGAAGTCGTTGTCTACGTCGCACCGGACTCCTACGAATTCGTGCTTATGGCACAGTCGGAGTTTCAACAGATGCTTGAAGGACAGGCGGTGCTCCTCGTCAAGTCGGATGCCGGACTCAAACCTGGCGACTGCGTGCTTGAGACACCGAATGGCAATGTCGATGCGCGTTTGGCGACGCAGATTGAATTGGTGAAGAAAGCAATACAGGAAGTGTGTTTATGAATGACTTGCAGGAAGTTCGCGGGACTTCTGAATGGGAAACTTCATCATGGGAGGACGAGGTGCAGCCTGTCGTCTTTGACGACGGAGGCGACGCCGTCCTGACGGGCGATGGGCGTCTGCGCATCAACGTGCAAAAGTTCCTCGACGCCGTAAGTACCTGTGAGTCAATCAAAATGAGCGGCAAGATCGTGCAGGTCATCGGACTCGTTATTGAATCTGCGGGGCCGAACGTGAGCATGGGCGAACTTTGCTATGTGAAGTCACGCTTCCCGCATGTCGAACCGATACCGGCAGAGGTCGTGGGCTTTCGCGATGGACATGTGCTCTTGATGCCCATCGGCGAGATGCAGGGAATCGGTCCTGGTTGCGAGGTTGTTTCGGCGCAGAAGACTTTGCAGGTGCAAGTTGGCCCCGAACTTCTGGGTCGCGTCCTCGACGGACTCGGTGAGCCGATCGACGGCAAGGGGCCGCTTCTTTGCAAGCGCGATTATCCGCTGCAGGCCGATCCACCGTCGCCACTCGAACGGCCGCGCATACAGGACTCGCTCTACGTCGGCGTGCGTGCTATCGATGGACTTATCACACTCGGCGATGGGCAGCGCATCGGTATCATGGCGGGGTCGGGCGTTGGCAAGTCGACGCTCCTCTCCATGATCGCGCGCAATACGGAAGCCGACATCAGCGTTATTGCGCTCGTCGGCGAGCGCGGGCGCGAGGTCAAGGAGTTCATTGAACGCGACCTCGGCGAGGAGGGTTTAAAGCGCTCCGTCGTCGTCGTCGCTACGTCGGATAAGCCGGCGCTCGTACGCATCAAGGGCGCGATGACGGCGACCGCCATCGCCGAGTACTTCCGGGACCAGGGCAAGCGCGTCGTGCTCATGATGGATTCCGTCACGCGCTTCGCCATGGCACAGCGCGAGGTCGGTCTGACAATTGGTGAGCCGCCGGCGACGCGCGGTTATACACCGTCGGTGTTCGCGCTCCTGCCGCGCCTCTTGGAACGTGCAGGGACGAGCCGCAAGGGGTCGATCACAGGCATCTACACTGTGCTCGTCGATGGCGATGACATGAACGAGCCGATCGCTGACGCCGTGCGCAGTATCCTTGATGGTCACATCGTCCTGTCGCGTGCCATTGCCGCACAGAACCATTTCCCTGCTATCGACGTGCTCGCAAGTGTCTCGCGCGTCATGAACGAGGTTGTCGATGATGCACACCTCAAGGCGGCGCAGAACTTGCGTGCCTTGATGGCGGTCTACAAGGAGGCGGAGGATCTCATTCACATCGGTGCCTATGTCAAGGGGTCGAGCCAAAAGATCGATACAGCAGTCGCGAAGATCGATGCGATTAACGACTTTCTCTGCCAAGGGATCTTCGAGCAGAGTTCCTACGAAGAGACGGAAAAGGCGTTGGAAGCAATCTGATGAGGGGTGCGCCTGATGAAGAGATTTCGCTTCAAATTGGAAACCCTGCTGAAGGTCACGCGTTCGAAAAAGGAAGAGGCTGAAGTGCAGTTTGCTGAGGCGTCGAGGAGGCTCGAAGCAGACAAGGAGAAGCTCGGCGAACTTCTGGCGGAAATGCAGCAAGGCAAGAAGGATTATGATCGATTGACGGATGGGCATACGATTTCTCTCGGACGGCTCTTGACATTCAACAGTTTCTTCGAATGGAAAAGGGGACAGATTGAAAATCAACAGGAGCAGATTCTCAGAAGCCGCGCAGAACGGCAAAAAAGACTCAAAGCGCTCCTGCTGATTATGAACAAGCTTAAGAGCATCGAGCAACTCAAGGCGAAGCGGCTTCGGCAATACAAGGAAGAGGCACTTCTCGAGGAGCAGAAGCTTTTGGATGAGATTGGCTTGCAGCTCTATATGCGGGGCATAAACATGTAGGATAAGGAGAATGAACGTGATGGAACTCTCGGGCGTTGAGGCAATACAGGCGAGAATATCTGAAATCCAGAGGAGATTCGGCATCGAAGGCCCCGTGCCCGGCACGGCGGTCGGCTTCCAGCGAGCATTGGATGCTGAACTCAAGAAGAACGACGGCGCGACCCCGCCGCAGACGACTGGGGTGGGAACGACGACGAAGGCGGATGCCGCAAAGGTGACGCCCTCCGGAGCTTCCACACAGCTTTCCAGCGCATCGAATGAGACGACGCGATTCATCCAGGAAGCCGCGGCGAAGTACGGACTTGACTCGCGCCTCGTCGCTGCTGTCGCAGAAGCGGAGTCAAGCGGCAATCAGAGTGAGGTGTCCGACGTCGGAGCCGTCGGCGTCATGCAGCTGATGCCGGATACGGCGGCAGCGCTCGGCGTCAATCCCTACGACGAGAAGCAGAATATCGAGGGCGGGGCGCATTACCTCAAGCAGATGCTCGATACGTTCGGCGGCGACATGAAAAAAGCGATTGCTGCCTATAACGCAGGCCCTCAGGCGGTTAAGGACTACGATGGCGTGCCGCCTTACGCTGAGACGCAGAATTACGTGAATAAGGTTCTCGACCTCTATCGATAAAGAGATGCGGGGAATGAAGGAGGGACTTTTCGCTGGAAGAGTCCTGCGCAGTCCCGAAAGGAGCAGAAGCCCGAAATGAAGAAGATGGTCAAAATCGCACTCGCCGCAATATTGCTGCTCGTGCTTGTCGTGGGAGGCTTCCTGCTCGGCGTGTACTTGCAGATCTTTGATGCGAGTACGATGAATGAGAAACTGAAATTATACGATATGCCTATCATCGGGGAATTCTTCGTAAAGCCTGCGCCTGAGACGGGAGAGACGCCGAAGGAAGAGGCGGTGGGAAAGACAAAGGAAGAAATGACGGACAGCAAGCCGAATCCTGACAAAGACAAGGATAAGGGGACATCGAAACCCAAAGTGCTGACGAAGGAAGAAATTGAGAAGCAGATGAAGGAGCGCGAGGCGCAGGAAAAGAAGCGTGTCTCGAAGCTCGCGCGCGTTTACAACGAGATGAAACCGCAGCAGGCGGCCGAGGTCATGAAAGATCTCGACGACGATCTCTCCGTCGCCATCCTGCAGAAGATGGATGAATCACAGGCGGCGAAAACGCTTGCTGCGATGGATGCCGACCAGTCGGCTCGCTTGACGAAACTTATGTATACAGGTGTGCCGAAGAAGGTCATCTCGCCGCTCGACCGTCAAGGACAGAATCCACAGAATGCAGCGGATGAAAGTCAGACGACAGATGAGACGGCGCAGTGAAGACGGTAAGCAGCAGGCTCTGCCTGATGCTATATAAGCTTATTTGAAAGGAGGTGATAAAGATGAATGATGTACAGGTGAATCTCATGAACGTTGCACCGGCACCAAATACGACGGTGAAGACAAACGCCGTCGAGGCTGTGCGTCCTGCAAGTCAGGCGGGGACGACGGCTGATCGTGGGGCGAAGAATCCGTCATTCGACAGGACGCTTGCAAAGCTCAAGACGCTGAAACAGAGTCTTGCGGAAGCGGTAGAAGTTGTGGGAAAGGATCCTTTGGCCGCATCGCTTGCTGCTTCGCAGCAAACGAAACAAGCGGATCTCAGTACTGGGAATTCGGCAGAAGCGGTGGAAACCGTGGAGGCCGTTAAAAATGCCTCGGTGAAGAATGTCGCTGCTGTTGGCGAAGTCGCACAGTCGGAAACGTCCGTCTTGGTGGTGTTGCCTGCCTCCGTGGAGGAGACAACGGACCCTGCCTCAATCGCTTTGTTGGATAAAGCTGCAATACAACAAGGGGACGTGGAACTTTCGCCGCAGGACGAGATGCCCGTGGATGAAACAAAGGCGGCAGTTTCGCAGGACAAGGCCGGTGACGGCACTGCGAAGATGCAGGAGCAGCTACAGAACAAGGCTGCGGATATAAACCATCTTGCTGCACTGCTTTCACGCAGCGAAAGGACGGAACAGGACTTGCTCCGAGCGCTTCCTCACAGAACCTTGTTGCCGACGTCGCAAGCAGAAGTGCTTGCAGCGACAGAATATCCATCGCAGATAGAAGCAGACATCTTCACTGCGGAATCGGTAGAGGATTCTCTGCCGGCGGATCTAAATCTGGCGGAAGCTGACGCGGAATTGCCCGATGTGCTTTTGCGTACCTTGGCCCGACAGCCGATGGCTTCGGTCACGACAGGGACAGCAGAAAGCTCGCGTCAGACTGCGGTCTCTACTCTGAATGGAGAAGCGACGCCGTTGCCTGTTTCGACTGTGGACACCAAGGTCGCTCCGATACAGTCTGCTAATCTGGCAGAAGGGGGGCAAGATCTGACACAAGGTTCTTCGAATGAGGCCTTTGCCGGGTTCTTCAACGAGCAACAGGCATCGCAGGATGACAGGGCGCAGGAAAACGATGTGTTTTCCCAGACTGCTGCAACGCAGGCATTGGGTGGAAGCACAGCAAAGCCGAAGGCAAATTCTGCCATGCAGCTTTTTACAGAAGCCGCACAGACTCCGCAAGGGGGACAGGAAGTGGGCCATGCTTCTCAGATGAATCCCGGCGCGACGTTCCAGACTGCATTGCAGGAAACTGCCGAAGCGCAGTCGACAGCACCCGCAGCTCCGCAGAAAGACTACGAGGTGGCAAAGCAGATCGTCGAGCAGGCAAGGCTTCTGCGCATGCCCGAACAGACAGAGATGGTTATCCGCTTGAAGCCAGAGCATCTTGGCGAACTGACGCTCAAGGTTTCCGTCGCCGCAAGCGGCGCGGTCAATGCGACGTTCCACACGGACAATGCTTCTGTGCGCGCCATCATCGAGACTTCGATGATCCAACTCAAGCACGAGCTGCAGACGCAGGGATTGAAGGTCGACAATGTCGGCGTCTATGCAGGTCTTGGCGACAATTCGCTGATGAACGGTCAGCAGGACGCGAACGCTCATTATGCACAGCACAGCGGTCAGGGCAGCAGCCAGGGGCGTGACGCTCAGCAAGCTCTTGCATCTTTTGAAGAGGAGCAGCAGGCTCTCGCAGCGAATGCGCAGCAGGACGTACTCGCACAAGACGGCGTGGACTATCGCATCTGATGATTTCAAGATAATGAAGAAAGGAGAAAGATATGAACGGTACAAATCTCAATACCATTACGGTCGATGGTGTGAAGTACGATCGTGCCAAGTATGAAGCGGCGCAGCAGGGAAAGACGGTCAGGAAGAACGACTCGCTTGGCAAGGACGCATTCCTGCAGCTCCTCGTCACGCAGCTTAGGCATCAGGATCCTCTGAGCCCGGACGACAACACGCAGTAC
>ERZ773014.2692-NODE-2692-length-10109-cov-9.899841_pt1 | contig 10109 bp, 6 predicted proteins | sample MGYA00580841_ERZ773014 | MGnify/ENA primary metagenome ERZ773014 (study PRJEB29015, sample SAMEA2737989) | human oral metagenome | biome: human oral; feature: human-associated habitat; material: dental | place: China | collected 2067 ...
GAAGTGCGGGCAAAAAAGATACGTCAAGATGGCGGTGCTGAATTTATCAGTGCTTTCCAAACAGAAAGAACTTTTCTATTGAAACGAGAGGGAAAACATGTCAATTCATAATAAATTACGAATCACGCTCGCCGCCCTCTTCGTCTTTATCATCGGGCTGGTTGGCCTGAACTTTATCACCTTTGCCCGGGTCGATGGGGATTCCCCCGCCATCAACGCCTCGGGCTCCCTGCGCATGCGTGCATACGAACTGGCGTGGCTTTCGGCGCGTCTTGTCCCTGCTGAGGCGGATGAGGCGGCGGAGCTTCGGCGGACGATGATGAGGCAGATTGAGATGTATGACCGCATCCTTGCGGGGTTGCGCCGGGGCGATGCGGAGCTGAATCTCCGCCCTGCGTCGGACGAGGCGGTCAGAGAACAGCTCCGCACGCTGCAGCCGCTCTGGGAGGAATACCGTACGGATGTATTCGCCGTCGCGGGCGCTGTGGGAATAGAGGAGAAGACTGCGGCAAACGCCGTCGTCGCCGCCGAGGTCGACACTTATGTGGACGAGGTGGACAAGCTCGTCACGGCGTATGACAATACAAGTCAGGATAAAATCAGTCTTTCCAAGGAAATCGGGGTGGGCGTGACCGTCCTCGCCTTCTTTATCTTTGTCATTTCCTCCTACTGCATCATCATGGAGGTTCTGCGACCGATTGCAGTGCTGACCGCCGCATTTCACGAGGTAGCGGGCAAGGAGGCGGATCTCACACAGCGGATCGAAACGGAGCGCCATGACGAGATCGGACGCATCGTTCAGTCGTTCAATACCTTTATCGGCGATCTGCGCCGGATCATGCAGCGGGCGCAGGCATGCGCGACCGAGGTCGCGGGGCTTGCGGATACGATGTGGCGGGCGAGCGTCGAGAACAGCAAGGCGGTCGAGTGCAACGCCGTTGCTATCACAAATGTCGCCGCACACGCGAGCGAGTTGGACGAAAACATCCAGATGATTGATGCGAGCGTGCACGGCATTTCCGCCCAAATGCAGGAGATTCATACGCTCATACCCGCAGAGAGTGAAAACCGTGTCGCTCTGCTCACCTCCATCGAGGCGGTGCGCGCCTGTGCAGAGGTCGCTGCGGTTGCGGTAGGGGATATTGCTGCCGCGTCGAAAAAAATCGCGGCTCTTACACAGGACTCGGCATCCGCCATCGAGCAGGAGACCGTCTCCCTCGATGCCTTCGCTGCAACCTCGGAGCAGCTCAAGGGGCTCGCCGCGGATCTGGATGAGCTGGTGGGGCGATTTAAGGTATAACTATGCCGCCGAAGAAAATCGGCGGCTTTTTCTTGCGATTTTTTTGAAAACAACGTACAATATAAGAAAGAAATGCAAACGAGGGAGCGGCTATGCGCAGGGGTGAGCACGGGCGACAGTATCAGGACAGTGTTTTTCGTGCGTATTTTAACAATGCAGATCGCCTGCGGGAACTCACGGGCGCACTGCATGGGAGAACGTACGCGGCAGATGATGCCGTGGAGATTGTGACTCTGGAGGGGACGTTTCTCTCACAGGTCAAAAACGATATTTCATTTTTGTTGGCGGGGCGACATCTGGTTTTCATCGAGCATCAGAGCACGCCGAACGAGAATATGCCCTTGCGTTGCCTCTACTACATCTGTGAGCAACTGCGCAAGGAGTTTGACAGCAAACAGATCTACCGCAACCGTCGGATTCTCCTTCCTGTACCGGAGTTTCATGTATTCTATACAGGTGCGAAGGAACTGCCCGAGGAGTTCGATATGCGTTTCTCGGACGCCTATCGGCACGAGGATGATGAGAAGGTGTACCTTGAACTGCTGGTGACGGTGCACAACGTCGTCTATCACGCACAGAAGGCACTGCTCATGAAGAGTCGCGCGCTGCATGACTACAGCTGCTTTATCGGAGAAATCAAAACGAACGTCGCCGCAGGAATGCCATTGCCGAACGCCATCCGTGCGGCGATGCGCACCTGCATCGAACGTGACATTATGAGAACCTTTTTGGAAGAACACGCGAGGGAGGTTGTTGACATGGTGAACTTTGAGTGGAATCAGGAATTGTTCGAGGCGGCGAAATTTGAGGAAGGACTTGAGCAGGGGCTTGAACAAGGACGCGCGGAAGGGCGTGACGAGGAACGAGGGATCATGATCCTCAATATGCTGCGCGAAAAGATGCCGCTCGAGATGATTGCAAAGGTCTCGAATCTCTCGCTTGAGAAGGTGCGCGAGCTCGGCAGAGTACACAGCCTGCTCTGAGCGTTGCGCCAACATACGAACAAATGAAAATCCCGTCTTGCCGCTCTTGGCAGGACGGGTTTTTTGTGCTTCGGGCAGCGTTATGTAGTAGAAAAATCCTGTTTTATGCTATAATAACGCTGTAAGAAAATAAGGAAGCGCTGATAAATTCAACGCCATCATCTTGGCACATCTTTTTCGCCCCCTCTGTGTCGACAAATCCTCCACATAGCGGGCGGCTATGCGTCCGGTTTGTCTCCTTGATCGGACAAAAAATCTGCACCAATCTGACGGATTTCATTTTATCAGCGATTCCTAAGTGCGATGAATGACACGGTGGAGGAAAACGTGATTAACATTCGTAAACTGGAAAGCGAACTGTGGGCATCCGCTGATCTCCTGCGCGCCGGCTCAAAGCTCACCTCGAATCAGTACTGTATGCCCGTCCTGGGGCTCATCTTCCTGCGCTATGCCTACAGCAGATTCAGAGCGGCAGAGGTGGAGATAAAGAGAAACAGACCCACGCGTGGCGGACGCATCATGCCCGTGACGGCAAGCGACTTCATCGCAAAGAGTGCGCTCTACCTGCCGCAGGAGGCGCAGTACGACTACCTGCTCCACCTGCCCAACGACATTGCGGCGGCGGGGCTGCGGAACAAGGATGGGCATACAATGACGAGCCTCGGTGAGGCCGTCAACAATGCGATGCTCCTCATCGAGGAGCAGAGTGAACAGCTCACGGGCGTACTCCCAAAGAGCTACACGGACTTCTCCGACGCGATCCTCGCGGAGCTCCTGCGGATCTTCAACAACGCCGCACTGGATGAGATCGGCGGCGACATCCTCGGGCGCATCTACGAGTACTTCCTCAACAAATTCGCGAAGAACATCGCCTCGGACGACGGCGTATTCTTCACACCGAAATCCCTCGTCAAGATGATCGTCAGCGTCCTTGAACCGTCGCGCGGCGTTCTGCTCGATCCTGCGTGCGGCTCGGGCGGTATGTTCATCCAGTCCGGCGATTTCGTAAGCGCGGCAGGCAGGAACGCAAACAGCGTCATGACCTTCTATGGACAGGAAAAAGTGACGTACAACGCGCAGCTCTGCCTGATGAACATGGCGGTGCATGGACTGACGGGCGTGATCCGGTCGGGCGATGCGGCGAACAGCTTTTATCACGACGCGCACAGGCTCAACGGAGCGTGCGACTATGTGATGGCAAATCCGCCGTTCAACGTGGACAAGGTCAGCGCGGAGTCCTGTGAGAATGCGGGGCGTCTGCCGTTCGGAATGCCGGGCGTGAACAAGGAGAAGAACGTCGGGAACGCGAACTACCTCTGGATCTCGTATTTCTACAGCTATCTGAACGAGCACGGGCGTGCGGGATTCGTCATGGCATCCTCGGCGACGGACAGCCAGGGCAAGGACAGGGACATACGGGAGAAGCTCGTCCGCACGGGTCATGTGGATGTGATGATCAGCGTCGGCAACAACTTCTTCTACACAAAGTCACTGCCATGCTCGCTGTGGTTCTTTGACAAAGGGAAAGCGGATGCCCTGCGCGACACCGTCCTCTTCATCGATGCACGCAGCTACTATACGGTCGTCGACCGCACACTGAACGAGTGGTCGGCGTGGCAGCTGAAAAATCTGAACGCCATCGTGTGGCTCTATCGCGGGGAGCGGGAGAAGTATAGCGCCCTGCTCGCGGAATACCGTGCGGAACTTGGCAGCGACGCGCCCTTTGCAGAGCAGGTTCATACGTGTGCGGAGGAGATCAAGGAACTCCGCACGGAGGCAAAGCGGGCGGTGGATGCCGCCGCGCGGCGCGCGAAGAAAAAGACACAGGCGGAGTACGATGCACGCCTTTCCGTGCTGACGGAGCGACAGACGGTCGCGCAGGAGGCACTATGGCTCTATGAGAAATTCGGCGAAGGGGAATACCGCGACATCGCGGGACTGTGCAAAGTCGCATATCGGACGGAGGAGGCGCGGGGTGCGGATGCGGACGGCGCGTGCATCGAGGAAAAGGGCTGGTCGCTCACCCCGGGCGCATACGTCGGCGTTGCGCCCACACCGGACGATGGCGTGGACTTCGCGGAGCGCATGACGGAGATCCATCGCGAGCTGCTGCGCCTACAGGCAGAGTCGAACGCGCTGATGGACGAGATCGCGCAGAATATGAGGGCGATGGGGCTATGAGCTATGTGGAAACTGCACTCAAGGACATTTGCATCTCTGTTTCTGATGGAGACCATCAAGCTCCGCCAAAATCAGACAATGGAGTTCCATTCATTACAATTTCAAACATTACAAGCCAAAACCAATTGGATTTTACGAATACAATGTTTGTGCCGCGAGCATACTATGAACAGCTCGATATAAAAAGGCGGGCACAAAAAAATGATATTCTGTACTCGGTTGTTGGGTCATTTGGCATACCTGTCTTTATGAGAAACGATGCAGAACTTGTTTTTCAGAGACATATTGCAATCCTTCGACCAAATGCGAAAAAAGTTGTACCTGAGTATTTATATTATGTCATGTTGAGCCGCGATTTTTACATGATGGCAGATGCCGCCGCTATCGGAGCTGCACAGCGGACGGTCACACTTACAGCACTTCGCAATATGAAAATTACACTTCCCACGATGGATAGACAGAGAAGAATCGCAGAAATCCTCTTCGCCTATGACAATCTGATCGAAAACAACCGCAAGCAAATTGCACTTCTTGAGGAAGCCGCACAGCGTCTCTATCGGGAATATTTTGTAGACTTGCGCTTTCCGGGCTATGAGAACACGAAGATTGTTGACGGCGTGCCCGAGGGATGGGGGAAAGAACTCGTTGGAAATCTCATCGCAAAAGTGCCACGTACCAAGCAAATAAAAGTAGTTGACTATCTCAGTGAGGGAGTGCTCCCTATCATTGATCAAAGTCGTGAGTTCGTCGCCGGTTATACAGATGATAAGGACGCTCTTGTCAACACAGAGCTTCCGATCATTGTATTTGGCGACCATACAAGGATTCTTAAATATATACAGTTTCCATTTGCAAAAGGCGCAGATGGTACACAGTTAATTATCAGTAACACCACAAGAATGCCACAGTCTTTGTTTTATTTTTCATTGGTTGCCGTCGATCTATCGAATTATCACTATGCACGGCATTTCAAATATCTTAAAGCAGAAGAAATATTTGTCCCACCATTGGACATAGCGAATAAATTTGACAAATTCGCATCACCGATTCTTTTACGTATTCAAAAACTGAGAGATACAAGTAATAAACTATCAGAAGCCCGCGACCGCTTACTTCCGAAGCTGATGAGTGGGGAGATTACGGTCTGACGAGAGGAGGCATCCCGCGATGAGCTATGATTACTCCGAGAATATGCTCGTGCAGGAGAGTGCGGGCAATCTGCTCCGCGACGAGCTAGGCTGGGATGTTCAGTTCGCCTACCATACGGAGAAGTTCGGCGCGGATGGCACGTTCGGCAGGGAGAGTGCGCGGGAGATCCTTTTGCGCCGCTATTTCCGTGCGGCTCTCGGGCGGCTGAATCCGTGGCTCACGGACGCCCAGATGGATGAGGCGCAGGAGACGCTCGAAAAACGGCTGTCGACTGCCTCGCTCCTGCAGGTGAACGAGGAGAAGTATTTCCTCATCCGCGACGGCATCCCCGTGACGGTGAAGAAACCGAACGGGCAGACGGAGACGAAACGCGCTGCGGTGATCGACTTCCACAATGCGGAGAACAATTCCTTTCTCGCCATCAAGGAGCTGCGGATTCACGGGGACATCTACCGCAGGCGGACGGACATCGTCGGGTTCGTGAACGGCATTCCACTCCTCTTTGTCGAGCTGAAGAAGACGACGGTGGATGTGCGGAGTGCCTACGATGATAACTATACGGACTATCTGGACACGATCCCGCATCTCTTTTACTACAATGCCTTTGTGATGCTCTCGAACGGGACGGAGGCAAAGGTCGGGACGCTCGGCAGTCCGTTTGCGTTCTTCCACGAGTGGAAACGTCTCGCGGAGAAGGATGCGGGCAGCGTGGCTCTTGCGACAATGCTGCGCGGGATCTGCCGCAAGGAGAACTTTCTCGATCTCTTTGAGAACTTTATCCTATACGATCACTCCGCCGGGCAGACGGCAAAGATTCTGGCACGCAATCATCAGTATCTCGGTGTGAATGAGGCGATGAAGGCGTACGCAGATCGCACGCTGAATGATGGCAGGCTCGGTGTGTTCTGGCATACGCAGGGCTCGGGCAAGAGCTACTCGATGCTGTTTTTCGCAAAGAAGGTGCGGCGCAAGATGGCGGGCACACCGACCTTTGTCGTGCTGACGGATCGCGAGGAGCTGAACCGCCAGATCAGCGATACGTTCGCCAGCTGCGGCGTGCTCGGGCGGGAGTGCGAGGCGGCGCAGTTCATCGCGACGAGTGGGGAGGATCTCGCGGCGAAGCTGCGCGGGAATCCGAGTTTTATCTTTACGCTGATCCAGAAGTTTAACAGGTCCGATGCCGCGCCGATCTACCCTGCGCACGATGTCATTATTATGTCGGATGAGGCGCACCGCAGTCAGTACGGGATCTTTGCAGAGAATATGACGCGGATGCTGCCGACGGCGGCGCGGATCGGGTTCACGGGGACGCCGCTGCTCTCGCATGATGCGATTACGGCGCGGACGTTCGGCGGCTATGTGTCGGTCTACGACTTCAAGCGGGCGGTGGAGGACGGTGCGACGGTGCCGCTCTACTATGAGAATCGCGGCGAGCGGATTGTCGATCTGCAGAATCCCGAGATCACGGATGAGATTCTGGATGCGATTGAGCGTGCCGATCTCGATGCCGAGGGGCAGGAGCGGCTTGCGGCGGAGTTTGCAAAGGAGATTCACCTGCTGACGGCAGAGCCGCGTCTGCGGTCGATTGCGCGGGATTTTGTGCGGCATTATTCGGATCTATGGACGAGCGGTAAGGCGATGTTCGTCTGCCTGAACAAGGTGACGTGTGTGCGGATGTACGACTATGTGCAGGAGTACTGGCAGGAGGCGATCCGGGATCTCGCGGCACGCGTCAAGTCCGCCACGCAGCAGGAGGCGCAGGAGCTCAAGCGCCGGCTGGCATGGATGCGGGAGACGGAGATGGCGGTGGTCATCAGTCCGGATCAGAATGAGCTCCGGACGTTTCAGGCGTGGGGGCTGAAGATCCGCCCGCATCGCGCGAAGATGATGAAACGCGCACTGGACAAGGAGTTCAAGGATGCAGGGAATCCGCTGCGCGTGGTGTTCGTCTGTGCGATGTGGCTCACGGGGTTCGATGTGAGGTGCCTCTCGTGTCTCTATCTGGACAAGCCGCTCAAGGCGCATACGCTGATGCAGACGATTGCGCGTGCAAATCGCGTGAGCGAGGGTAAGAGCAACGGGCTGATCGTGGACTATGTCGGGATCGTGAAGGCTCTGCGCAAGGCACTCGCGGACTATACGGCGGATGCGGGCGGCGCGGGCGGTGCTGACCCGACGGTGGACAAGGCTCTCCTCGTGGCGCGTATCATCGAGACGGTGGAGCAGGCGCGTGCTTTTCTCGCAGAGCGCGGCTTTGCTCTGGCGGATCTGATCGCGGCGGCGGATTTTCAAAAGCTCGCCCGCCTGCAGGAGGGGGCGGATGCGGTCTGCGGCACGGTGGCGGATCGAAAGACGTTTTCGACCTATGCTGCTACGCTGAACCGCCTGATGAGGTATGCGGATCGGGACGATGTGACGGCGGAGCTGCGGCGGCAGTACGAGGCGATTGCGGCGATCTATGGGCAGCTGTCGGCAAGGAGGCGGCACAGCGACCATCTGGATCTAAGGATCGCGATTGACCATATTATCAGTGCTCATGTTGTGATGGATGGGGCATCACTGGAGGCGGAGGAGGAGAGTCGCCGCTTTGACATCAGTGCGATAGATTTTGATCTGCTCCGCAGGGAGTTTGCCCGTGTGCGGACGAAAAATCTCCTCCTGCGGGATTTGGAGGAGCTGATTCAGCAGAAGCTCGACCGCATGATGTATTCCAATCCGCAGCGGATCGACTACTATGAGCGGTATCGGGAGATCATCGAGGCGTACAACGCGGAGCAGGATCGTGCGACGATTGAGAAGACGTTTATGGAGCTTATGGATCTCGCTGGCAATCTGAGCTGCGAGGAGCAGAGGTATGTGCGCGAGGGCTTTGCAAGCGATGAGGAGCTCACGCTCTACGATATGCTGTTTCGCGATGATTTGAAGAAGGGCGAGATCAAGCGGGTGAAGGAGGTCGCCGCGACGCTCCTGCGCAAGGTGAAGGAGAAGATCGCCGAGACGAGCCACTGGACGGATAAGGAGAGGACGCGGGCGCAGGTGGACAATCTGATCCGTGATACGCTCTGGGAAGAGCTGCCGGAGTGCTACGATGATGCCAGTGTCGCGTCGTATGGTCAGAAGGTCTATGCCTATGTGTATACGAGATACAAGGTGGCGTAGGGAGGTTTATCTTAGCTTGCGGTATCGTCCTATTTTTGCCCAATTCGGAGGAAACCCCATTGCATCATACAGCTGGGACTCGGTGACAGCCTGTGTTCTCATTAAATACGCATCGATTGCGCTCTTCAGTGATTTTCGGAACTTCAAAAAATGCGGTGACGTGAATAAATATTTGAAGGCGATGACGACAGCAAAAACGTCGCGCTTTCCTTTGATGTAGGTGTTTCCTGTTCGTGGAATCCCCAATTTGTCATGTATGAGAGTGTCGGGAATATCTCTGCGCGCCCGATAGGCGAAAAATCGCTCGTGATGTGCACACACATTTCGGAACAGTCCAAGAAAACGAAGATACTGCCGAAGTTCTCCGGGGGTTATCTTGTCGAAACTCCGACTGATGCTGTGTTGGAGGGACGGTTTCATATATGAATACATGATGGAAATTTGTCCGAATGACAGGGCGTTGGTTAAGACCCACAGGGGAACATTCTGATGTCGATTTCTCTGGTGGTCAATATACGGGTATTTATTGACCGACTGTATGAGTTTACGCATTTCCTGTATCAATCGATTGATGTTGCGTCGAGCATTGGGGGATGCTACGTTGTAATTGTTTATATCCAGATATTTGGTTTGCATTGCCCCATAGAGGTTGCAAAACTCATAGGAGATAACATTTCTGAGCTTCTTTTCAATCATGCAGATGTAGTGGAAAACGAGCTCCCGAATTTCTGTGTCGAACTCGTATAGGGCAACAATGTCGTCAAATGTGATGTTGGGCAGGTATCTCCCTGTGCTCGGGTTGCGTAAAAGCTCTTTGTAGCCGCCGATGAGTGAAAAATATCCGATGTCCTGCAGGTATCTCTCTGCTTTTTGTGTGTCCGTGATATTCAGGTTTTTGTGTCGTGTTAGCTCGTTTATTTGTTGACGATATGTCAAAAAGGGCTTGATGCTCATGGATAATTCACCTCAACAAAAAAGGGATGACCGCAGTCACCCCTCCGATTCCGAATTTTAGCAAGTTCGGAATCTCACGCATAAAAGACTTGCCCCGCAGAGCATGCCCCAAGTGTGACCATAAATCGTCACGCTTTATCGTGTATCATTATAGCATGGATGTGTTTGTTGTCAAGGGGCGAGGGTTTGAAAAAGGAACTGCTGATGAAAATACCGGCAGTTCCTTTTTGGTGTGTGATGTTACTCCTGGATTGGCTTCTTGAGCAGGGAGAGGATGATGGCACCGACGATGGCACCGATGATGATGCTCACGAGGTACATGAGCGGGTTGCCGATGGTCGGGACGACGAAGATGCCGCCGTGCGGTGCGCGCAGGGTGCAGT
>ERZ773014.2694-NODE-2694-length-10097-cov-4.182633_pt1 | contig 10097 bp, 9 predicted proteins | sample MGYA00580841_ERZ773014 | MGnify/ENA primary metagenome ERZ773014 (study PRJEB29015, sample SAMEA2737989) | human oral metagenome | biome: human oral; feature: human-associated habitat; material: dental | place: China | collected 2067 ...
TTTTCTTGGTGGTATTCCATTTCGGCTTCGGCATTGGTAACGCCGAGACCTGCGCGGATAAGGCTGAGATACATTTGCTGTTTAGCATCTTCGATAATAGCATCTTCTTGCATTTTCCACTGAGCATAGGCTTGTGGATTGGTGTTTTTGAGGGTTGCCAAATAGTTGGTGAATTTATTTGCGTCGAACACTCCGTACTCATTCACAAACTGAGGGTTTTGAGCGAGCGGTGTTTTAGCAAGAATTGCCAAAATCTGGTCTTTTTCTACACTGAGACCTAATTTTTCGATTTGTTGGTTGAGTAGGATTTGTTGGACGTTTTGTTCCCAGACGTATTTAGCGGCTTCGATGCTAGATACTTGTCCGTTAGCTTGACGGGTAGCATTTTCGACTTGCTGACGGAAAGCTTCGGTAGGTACCTCTTCGCCATTTACGCTACCTATCTCGTTAGATCTATGGCTGCTTCTATTTATGACGTCGGAGATGATGAAAGCGAAAAGGGCGAGCCCAATAACCGCAATAAGGAATACGTTTTTACTTCTAATCTTTTCGAGTATTGCCATTGTTTATAAATCGTTTATTAAAAATATAAATTTGTATTGGTGTTATTAATCAAACGGCAAAAGTAATGCTTTTTGTGGAAATGCAAAAATAATTGTGAAAATTATTTAAGTAAAAAGTAAAAGGTAAAAGGTAAAAAGCTGTTGATTAAATGGTTAGTGGTTAATGGTTAATGGTTAGTGGTTAATTGATAAATTAGAAAATTTGGAAATTAGAAAATGAGGTGCGAGCTTGAGTTAAGAGGAATGAGGCTGTGCCTCAGAAATTAAACAAAAAAACTAAACAAAATCAAGGCTATGCCTTGTGAAATGGGGAGAGAGGTTAGTCGGAGTTTTCGGAGAAACTCGAAGAGGCTCTGAGCTATCGGAAGGAAACGGAAAAGTTCGGAAGTGAGTCGGGAGGGATTTTGGTGGAAAAAGGGTGTAAGAAGGGTGGGGTTAGCTTATAGAGAGCTTATAGGAAGCTTATACGAATCTTGGACGATTGGTATAGAAAGGGTGTGTAAAAAGTTGATTCATAATATAATACAGCGATGCAAAAAATGTTAAAAACGGGGTTTCGAGGCGAAAGAAAGAGGAATAGGCACTAGGCCTTAGGCCATAGGCACTAGGGGATAACGTCTTACTATTCACTTACTTGGCTATCGTGAACAACCTTTTAAAAGGGGAATGTGGTGACGGGAAGGTGAAGGGTAGATGATAAAAAAGTTAATAACAATTTTTGGATTAAGAAAGGGAAGGGACTGACTGAGGAAACTCAGATAGTCCCTTTACCGCTCATTATATGATTAGATTATGAACGAGCTTTTAAACGATTTTTCTAATACACACTTCGTAGGAGAACTCTCCCTTGGGGTGGTGTGCTTCCGCTTGCTTTTAGCAATAGTCTTTGGCGGATTGGTAGGCTTTGAACGAGAACGCAAGCACAAGCCCGCTGGTTTTCGCACATATATACTCGTGTGCTTTGGCTCTGCGGTAGTTTCGATGATTCAAGACCAATTACGCGTTAGTCTTATTGACTTTAACGCACATTTTCCTGAACTGGCAGCTCTTTTCAAAAGCGATTTAGGGCGTTTGGGTGCGCAGGTGATTAGCGGGATAGGCTTTTTAGGGGCTGGTAGCATTATTAAAGAACGCGGAGAAAGTATTGCGGGAATGACTACCGCAGCGGGTATCTGGGCTACGGGTTGCGTAGGCTTGGGTATTGGTTGGGGTTTTTACAATATTGCTGTGGTGGCTATCGCTTTTATGCTTATCATTATGATATTCCTCAAAAGAGTGGAATCACAGCTCATCAAGAGAAATTTTGTAGGAGTTTTTCAGGTTACTTATGAAGAAGAAGAACTAAATGTGGCTGAAACTATAGAAATCTGCTCGGCTATCTTCCGACGCAAGTTAATGAGCATAACAAAAGTAGAAAAAGACACCGAAAATCACACGCTTACCTTTACGATTGCTACCGCTGATGTTTTGAGTATAGGCAGCGTGGTGAGTTTGCTTTCGGCTAAAGAAGGGATTGCAGCAGTTTCGCAAATACAGTAAAAGCGCATCGGTATGTACGATTTTATTATTATAGGCGGAGGCTTAGCAGGTGTTACTTTTGCTAACTTTTTGGAAAAACACGGCAAGAGCTTTTGTTTGATAGCGGACCGCTCACAAGTAGCTAGTTTGATTGCGGGAGGAGTGTATAATCCGGTAGTTTTAAAGCGATTTACTCCCATATGGCGAGCCGAAGAGGTAATGAGTATGATTGAGCCGTTTTATACGGAAATAGAGGCTAAAACGGGTGTTTCTTTTCATATATCAATGCCTGTGCTCCGGAAGTTTGCTTCGGTAGAAGAACAAAACAACTGGTTCACTGCTGCTGACCAGCCTTTGCTTTCGGGTTACCTCAGCACTGCATTAGTGCCCGAAACCAATCCCGCAGTACCAGCTCCTTTTCTTTTTGGAGAAGTAATGCGTACTGGGAGAGTGGAAGTGAAGAAGTACTTATCGGAATGCCTTAGACGTTGGCAGGAAGAAGGAGTTTATCACGCTAAGACTTTCGATTATGAAGCTCTTGAAATTTGCGATACACACGTGGTATATCGGGGAGTGGAAGCCCGCAATATAGTGTTTTGTGAGGGCTGTGGCATTAGTAAAAATCCTTATTTCAGTTCTTTGCCAATGCGTCCTTGTAAAGGTGAGACTCTTACCTTTTACGCTCCCGATTTACAGTTGCACACTATCCTAAAAAGTGATGGTAGTATCATTCCGTTAGGAGGAGATACTTATATTATGGGAGCAACTTATGACCCCGAAGACCTTACGGATACGATTACGGAAGAGGCTCGCACAGAACTATTAGAGAAACTGCGCAAGATGGTTCGTTGTTCTTTTGAAATTATCTCACACCAAGCGGCTTTGCGCCCCACGGTAGCTGATAGGAGACCTTTAATAGGGAATCACCCGTTGTATCCTCATCTTTGGGTGCTGAACGGTTTAGGGACAAGGGGAGTGCTCAATGCACCCTTCTGTGCTAAGACACTTTATGAAGCGGTGTACGAAGAGAAAGAGATTCCTAAAGAGATGAACATAGCGCGTTTCGCTAAACGACTTAGAAGATAAAAAATAGGGAAGAGTTGCAGAACACAACTCTTCCCTATTTTTTCTTAATACTTAGCTCATTTAAAGGTCTTTCCCAATGTCTTTTCGCCAGTAAGCGCCTTCAAACTGTATCTTACTGATATTATCGTAGGAGCGTTGTAAGGCTTCTTTGAAATCATCACCAAGCGAAGTAATGGCGAGTACACGACCGCCAGCGGTGAGGAGTTTGCCGTCCTTCAAAGCAGTGCCTGCGTGATATACAGTGCTACCAACAGCTTTTTCAGTGCCTGTAATCTCTTTTCCTTTCTCATAATCCTCAGGATATCCACCCGATACCATTACCACCGTAGTAGCGCTCTGCGGGGTTACTTTCAGCTCTTGTGAAGCCAAAGTGCCGTTGTAAAGTGATTGGAAAAGCGGAATGAGGTCGCTTTCTATACGGGGGAGAACAGCTTCGGTTTCGGGGTCTCCCATACGCACATTGTATTCTATCACGTAAGGTTCGCCGTCTACTTTTATGAGTCCGATGAATACAAAACCTTTATATACGATACCTTCCTTGTGCAATCCTGCAATAGTAGGCTTTACGATGCGCTCTTCAATCTTGTGCATAAAGGCTGCATCGGCGAAAGGTACCGGCGAAACAGCCCCCATACCGCCAGTGTTGAGTCCTGTATCACCTTCGCCTATACGCTTATAGTCTTTGGCAGTAGGCAATATCTTATAGTCTACCCCATCGGTGAGGACAAAACAGCTGAGCTCAATGCCTTTTAGGAATTCTTCAATCACCACCTTAGTACTTGCTTTCCCAAATTTTTCGTTGATGAGCATACGGCGCAATTCGGCTTGGGCTTCTGTTAAGTTATCTAAGATAACAACTCCTTTACCGGCAGCCAAACCATCGGCTTTCAGTACATAAGGGGCTTTCATCGCACTGAGGAAAGCACAACCTTCTTCCACTGTATCCTTAGTAAAGCTCGCATATTTAGCTGTGGGAATATAGTGACGTACCATAAACTCTTTGGCAAACTCCTTACTACCTTCAAGAGTAGCGCCTTGCTGTGAGGGACCTATCACTTGCACGTGGGCAAGGGCAGGGTCGGCAGTAAAGAAATCGTACACTCCTTGCACTAAGGGGTCTTCGGTACCTACCACTACCATTGCAATCTGTTTTTCGAGTACAAAGGCTTTCAGCGCTGGGAAGTCGGTAGGGCTGATAGCCACATTGGTAGCTACGGTGTGAGTACCCCCATTACCAGGGGCGATATACAAGGTGTCGCATAGCGGACTTTGGTGTAGTTTTACGGCAAAAGCGTGTTCACGACCGCCAGAGCCTAAGATAAGTATATTCATTTTGTTAATTTGGTGCGAGACGCACAGGCATTTAATCTATCAATTTGTCAATGTGTCGATTTGTCAATTAAATAGCACCGCTACTCATTTGCTAATTTTCTCATTTGCTAATTTTACAATACGGTATGGGTTGCATTTTGTGTTGGTTAGCACGGTTAAGGCGGGTATATATCTCGAATACTTCACGCTCTCTACCCCTAAATTCCTCAGCTTTTTTGCCTTGCTCAGTTTGGAGCATTGCCCATTCCAGCTCATCGTAAGTAGCTTTCAGTTGGTCTTCATCGCTACGGTCGTCGCCAAAGAGTCCGTCGGAAGGTTTTGCTTTGAGAATGCTTTTTGGGATATGCAGATACTCACCAAGTTTGTATACTTCGCTTTTCATCAGGTCGGCAATAGGACTAATATCCACACCCCCATCGCCGTATTTGGTAAAAAATCCTACCCCAAAATCCTCAATTTTATTACCCGTGCCTACCACTATATAGCCTTCGAGTCCTGCAAAATAGTAAAGGGTCGTCATTCGCAGACGTGCACGAGTGTTGGCAAGTGCCATTTCATAAGTAGATTTATCGGTAGGGGGTATTTGTGCCACAAATTGGTCGAATACAGGAGTGAGGTCGGTGCGCAGGTTGCTCACATTGGGGTAGTGAGCTTTGAGGAAAGCGATGTGCTCCTCAGCGCGACTCACGTGGCTTTCAGCTTGGTGAATAGGCATTTCGAGGCAGAGAGTTGGTAAGCCTGTACGCGCACAAAGGGTAGAGACGACTGCCGAGTCTACCCCGCCCGATACGCCTATTACTAACCCCTTTACACGAGCGTTCTGGGCGTAGGTCTTTATCCAATTAATTATTTGAGAAGCTATATTTTCCATTATATTGAAGTGTTTAACTCTTATGGCGACAAAAATACTACATTATTACTAAATCAGCAAATTTATCATTCACCATTAGAAAAGCCTTTCGTCCAAAAAACTTAAATACTCTTTCTCGGTAACGATTACGTGGTCTAAGAGTTTGATGTCTAACATTTCTCCTGCTGTTTTTACTCTCTGGGTGAGTTCGATATCTTCCTTGCTGGGGGTGGTGCTACCCGAAGGGTGGTTGTGCACTAATATCAACGCAATAGCTCCTTGCTCCAACGCTGTTTTGAAGAGCAGTCGCACATCTACGGTAGTATGGGTAATCCCCCCTGAAAAAAGTCGTGCTTTGTGTATCACACGGTTGGTGCTATTGAGGTAGAGTACCCAAAATTCCTCGTGGGGCAACTCGCCTATGAGAGGTTGCATTAGGGTAAAAACGTTATGAGCTACCTCTATTTTAGGCTGTGGTTCGGGAGTTTCGGCAGCGCGTCGTCTGCCCATTTCGGTAGCGGCGAGAATGGTAATCGCTTTTGCCTGTCCAATACCTTTGAAGGATTGTAGTTGTTGCAAGCTCTGTTTGCCCAAAGTCGTCAAGCTATTATTCACCGAAGCCAAAATGCGCCTACTTAGCTCCACAGCACTCTCATCCGCCGACCCCGAGCCTAATAGTATCGCCAAAAGTTCAGCATTGCTAAGGGCTGTTTTACCTTGGGCAATCATCTTCTCACGCGGTTTATCGGTATCCGCCCAGTTTTTAATGGTCATAATTTTAGTTATTAGCCGTTATAGTTTGCAACGTGTTTCCTTTTACTCACATACCCAGCTGTGAGCCCTCGTTGGCTTTACCTTAATTGTCTATTTCCTATCCTATTCGCCAGCCAGCTCACATAAAACAGCTGAAAGCTGTGATAAAGCATTATCGGCAAGAGGAACATCACTTTGTTATCGTCGGGAATCCCCAAAACCATCATAAAGAGACTCCCGTGTACCAACGATTTTTTTGAACCACAGAAAGTGGTTGTAATCGTGTCCTCACGATTGAAGTGCAAACGCCTTGATATCCACCCCAAAAGGTGTTTTGTGGCTCTTTTACAATTTTTCCACCTGCTTTTCTTACTAATTCAATTACAGCATCTACATCTTCTTTATGTTCAACATTGTAGGCTAATGTAATTCCTGAAAATCCATTCCCTTTTGGTGGATTATTTTCATCAATATCTTTTGCTAATTGTTCCAAAGGAAATAGTTCAAACTTTGTTCCCGGAGTATCAAAAAAGCATACTGACGGATTATTTTCTCTGCAATCAGTCTTATATCCTAAACCATCTCTATAAAACTTTATTGACCTTTCCATATCTTTCACACCTAAACAAATACAAGTAATCTTGTTCATCGTTACCTCCTATGAATTCTTATTTGTCATACAATCAATTTACTTGCCAATGTGCCGACGCTCTGCGGGCGGCGTCGATTGCCGCCTTCGCCGTCTTCAGGTCGAGGCCGGTGCGGTCCTTGTAGGTCTTGACGGCGTAGATCATCCTGCCCTCGGCGATCATCTGGATCTCCACCGCGTTCAGCTCCGGGAGCGAGGCTGAGGCCGGGGAAGAGGTAGCAGGAACCGAGGTGGGGGCTGCTGCCTCGAAGGCGGGGGAGACGGATCCGGCGAGCGCCGTGACCCCGGCGTCCGCGTAAGCGGCACGCAGTCGCGCCTCGAGGTTCGCAACCTGTTCCTTCAGCTGGCGGTTTTCGGCGCGCAGCTCTTCGATTTCGCTAGCCTGACCAAACCACTTACCCACGTGTTGCCTCCTTGAGGGGATTACCTTGATGGAAGCAATCCTATCCGTCTTCGCCAACCTGGTGCCGACGATCGGCCTGCGGAGAATACGAAGGTTCCCCGAGAAACCCGCCTCCGCCTCGTCGATGACGACGCGCGGACTGTGCGCGACAACGCGCCGTGACCGGTGGAACAAGCCGCCCGCGCGACCCAGCCCGGTAAAATAGCGAAGACACTGTGAGCAGCGGAGGAAACATGGCAGGCGAATCGTTCTTCGGACAAGACTCCACCCACGACGAGCAGGGCGGCATCCCGGCCGACCTGATCCCGTACCTGGAAGCGGCCGACGAGGTCGAGGAGACCGAAGCAGGGGAGGCAACCGACCCTCAGGCTGAGGAGAGCGAGCGTGAGGCTGCCCTGCGCGCCCTCGTCGAGAACTCGCTGCTGCTGGGTCCCGACCCCTCAGTCCTCGCCGAGATCGAGGGCGAGGTGGACGAGGACTTCGCCGATGATGCGGCCGGGGAGCGCGACGAGCGTGCCTCCCACGAGGCCGCGCTGGCGAAGGCCGAGGATGAGGTCGCCCTCGACGCTCGCGTGCAGGAGATCTACCAGTCCATCGTCGCGCGTGCCCCCGAGCACGACATCGACCCCACGCTCGATCGCGTCAAGCTCGCCCTGGATATCCTGGGCGACCCGCAGAACTCCTACCCGTCGATCCACATCACGGGCACGAACGGTAAGACCTCCACGTCGCGCATGATCGACTCTCTGTTGACCGCTTTCGGCATGAAGACGGGCCGCTTCACGAGCCCGCACCTGCTCGACGTGCGCGAACGCATTTCGCTCGAGGGGCACCCGATTACGCGCGAGGGCTTCGTGCGAGCGTGGGAGGACATCGAGCCCTACGTCGGCATGGTGGACGAGCGCAGCTCGCAGGAGGGCGGCCCCCGCCTGTCCTTCTTCGAGGTGTTTACGATCATGGCGTACGCGGCCTTCGCCGACTACCCGGTCGACGCCGCCGTCGTCGAGGTCGGCATGGGCGGGCGCTGGGACGCCACGAACGTCATCGATGCTGGCGTCTCGGTCATCACGCCGATCGCCCTGGATCACACGAAGTGGCTCGGCTCCACGATCGAAGAAATCGCACGCGAAAAAGCCGGCATCATCAAATCCGGCCAGGTCGTCGTCATCATGAAGCAGCAGGAAGCAGTCCTCGACATCCTCCTCGAACAGGCCCGCACCGTCGATGCCATCGCACGCGTCGAAGGCCGCGACTTCGAGGTCATGGACCGCCAGATGGGAGTCGGCGGCCAGATGGTCACCATCCGCACACCCTCCGCGGTCTACGAAGACGTCTTCGTCCCGCTGTTCGGCCAGTACCAAGCGCACAACGCAGCCGCGGCCCTCGTCGCCGTCGAAGCCTTCATGGGCGGTCGCGGCCTAGATGGGCGCATCGTCGAGCAAGGCCTCATGAACGCATCGAGCCCCGGACGCATGCAAGTCGTGCGCCATTCACCCACTATCATCGTGGACGCTGCACACAACCCCGCAGGCGCGGCCACCCTGCGCGAAGCCATCGAATCCTCCTTCGCCTTCGCGCGCATCGCCGGCGTCTACGCGGCGATGGGAGACAAAGACGTCGAAGGCGTCCTATCCGAGGTCGAACCCTTCCTCGACCACCTCGTCGTCACGCAGATGCCGGGCGAACGCGCAGCCGACGTCGCACGGCTCGCAGAGATCGCGGAAAAGGTCTTCGGTCCCGACCGGGTAGATGTGCGCGAGTCGCTCGCCGACGCGGTCGATCGTGCAGCGGAGATTGCCGAGGCCGGGGCGCAGCCCGCAGATCGCAGCGGAGTTCTCGTGTTTGGCTCGGTGATGCTGGCTGGTGAAATGCTGGCCCTCGCTGGCCACTCTCCGCGCTAGGATGTCATCCAACCAGGGCGGCCGCATCGTGGCGGCCGCCACGGTTGGGAAATCGTGCTCGATGGTGGCACGATTGATCATGCGTACAAGTACAGATGAGCAATGTCGCAAGGAGGCATCATGAAGAAGCTCGTCAATGATGTTCACGCCGTCGTTCGCGAAACCCTCGAAGGTTTCGCCCTGGCACACCCCGATCTCGTCGATGTCCACTACTCGCCGGATTTCGTGACCCGGCGCGCCCCCAAGGCCGAGGGCAAGGTTGGACTCGTCTCCGGTGGCGGATCCGGACACGAACCCCTGCACGCGGGCTTCGTTGGAGAAGGCATGCTGGACGCGGCCGTGCCGGGCGCGGTCTTCACCTCGCCCACCCCCGACCCGATCCTGGAGGCCACCAAGGCCGCCGATCACGGAGCGGGCGTCCTGCACATCGTCAAGAACTACACGGGCGACGTTCTCAACTTCGAGACCGCCGCCGAGCTGGCCGACATGGAGGACATCAAGGTCTCCACGGTCGTCGTCAACGACGATGTCGCCGTCGAGGACTCCCTCTACACGGCGGGCCGACGCGGCGTCGCCGGAACGATCTTCGTGGAGAAGATCGCGGGCGCGGCCGCCGAGCGCGGAGACTCCCTCGAGGAAGTCACCCGCATCGCGACCAAGGTCAACGATCAGACTCGCTCCATGGGCCTGGCCCTGGGTCCCTGCACGGTGCCCCACGCCGGAAAGCCCTCCTTCGACCTGGGCGAGGATGAGATTGAGCTGGGTATCGGCATCCACGGCGAGCCCGGATACCGCCGCGGCTCTATGGAGACCGCTGATGCTCTCATCGCCGAGCTCTACGAGCGCGTGCGCGAAGACCTCGGGCTGAGCGAGGGCGAGCGCGTCGTGGCCCTCGTTAACGGCATGGGCGGCACCCCCATCTCCGAGCTCTACATCTGCTTCCGTGCACTCGCCGCCCTCCTGAAGAAGGACGGCATCGAGATCGCTCGCCAGATGGTCGGCAACTACGTCACCAGCCTGGAGATGCCCGGCGTCTCCGTGA
>ERZ773014.2700-NODE-2700-length-10084-cov-27.576129_pt1 | contig 10084 bp, 10 predicted proteins | sample MGYA00580841_ERZ773014 | MGnify/ENA primary metagenome ERZ773014 (study PRJEB29015, sample SAMEA2737989) | human oral metagenome | biome: human oral; feature: human-associated habitat; material: dental | place: China | collected 2067 ...
ACATTTCATTTAAAAATAATTTTTCTTCTTCTGTTAAAATTTCTTTTTCTATTAAGCTTATTACATATTGCTTATCAGCTTCCACTTTATCTCTTATTTTTTCTATAGTAGGAATAAGTGTATCAATAAAAATTTGCTTTTTAGACTTACCTTTTACCTTATCAAAATCTTTTGCTTGGGTAATTACACCAGTATTTGTATCTTGATCTAGGACTTCTGTACCTTCAGAATAAGAAAGAAATGACAAGCATAAAAAAACAATTGCTAGTAAATATTTCTTCATATATCCTCCTATCTACCATTTATATATTTTACTATTTTATAAAATACTGATGTATTATACCACAAAATTTTAAATTTTACAAATTGCTATATATACCAATATAAAACTATTGATTTTCAGTATTTTCTTTGTACCAATTTTCAGAATTATTTATAATTTCATTTATAAAAATATTTACATCATCAGATGGTATATCTTTTTCTATAACTTTATCATCATTTGTTTTTATAAAGATAACATTATCTATTCCTTTTACTGTTCCCATTGCTTTTTTTCCAGTATCTAATGTTTTATATGGTTCTCCATTTATACTATATTTAATTCCTGTTGATGAATTATTTTCTATTAAAATATCATGCCTTTTTCCAGTTATAAAAAGAATTACAGAAATCACAACAAGAATTAAAACTATAATAGCTATTTTTAATATTTTTTTCATTTTCTACCTCACTTTTTAAAATCCTATTGCTTTTTCTCTTTCTCTTTCTTTTTCTTTCTTTCTTCTCCATTCATAGATGATAAGAACAAGAGCTATAATTCCGTAAGAAATAAATACTCTGAAATATTCTCCTATTTGTGAAGAACCCATTAATTCTTTTCCTGCTCTTGGTGCAACAACGAACATAGTATGGAATAGAATTACCCCACCTATTGCATTAGGAATAGTTGCTCTTGCTACTGAAGCTCCTCCAATTAGTAGGGCTGCGACTGAGAACATACCTATTTGTTCGTGTGAATTATATGTGTTTATTGTTCCTAAATTTTGAAGATATATTACTTGTCCTATACCTGCTAAGACAGTTGAGATAACTATTGAGTAAATTCTAACCTTATTTACTTCTATACCTGCTGACTTAGATACTTCCATATCTTGTCCAACAGCTCTCATATCTTGTCCTAATTTTGTTTTTCTGAACCAAATGATAAAGAAACATAGTCCAACTATGAAAAGTAATGTTAGAACAGGAATATCATAACCAAATATTTTTAAAGGAATAGCATTATCCACTGCTTTTGAAATCTCTGTTAAATCCACTGTATTTTTTATACCTCTACCTGAAGATAGTAAAAGTGTTCTATCACTAACTGGAATAATTTTTCCCATTGAATATAGAACTACAAGTTGGTAAACACCATTGATAAAGTATCCTAAAATCATAGAAGTTATCATTTCTTTACCTTTGGCTCTATTTAATATTACTCCTCCAACATATCCAAGTAAAATTGAAAATGGTATAGAAAGTATCATTGCTAGAAATACTCCTTGTAGACCCATAATGTGCCAGTTAGTAACAAGAATTAAGGCAAGTTGTCCTCCCATAGCTCCTAAAACTATACCGAAGTTCAATCCCATTCCTGCAACTATTGGAATTAACAATGACATTATTAAAAATAGGTTTCTTGAAATTCTTTCTATCATTTCACGAACTAAGTAATCTCCACTCAAACCAGAAAGTGGAAACATTATAGCTACCATAATAAGTATAAGTATTGGAACACTGTTATCCAATATAAAGTTTTTTACTTTATTATTCTTATCCACGACTTCCACCATCCTTTCTAGTTAAAGCATATAATATCATTCCGTTAGAAACGATTATTCTTATTGTTTCAGACATATCTGTCTTTATAACAGCATTTACAACTGTAGGTGTCATAGTTAGTATTCCTTGGAATAGGAAAGTTCCTATCATAACATGCCATATTGTAACTCTGTTTACTGAAGCTCCTCCAATAAGTATTGCTGCTATAGCAGGGAAAGCCATATTGAAAGGTGCTAGATATAATTGTATAAATCCAAAACTTTGTTGGTATACAACTATTCCTATTGCTGCGATAACAGTTGAGATTATAACTGATTGTTTTCTACTCTTATCTGCATTGATACCTGTTGCTTGAGCAAATTTTTCATTTTTTCCAACAGCACTCATAGAAAGTCCTGCTTTTGTTCTGAAAAATACCCACATGATAAAAGCAAGTAATAAGAAGAATATTATTTCTCCAACTGGTATAGCTTGTGATATTTTCCCAAATACATTATTTAAAACACCCTTCCAGTAAGTTTCAACACTTATTGTTGTTCTAAGCCCTGAACCTCCATAAGCCCAAATCATATCAGGTCTTTTGAATGGAAGAATTATCCACATAATACACATAAAAGCAACTGATGAGAAACCGATATATGTAGCTATCATCATTTCTCCACCCTTTACTTTATTTAAAACTGCTCCATAAGCCCAACCAAAAATAAAGGCAAATACTATTGCCATAAGTATTGCTAAAACAAAACCTACAAAGCCAGTAAATCCTAATTCTATACTTATTAGTGAACCTAAAAGTCCTGCTTCTATTCCTAAAGGCATACCGAAGTTAAGACCTGCTCCCGATTCTATCATAGGCATAAGAGATAGAACTAAAATAGCATTCATACCAAATCTAATAATTGTATCTGATAGTGCTGTTGTTATAGGAATTCCTACGAAAGGAGCAATTATATATGTTGACACTAAGAATATTAATATTATTAGTCTTGGTAAACCAAATTTCTTTAACATACTATTCTCCCTCCTTTATTCCTGACATTAATTTTCCAAATTCTAATATTCCTGCACTAGCTGGTAATATTCCTGCGACCTTACCTTCATTTATTATTGCAATTCTGTCACAGATGCTTCTTAATTCTTCTATTTCAGAAGATGTTACAACTATAGTTGTATTTCTTTCTCTGTTATATTCTTTTAAAGTTTCAAGAACTAATTGTTTAGCCCCAACGTCTATACCTCTTGTTGGTTCTGAAACGAATAATAGATCAGGTTCCATAGTGAAAGCCTTAGCCACACAAACTTTTTGTTGGTTTCCTCCACTTAGTTCTCCAACTTTTTGCTTTTCACCCATACTTTTTATTTCTAATTTCTCTATATATTTCTTTGCATTTTCTGTAACAGCCCTATCATCTATTACATTAAAAACTCCTAAAAATTTCTTAAAGAATTGTTTTTTAATTTGCATAGCAGGAAAAGCAATATTTCTTTCTATACTTTCATCTAAAAGTAATCCAACACCTTTTCTATCTTCAGAAACAAAGAAAATACCTTTTTCTAAAGGATATGTTGGCTTATTTAAAACTAAGGCTTCATTTTTGTATTTTACATCACCTTTTGATTTAAACAGTCCCATTATTCCATTTGCTACTGCTATTTTTCCTTGTCCAGCCATACCACCTAGACCAAGAATTTCTCCTTTTTTAATGTCTAAGTTTAAACCTTTTAACATCTCTCCAGGCATATCAACCCATAAATCTCTGATTTCTAACAATGTTTCAAGATCATCATGAGCAGCTTTCTTTGCATCAGACGAAGAATTTACTTTTCTTCCTATCATCCATTCTGTAATTTCATTTACATTTGTAGATTTTGTAGCAACTGTATTTATAAGTTGTCCATCTCTTAAAACTGTTACCTTATCAGATACAGCCATTATTTCATTTAGTCTATGAGTTATAAAAATAATAGCTATTCCCTTAGCTGATAATTTTTTCATTGTTTCCAATAAAATTTCTGCTTCATCTTCTGTTAAAACAGCTGTAGGTTCATCTAAAACTAAAAGTTTTGTATGTTCTCTTTCAATTTCACGAGCAATTTCTGTAAATTGTTTATAGGCAACTGCCATTTCATTTATCTGTTCTTGCCCTGTTAAACTTACTCCTAATTTTGAAATAGCTTCTTGTGCTCTTTTACTATTATCTTTTTGGTCTATCTTACTTATACCTTCTCCAAAAAGGTGTGTCATTAAATTATTTTTTGTTGACTCTCTATTTAAAACAATATTCTCACTAACTTTAAAACCTGGGATTAATGAAAATTCTTGGTGAACCATTCCTATACCTGCATTTAAAGCATCAAATGGAGATGCAAAATTTACTTCTTTCCCATCAAAAGAAATCTTTCCATTGTATCCACCTGTTTCTCTTATTACATCCATACCAAATATAATTTTCATTAAAGTAGATTTACCTGCCCCATTTTCCCCAACAAGTCCAAGAATTTCTCCAGTCTTTAATTCTAAATTGATATCTTTTAGTACTGTATTATCACCAAATGATTTAGAGAGATTTTCAATTTTTAATATCGTATCCGACATCCACTTTCCCCCTTATATTTTTCTACATTATCTTTTAATATAAAGTAGGAGCTGATGCATAAAAATAAAAGCTCCAGCCCCCACTATCCTACTATCTTAATTTTTATTTATTATTTATTTTCCAATTTTTCCATATTTTTCTGGAACTTCAACAGAAGTTACTCCCATATATCCTTTTCCAAAAATATATGTATCTTGATATACAAAGAATGAATTTTTAATTTCTACTCCATTATTGTCTTTCATTAAACTACCATTCCATTTAGAACCAGGTGTTGCTGTATCAAGAGAAGCTAAAACTTTATCCAATGTGAAATCTCTATCTCCACTTTCAATAGATTTAACTGCTAAATCTGTAAGCCCTTCTATACCAGAGAAATTATATGAGTAAGCCCATGTTCCCATTCTTCCAGAACCACCAGCAGCTATAACAGCCTTTTCAACTTTTTCTAATATCTTTGGCCAATTTCCTTTTTCATCATCAGTAAATTCTATTCCTAGTGCTCCTGGATATCCCATTGTTGGAGATGGTAAATCTGCCTCTATAAATATTCCTCCATATGCAGCTATTTGTTTTAACAAAGGCTCTGTTTGTGCATCATTTGTTGCAAAGAATGCTATATCTTTACCATATTTTTTTATCCAATTTGGTACTTGTTCTAAGATAAATTGTTGTGCCCCAGGTACTCCAACATCACTTAGTGGATCTGGTGCTGACATTTCAATATATTCCATTCCTAAGTCTTTAGCAGTTTGTTCCATTATAGCTCTTCTTCTTGAAATTGTTTCATAACTTAAATGTCTTGGGAATGAAATATGCATAAATTTAGTTGCTCCCAAATCTTTTGCAGTTTTTACTATTAAATATCCTCTTGCTATTGAATCTGAGTTTAAAACTACATCTGCTACCTTACTTACTTGTACTGGATCTTCATGGTTATTATTTACAAATAATAAGATATCTGGTCTTTTTTCTCTAATTGCCTTAAATGCAGGATAAGTTCCTGGTACTCCTTCTGCTACTACAATGGCTTTCATTTTAGGGTCATCTGCAAGAGAAACCATTTGTGATATTGTTGTTTCTTGTTCTTGCATAAAATTATCAGGGATAGTTACTACTGTAATTTTACCACCTTCATTACTTAAACCATATTTTTTTGCAACTGCCTCTGCTCCACGGAAATTATCTTCTGATTGTGAAACTGATGTAGTTACTATTCCAATATGGTAATTTTGTGTTGCTTCTGTTGTTGTTCCTTGTTGTTGTGCATTAGCATCCTCAGTAGGTGCTTCTTTTTTTCCACAAGCAACCATAACAATCAATGTAAATATCGTCAGTAAACTAAACAAAATCTTTTTCATTTTCATACCTATTTCCTCCTTATAATTAAAGTTTTCTCTTTTAATTTTTTTAATATATTTTGATTATTATATATCTAATATATTTATATGTCAATCTAAATTTAAATAGGATATAAAAAATAAAAACACTAGATTTGTAAATACATTTCTAGTGTTTTCTTTAAATTATTCTATTTTATTTCTTTATCAATTTCTTGATGTAAGTTTTGCTTAACTATTTGTTCATTTTCTTCAGGAACACATAGTCCATCTCCTAACACACTACAATAACTAGCAGCTTGTTTTTCTCTTTCTAATTCTTCTGCTGTTTTAGGAGGTTCAGCTTGTTTTTTCAAGTCTTCTTTTACTTTTTCATTTTGTTCTGGTACACATAGCCCATCACCTAAAATACTACAATAAGAAGCTTCTTGTTTTTGACTATCACTAGCTTTTACTTCAGCCTTTGGGGCTTCTTCTTTTGCAACAGGAATATCAGTCATTGTTGCTGGATCTGGAACTGTTTTTCCTGCTTTTATTTCTTCATAGTATTTTAATAATTCATCTTTCTTTGCCATTTTTGCTAAGTTTTCTAGTTTTTCAAAACCTTCTTTATCTCCTGCATCAAAAGCTTCTTTAAACTTCATTAACATTCTTTTATTTTTTTCAATAAATTCTTGACTTGCTGATATTGGCTCACCAGTTTGAGCTTTTGGAGCTTCTTTCTTTACTTCTGGTTTCTTAGCAGCAGGTTTCTTTTTAACAGGCATTTCTACTGCTACTCCCATTATATCTCCTATTTTTGCAGCTACCTTAGGTCCACCAGGTGCACATAATGTCATCTTTGCACCTTCTAAAGCTACTCCTGATGCATATCCAGAACATCCAGGATATCCACAAGCTCCACAGTTTACACCAGGTAATATAGCTAGTATAGCTTCTACTTTTGGGTCTACTTCAACTTCAAATTTTTTTGAAGCATAAGCTAGGAATAGTCCCATTAATACTCCAGTTATCCCTAACACAGCAACTGGCATCATAATCGCTTCCATTATATACCTCCATTTGTATAATTAAGTTAAATTTGCATTCCACTAAATCCCATAAATGCCATAGCTAAAAGTCCAGCTGTTATAAATGCTATTGGAACTCCTTTAAAGTTTTTTGGAGTGTTTGCATATTCTAATCTTTCTCTTATTCCAGCTAAAAGTAATAATGCTAGTGAGAATCCTACTGCAACACCAAAACCATTTACTACTGTTTCTATAAAATTATATCCTTCTTGGATATTTATTATAGCAACCCCTAGAACAGCACAGTTTGTTGTAATTAATGGTAAGAATACTCCAAGTGCTTTATATAGACTTGGTGATGTCTTTTTAATTGCCATTTCAACGAATTGTACAAGAGAAGCTATTATTAATATAAAAGCTATTGTTTGTAAATATCCTAAACCAAGAGGTTCTAGTATTAATCTGTAAGCTATCCAAGTTACTCCTGAAGCTATTGTAATAACAAAAGTAACCGCCATACCCATACCTAATGATGAGTCAACCTTTTTAGAAACTCCCATAAATGGACAACAACCTAAGAACTTAGCAAATATTATATTATTTATAAATATTGAAGTAACAATTATACTAAATAATCCACCTATACTCATTTTTTAGTCACCTTCTTTTTCTTTGCATCTCTTTCTTTTTTCATATTTATACAAGCCATAATTATCCCTATTGTAATAAATCCACCAGGTGCTAATATAAATATTAAAGCAGGTGTAAAGTTAGCAGGAACTAATGAAATTCCAAATACTGAACCATTTCCTAAAATTTCTCTTACTGAACCTAAGAAAGTTAAAGATAAAGTAAATCCTATTCCAGATCCAATACCATCAAGTATAGAGTCAATAACTCCATTTTTAGATGCAAAACTTTCTGCTCTTCCAAGAACTATACAGTTAACAACTATTAGAGGTATAAATAACCCCAATACCTTATATAAGTCAGGTGTATAAGCATTCATAACCATATCAACTACTGTAACAAGTGTAGCTATTATCATGATAAATGCTGGTATTCTTACTTCATCTGGTATAAATTTCTTAAAAAGAGATATTAAACCATTTGAACATGCAAGTACGGCTATAACTGCAAGCCCCATTGAAAAACCATTTATTGCACTACTTGTTACCCCAAGAGTAGGACAAAGTCCTAACATCAAAACAAACACTGGATTTTCTTTAAATATTCCAGCTGTAAGTACTCCTAATTTTTTCATTATTTACTCACCTCATTTTGATAAGTATTTAATGCTCTTATAACTCCTCTATAAACAGCACTAGGTGATATTGTAGCTCCAGCAAAAGCATCTACTGACTTATTAAATTCATAAGTAGCATCTTTTCCTATCCAATGTTCTTGCCATTCTTTTTCATTAATTTTTGCTCCTAATCCAGGAGTTTCAGAACTTGTAACTACATTTAAACCTGTTACCTTAGCATCTTTATCAATTCCTACAACAAAATTAATATCTCCACCATAACCTGCTTCTGTAACTGATGCAACATAACCTACTACTTCTCCTGCATCATTAAATCCAGGTATGTATTGCATTCCATCAGCTTCTTTTGCTTCATCTTCTTTGAAGCTAGTTGCTTCTGGTAAAACTTCTTTTCTAGCTTCATTAACTATTTTTAAAGTATTTTCTGCTATAACTTTACTTGTGAAATCATTAACTCCTCCAAGTAATCCAGCTGATATAGCTGCTATTAGACCAAGGACGATCCCAAAATGTATATATCTATTTTCCATTTTTGCTCACCCCTCCAAACTTTTTAGGTCTTATATATCTATCAATTAAAGGAACTACACCATTCATTATTAAAATAGCATATGCTGTTCCTTCTGGATATCCACCTTTCATTCTTATCAAAGAAATTAAAATTCCTAACCCTAATCCAAAAACTACTCTACCTTTTGAAGTTGTTGGGCTTGTAACCATATCAGTTGCCATAAAGAAAGCTCCTAAGAATAATCCTCCTGAGAATATTTGCATCAAAGGATCTGCTCCCATTGCCCAAGTTAAAACAAATACTGTTCCTATTATAGTAGCAGGAAGTTTCCAATCTATATGTTTCTTATAAATTAAATATGCTCCTCCAAGTAATAGAGCCAAAGAAGAAGTTTCTCCTAAACACCCTCCCATTTGCCCTAAAAAAGCATCTACATATTGGTTAGTATTTTCTAACAATGCATCTGATAGAGGAATTCCTCTTTTCATAGCATCCAAAACTGTTGCTCCTGCTTTTCCATCAAAAGCAAAAGTTGTTATTGCTACTGGCCAAGATGCTTGAACAAATGCTCTTCCTACTAAAGCTGGGTTGAAGATATTATGTCCTAAACCACCATAAACCATTTTACCTAATGTTATTGCAACTATATTTCCAACTACCACATATTGTAAAGGCATTATAGCAGGAACCACAAATGCAAATAATATACCTGTTAGTATAGCACTTCCATCAAATGCTTCTATATCTCTTTTTAAAGCTTTTTGACATAAATATTCTGTAAGTATACAAGTCAAAACTGATACGGAAGTTAGTATCAAAGCTCTCACACCAAATGTGTATATAGCCATAGCAAATGCTGGTATCAAGGCTATAACAACATCATACATTACTGACTCAACAGTTTCTGCTGTTCTAATATGAGGAGCTGGTCCTGTTTTTAAAATTGTACTCACTTTTATCCTCCTTAATTAGTTTAATCTACTTTTTTTTAGCTCTTAATTTAGCTTTTCCTGTTTTAATAGCCTCAGCTAAAGGTCTATTAGCAGGACAAATATAAGCACAAGAACCACATTCTATACAATCCATTAGATTATGAACTGCCATTTCTTCATATTCTTTTGCAGCAGCTAATCTATCAAACATAAGTGGTGCAAGCCCCATAGGACATGCAGAAACACACTTAGAACAGCTTATACAAGCTTTTGTCTTGTATGGTCTCATTTCCTCATTAGTTAGAGCTAAAAGCCCTGATGTACCTTTTATTACAGTGGCATCCTCTGTCATTTGAGCAAGTCCCATCATAGGACCTCCCATAACTAATCTTGCCATTTCTTCTCTGTTTACTCCACAGTGATCTAAAATATATGAGAAAGGTGTTCCTATTGCAACTTTTACGTTTTTAGGATTTTTAATAGCCTTTCCAGATACTGTAACAACTTTTTCAATTAAAGGTTTTCCATTTACAACAGCTTCATATATAGCTGCTGCTGTTCCTGTATTTTGTACAACAACACCAACTGCTGATGGAAGTT
>ERZ773014.2701-NODE-2701-length-10081-cov-12.231299_pt1 | contig 10081 bp, 4 predicted proteins | sample MGYA00580841_ERZ773014 | MGnify/ENA primary metagenome ERZ773014 (study PRJEB29015, sample SAMEA2737989) | human oral metagenome | biome: human oral; feature: human-associated habitat; material: dental | place: China | collected 2067 ...
CAATGCGATTTGCCGCCGCGACGTTCTTATCGTTGAATGTCGCAGTTGTGGCGGCTGCCGTGACACTGTCCCCCGCGATGGTATTGTTCAGTGCCGCGCGGAACTTCGATGCGTCTGCGGTGGTCGTGCCGTCGTAGGTCTTGCTCTGCGATTCGACTGCGCCAAGCGTCAGCGCACGCTGCGTGATCGTGCCCGCGCCCTGCGCCGTGTCGGCGACGGTATAGTTCGCCGCGCCCGCACCACGGAGCGCAACACCCGTGTAGCTGACTGCATTTGCCCCGATGACATTCTTGCTATTGTACGACGCACCTGCGGCGGTCGCCGTGACGCTGCTTTCCTCGCCCGCGACGAGATTACCGAGCGTCGCGCGGAACTCTGCTGCGTCTGCGTCTGTCGTGCCGTCGTAGGTCTTACTCTGCGCCGCGACGGTATCAACGGTCAGCGCACGCCGCGTGATGCTGCCCGCCCCCTGTGCCGTAGTGGCGGCGAGACTGTAGTTCCCCGCGCCCGCACCCGCGAGGGCGACGCCTGTGTAGTCAATGCGATTCGCCGCCGCGACGTTCTTATCGTTGAATGTCGCAGTTGTGGCGGCGGCGGTGACATTATCCCCCTCAACGGTATTGCCGAGTGCCGCGCGGAACTTCGATGCGTCAGCGGCGGTCGTGCCGTCGTAGGTCTTTGTCTGCGCCGTGACTTCGCCGAGCGTCAGCGCACGCTTTGTGATCGTGCCCGCGCCCTGCGCCGTATCGGCGACAGCATAGTTCCCAGCGCCCGTACCCGTGAGCGCGACACCCGTATAGCTCACGGTGTTTGCCCCCGCGACACTCTTATCGTTGTACGACGCGCTCGCAGCGGTCGCCGCTACACTGTTTTCCTCGCCCGCGACAACGTTTCCGAGCGTCGCGTGGAACGCTGCTGCGTCGGCGGCGGTCGTGCCGTCGTAGGTCTTTGTCTGCGCCGTGACCGCGCCAACGGTCAGCGCGCGCTTTGTGATCGCCCCCGCCCCCTCGGCGGTATTGGCGACGGTATAGTTCGCCGCGCCTGTGCCTGTAAGGGAAACGCCTGTATAGCTCACGGCATTTGCCTGAGCGACATCCTTGCTGTTGTACGCCGCGCCCGTGGCAGTCGCGGTCACGCTGCTTTCTTCGCCTGTGACGAGATTGCCGAGCGTCGCGCGGAACGCTGCTGCGTCTGCGGCGGTCGTGCCGTCATAGATCTTCGTCTGCGCCGCGACTGTGCCAACGGTCAGCGTGCACGGCGTGATCGTCCCCGTCCCCTGTGCCGTCGTCGCGGCGAGGCTGTAGTTGCCCGCGTCCGCACCCGCGAGGGCGACGCCTGTGTAGTCGATGCGATTCGCCCGAGCGACGTTCTTATCGTTATACGTCGCACCTGCGGCGGCTGCTGTTACATTATCCCCCGCGACGGCATTGCCGAGTGCCGCGTGGAACTTCGATGCGTCGGCGGCTCTCGTGCCGTCGTAGGTCTTACTCTGTGCCGCGACTGCGCCGAGCGTCAGCGCACGCGGCGTGATTGTACCTGTGCCCTCTGCGGTCGTGGCGATGGTATAGTTCCCTGCGCCTGTGCCTGTAAGGGCGACACCCGTATAGCTCACGGTGTTTGCCCGCGCGACGTTCTTGTCGTTGTACGCCGCACCCGTGGCAGTCGCGGTCACGCTGTTCTCCTCGCCCGCGACGACGTTATCGAGTGTTGCGCGGAACGCTGCTGCGTCTGCGGCTCTCGTGCCGTCGTAGGTCTTCGTCTGCTGCGCAACTGCGCCAAGGGTCAGCGCACGCGGCGTGATCGCGCCCGCCCCCTGTGCCGTGGTGGCGGCGAGCGTATAGTTCCCCGCGCCCGTGCCTGTGAGCTGAACACCCGTATAGTTGACGGTATTTGCCGCAGCGACGTTCTTGTCGTTGTACGCCGCACCCGTGGCGGTCGCCTTCACGCTGTTCTCCTCGCCCGCGACGACATTGTTCAGCGCCGCATGGAACTTCGATGCGTCTGCCAATGTATTTCCGTCGTAGGTCTTCGTCTGCGCCGCAACTGTGCCAAGCGTCAGCGCACGGCGCGTAATCGTACCTGCGCCCTGTGCAGTTGCGGCGGCGATACGATAGTTCCCCGCACCCGTACCTGTGAGCGCGACTCCCGTGTAGCTGACTGCATTTGCCCCCGCGACGTTCTTATCGTTGTACGCCGCGCCCGTGGCGGTCGCCTGCACAAGGCTCTCCTCGCCCGTAACGACGTTATTCAGCGTCGCGTGGAACTGCGCTGCGTCTGCGGCGGTCGTGCCGTCGTAGGTCTTGCTCTGCGCCGCGACGCCGCTCAGCGTCAGCGACTTCGGCTTGATGGTCGCGCCGCCGATGAGGTCATAGCCGAACTGGTCACTGTAGGCATCGTATGTGCCGACGTCTTTGCCCGTATTGACGAGCGTGATGTGCGGGTCCGTTGTCGCAAAGGCATTGCCGTCGTAGACTTTCGCAAGGCGCTTCGTGCCCTTCATCAGAGCCGTGAGCATGGGCGTGGTCTTGCCCTCGTAGATGCGCCACGGCGTACCCTTGCCGCCCTCGGTCGCAACGATGGCATTGCCGTGCGCGTCCTTCCAATCCGTGTATGTCGCCGCCTTCTTCATATCCGCCTCGGGAGCGACCTTGACATCCGTCGTCACGACAGCCCCATTGATGGATGAGCCGACTGCCTGCCCTGCGCTGTCCGTCTTCCATACGGCATGGCGAACGGTACCGCCGTCCGCCACTCCCACAATGCCGCCGACCTGCTGACTCCCTGTGACCGTCCCCGTATTCCATGCATGCTGAAGGGTACTGTTACCTATCCCTCCCACAATGCCGCCAGCATTCTCTTGCACTGTGGTGACAGTGCCCGTATTGCAGACATTCTGAATCACAGCAGCGTCCGTTGCTCGTCCCACAATGCCGCCAGCATTCGCATCCCTTCCTCTGACTGCGCCCGCATTCCATGCATTCTGAATGCTGCCGCCCGACATATATCCCACAATGCCGCCGACCTCATGCTTCCCAACGACCCTGCCGGCGTATGAGACGTTCCGAATCACAGTGTCTTCTGCATATCCCACAATGCCGCCGACCGAATAGTTCCCTTCCACATCGCCGTCCACAAGGGAGAGATTCTCAATGCGTGCCGTGGTGACATAGCCAAACAGCCCGAGAGTGCCTACGTTCTCCCGACGGATATGAAGCCTTGTAATCGTGTGCCCTACGCCGTCGAATCGTCCCTTAAATGTCTTGCTATAATCTTCTCCAATCGGAAGGAAGCCCTTTATGCCGTTCGAAGTCCTGTTCCATGTATTTGTGACACCTGCGTCGATGTCGCCCGCGAGGATGTATCTGCCATCCAGCTTCGCGTTGATATTCTGCAGGTCGTAGACGGTATGCACGCGCATATAGTCATAGTCTGTATGCGCCGTGCCGCCGAGGTTCGCTACATCCCATCCGCGTGCGCTTGCAGATGCCTTGTGATGGTCGGCATTCGTGCTCGCGTAGTCGAAAACCTGATACGGCGTCGCTGCGCCGTTCACGTCGATATTCTCCGTCGTTTTATGCCCGACATCGTAGCCGATATGCGGCGTCTGTGCGCTGCGGATGGTAACGTTCGCCCCCGTGAGTGCGCCGTTTGCGTCCTTCACAGCATCCGTGTTCAGGACAGTCACGTTCTTGCCCTCGATGTAGAGTCGATTCGCCTGTACCGTGCCGAGGTTCAGCACATTGCCGTACTGTGTGCTCGCTGAGAGTGGACTATTACCCCCCCATGATGTACCCGCTGCGCTTGCAACAGCGTCGACATTCGCCGTCGAGAGGTAGAGTGCGCCTGTATTGACCTCAGAGCCCTTGGCAAAGAGGATGCCGTGCGGGTTCACGAGGTAGACGTTCCTGCCGCCCTCGATCGTGCCGTAGATGTTCGACGCGCCCTCGCCCGTGACGAGGTTCAGATAGTCGCGCGTCTGGCTGCCGCCGTCGAAGCGTACCTTCTCGTTCTGCTCGATGGAGAAGTCCTCCCATTTGAGGATATTGTGATCGGTCTTGCCCGCGATGTCCATGACCGCGCCGCTCGTGGAGATGTCTGCCTCGGTCTTGTTCGCCGCGGCGTTCGCGCCCTCGATGGGCAGCGCATATGCGTGCGGCGCGGCAAAGGGGGCGGCGATGCACCCCAGGGCGAGCGCACAGAGGAGTGTGCGGCGCAGATGTGTGTTCGATGAGGCTTTCATATTGCTTCTTCCTTTCTCTACCATTATTTTGCTATATGCTTTTCGTTCGTTATGTCCAATCGCTCAAGGCGCCCCTACCGTCACGCTACGCGTGCCACCTCCCCCGCTGCGGCAGGGGAGACCGGGATCATAGAACATACGATTTTATAGGTCAGCAGCATAGTTCGAGATCTTCTTTTATGATAGCAACTGTATTGATTTATGGCAACAAAATTGAAAAAAGTGATGATAATATACTCGAAAGTGGAGCGTTTCATGGAGGAGTCAGATACACGCGAGGAAATTGTAATGGGGATGCGTTGAATTTATAACATAAAAAAACCGCCGCATATCAAACAATGCGACGGTCTTCTTCCAAAAATCTTACGCAAGGGTGCTCTTCACACGTCCATACTACCTAGCAGGCGCATCTCGCAGAGCCAGAATCTCCGCACGCGCCAAGCCGCTCGACTTCTCGATCACCTCGACAGGAACATTTAACGCAAGCAGAGAACGCGCCATATTGAGCATCCTGCGCTGTCCCTCAGCACGTCCCTCAGCACGTCCCTCAAGACGCCCTTCCATACGTCCCTCTTCCAATTTCCTCTCTCCGAATTTCTCCATCAGTTCGCACATGGTATGTACCCCCTCTGCTTCTGCCTTAAAATAGTCGGCTCTTTCAGCCAGCTCCTTATAATTCATCTTGTTTGGATTCTCGCAGAAAAAATCCTGCATCAATCGCCCGAGCGGCGTATCATCACGATTCGCACCATTGACGTAGAGGATATGCGCCCCATCATCAAACGGTCGCTGAAGCTCCTCTATGATTCGATCCACATGGTAAAGCGGACAACCCGCTCCATAGATGTCGTTTTCTGTAATGAAGATCACCCATGTCTCTGGAAGTTCAGAGAACTCCGCTCCTTTTGCCAGTTCCCGCGAATCCATCATGCTGCTGTTGTAGCGTGCCCGACGCGGAGCGGCACCCTCGTTGGCACGCTGTACCTCGCAGTCATAGAGCTTTCCCTCGCTGTCCTCCGCCAAAACATCAAAACGCACGCCGCGACCATAGAGATTGTCCGCACTCTGCTGCGTGACGACATGCTTGACAACGAGATCGTCGCGTCCGAAGAAGATACGCAGCAGGAGCTGCATTCCCTCGACATAGTTGTCAAAACATACGTTGAAAAACGTATCGTCGATCAAGCGGAATTTTTGAATCAGCATATCATATTCCGCAGGAATGTCCTTCTTGCTTATCCTCACCGCGCCTATAGCCTCCTCACCTTATTCTACTATCATAGTATGCACTATGCCAAAGATTGTCAAGGCTGAAAAGAAACGTGCGCCGCCGGGCGCACATCCAAAAAGAGCCTATCATTCATCCAGCAGCGGCAGATATGCACCGTAGCCCTGCGCTTCCATCTCTTCTTTCGGCACGAAGCGCAGAGAAGCGCTGTTGATGCAGTAGCGGATGCCGCCCAACTCCTTGGGGCCGTCCTCAAAGACGTGCCCGAGGTGAGCGCCGCTCTTAGCTGCCGTGACCTCCGTGCGCACCATGCCGTGCGACGTATCCTCGTGCTCCGCGATGAGCGAGGCGTCGATCGGACGCGAGAAAGCCGGCCAACCGCAGCCGGAATCATACTTGTGCGTCGAGACGAAGAGCGGCTCCCCCGTCGTCACATCGCAATAGATTCCCGCGCGAAACTCATGATCGTATTCATTCTGAAACGGCGCTTCCGTCGCCTTCTCCTGCGTCACCTTGTACTGCATCGCCGTCAGGCGCTCCTTGAGTTCATCGTCTGACGGCCTCGCATAAGACTTCTCCTTCTGCCCTTCCTTCGCCGCTTCGCTCTTCCCGCGCATGTCGGCCATCAACGAAAGCGGGATATGGCAGTAGCCGTCCGGATGCTTTTCGAGATACTTCTGATGCTCCTCTTCCGCGCGGTAAAAGTTCACGATTGGCCCCGTCTCTATGGCAATAGGCTTTTTCAGTCTCTCCTCCAGGCGACGCAGCGAATCGCCGATCACAGCGACTTCCCCGTGCGCCCTGCCGCTCTTTGCCACATAGTAAATGCCCGAACGATACTGCTCGCCGACATCGTTTCCCTGGCGGTTCTTCGCCGTCGGGTCGATGGACTCGTAAAACAGTTCCAACAGCTTTTCGAGCGGCAGAACCTTCGGATCGTAGACAACATGCACGGCTTCAGCATGGCCGCTGCCCGAGCATACCTCGCGATACGACGGACGCGCCGTGCGCCCGTTCGCGTAGCCGCTCTCCGCCGATATGACGCCGGGCGCAAGGCTCAGGTAACGCTCCGTGCCCCAGAAGCAGCCGCCCGCGAGGTAAATCTCCGCCTCGCCGTCTCGCGGCTCGTTCTTCTGCACGATCTCCTCAGGCATCTCAGCCATCGCTGCGGGCGCCGCCCCGCAGCCGCCCAGACAAAATGCAAGCCCCAAGGTGCAGATGATGCGTAAGGATGGAATTTTCATAGGTACCTCCCTCTAGGTCATGAAATGCACTTTCTCTTCTCCACTATACCACAGAAAACGAAAGATATGATAATAAGAGAATAAAAACTATTTAAGAATAAGCCTGTTCTCTTGTGCTCTCCGTATCTTTCCTTGCATAAACAAGAAAAGGAGCGTACAATAGGGATGTGCTTTTCAAAAACGCAGGCAAACACATGCGCGAAGTCAGGCAGCTGAATTTATCCGGGATTTCTTTATTATAGAGCGAGGCCGTCTTATGAACATCATCGGTCGCTTGCGAAGGCTGTCGCCTTTCCGCATCATCATCTTGAGTTTCCTCGTCCTGATTCTCTGCGGCACAGGACTTCTGATGCTGCCTTGGGCAACGGCAAACGGCGAGGGCGCCTCCCTTTCGGACGCGCTCTTCACTGCCGTTTCCGCCAGCTGCGTGACAGGACTCACCGCCGTGGATACCGCTTCCTACTGGACGCTTTTCGGTCAGCTCGTCATCCTCGCCATGATTCAGATCGGCGGCTTCGGCGTCATTACAATCGCGGTTTCTCTCGCCGCTCTTTCCGGACAGCGCATCGGGCTCATGCAGCGCAGCCTTTCCAAGGAAGCCGTTTCAGCGCCGCAGCTCGGCGGCATCGTGCCGCTCCTCTACTTCATTCTGCGCTTGACTTTCTTCATCGAATTTCTCGGTGCGCTCTTCCTCGCCCCTTCTTTTTGCCAAAAAGTCGGCCTCTTGCGCGGCATTTACTTCGCCGTCTTTCACTCCATCTCATCCTTCTGCAATGCGGGCTTCGACCTCTTCGGCAATTCCTTGATGGACTTCGCTGCCGACCCCGTCGTAAACATCACGGTCATGCTCCTCATCATCGCCGGCGGCCTCGGCTTCACCACTTGGGCAGACATACGTCTGAACCGCAGAAATTTTCGCGCCTACAGCCTGCAAAGCAAGATCGCCCTCACGATGACGGCAGTCCTCATCCTTATTCCTGCGCTTTTCTTCTTTTTCTTCGAGCTTGATCCCGGCGTTTCCACGGGCGAACACTTCCTGATCTCCCTCTTTCAATCCGTCACGACCCGCACTGCCGGCTACAATACGATCGACATCAAAGACTTCAGCGAGACGGGACGAGCCGCCCTCATCGTCCTGATGCTCATCGGCGGCTCTCCCGGCTCCACAGCGGGCGGCATCAAGACGACGACGGCTTTCACCTTGTTCGCCATCATGATCGCCACCTTTCGGCTCAAGGAGGAGCCGACCTGCTTCTCTCGCCGTCTTTCGCCCGAAACCCAGCGTCACGCCGTCACCATCCTCATGATGTATCTGCTGCTTTTTGCCTCCGGCAGCGTGCTGCTCAACCTCATCGACGACATTCGCCTGATTGACAGTGCTTTTGAGACGGCTTCCGCGTTGGGGACCGTCGGTCTTTCCATCGGCGTCACCGAGGATCTTGGCCCGCTTTCCAAATGCGTCATGATGCTTTTGATGTTCTTTGGACGCATCGGCGGCCTCACGGTCATCTTTGCGGCACACGCGCGCGGGCGGCAGGAATCCGGCCGCCGCCCAGAGGAACGAATCACCATCGGATAGGAGGAACATCATGAAATCCATCCTGCTCATCGGCCTCGGCCGCTTCGGCCGCTACATTGCCAAGAAGCTGCACGACATGCAGCATGACGTCCTCGCCGTCGACCACGACGAAGACCGTGTAAATCGCATACTGCCGCTCGTGACGAACGCTCTCATCGCCGACAGCACCAATGCCGACTTTCTGCAGTCCCTCGGCATCCCCAGCTTCGATGTCTGCATCGTCGCCATCGGCGATGACTTTCAAAGCTCCCTCGAAACGACCTCCCTCCTCAAAGAGTTCGGCGCTCGCTATGTCGTGGCGCGCGCTTCGCGTGACACTCACGAGAAATTTCTGCTGCGAAACGGCGCGGATGAAACCGTCTACCCCGAGCGCCAGCTTGCCCTGTGGACGGCCATCCGCTGCGGCTCCAACCACATCCTCGACTACTTCCCGCTCAGCGACGAATACGCCATCTACGAAGTGCCCGTGCCCAAAGCATGGGAAGGGAAAAGCATCATCGAGCTTGATATCCGCCGCCGTCATCACCTGAACATCCTCGGCATCAAAGCAGGCGACCGCATCGACCTCAATATCTCCGCCCAAACCATCCTCGCCGCCAATGCCGCTGTCCTTGTCGCAGGCAGGCAGGAAGATGTCGACCGCGCGCTTCGGAAGAATGATTGATTGTTCCGCACAGAAAACCTTGCCGAATATCACGCCCCCGCTCCTTTGACCCGCTTTTAACGCTTGCATATTCGCGCTTCTTCTGCTAGAATATACACATTGCCTGCGGTCGTAGCTCAGCTGGATAGAGCATCTGCCTCCTAAGCAGGGGGTCGCGCGTTCGAATCGCGCCGATCGCACCATGAAAATGAAGCCTGCACCTCTTCGGAGGGCAGGCTTTTTTGCTGTATATTTATCCGCCGCACACTCAGAGAAGCGGCGCCTTTTTCCTCGCTGCGTTGAGAAGGTCGCGGCAGCGTATGCCTTCCTCCGGCGAATAGGCGAGCGTGATGCGGCACTTCATGCCGTACTTTCCGTATTCCGCATTTCCCGGACGGAAAATCGCTTCGATGCCCTTGACGTTCAGTTCCAAAAGCGGCTTGCTCGTCACATCGCGCACAAAGACGGCGAACGCGCCCTCGCCAAGATGCGCAAGCACATCGCCCGAGCGGAACTTGCCGCCGATGGAGTTGCAGAGCCGCACGAGAAGCGTCTCCGCGCCGCGCTTTCCCAGACGCTTTTCCAAAGCCCCATAGCGATCCAATCGCACGAGGACGAGTGCATGGACGTCCTTCTTGCCTTCGCCCGCCAAGAAACAATCGGCTTCCTTAAGCAAGCCGCTCTCGTTGGCAACGCCCGTGACGGGATCGAGTTCGGAACGGAAGCGTCCGCCCTCCTTCGCCGCATCATGCAGGCGATCCGTGCGCCACATGACGCCGCGCACGGTGCTCAAGTGTCCGCATTCATCATTCTCCCGCTCAATGACGAACTTGTACCACGAGTACTTGCCCGTCGGAGGATTTCCCATGTCAAGCAGAAAACTGTCGCGTTCCGTATTCTGACCCGAAAAGAAGGCGATCATCTGCTCAAGGAAATCCGGGTGTACCATCAACCGCCGCTCGGCATTCATCGTGCGGCGAAAGCCCTCGATCTCACGCGCCTGCATACCGCCGCGCACCAAGCGAAAGGACATCGTATCCGTCTTCAGTTCGTAGCTGAACAAGATAGCGCCGAGCTTTTGCAAGAGAAGCTTGACGCATTGATTTTGATAGTGTGTTTCGGGAATATCCGCCTTATACTGCCACAT
>ERZ773014.2704-NODE-2704-length-10078-cov-3.799062_pt1 | contig 10078 bp, 9 predicted proteins | sample MGYA00580841_ERZ773014 | MGnify/ENA primary metagenome ERZ773014 (study PRJEB29015, sample SAMEA2737989) | human oral metagenome | biome: human oral; feature: human-associated habitat; material: dental | place: China | collected 2067 ...
GATAGCGCAGCGCTTTTTTCAAGGCAAAGCCATTGTAAAACGGGCCAATATATTCCGCCCCGTCATCGGCTGGATTACGCGTAAAACTGACGGTCGGCCACTCACTTTTCATGTCGATTCGCACATACATCTGCGATTTATCATCGCGTAGCAGCACGTTGTATCGCGGCATATAACGTTTGACCATCTCGCTCTCCAAAAACAAGGCATCAACTTCGCTCTCGGTCTCAATCCAATCCGTATCAGCGATTTCCGCCACCAACGCCATGGTTTTATTGTCCCGCCCGCGCGAATCTTGAAAATACTGACGCACGCGGTTTTTTAGCACCGCCGCCTTGCCCACATAAATAATCTCGCCGCTGGCTGACTTATGAAAATAAACGCCAGGAGTGCGTGGTAGGGTTTTGAGCTTGGCTTGCAATGTTTGATTCACCTTTTCATTATACATTTTTCTAGGCTAGTAATGTTACAATTAGTAACATGTCGCAGATGAAAAACCCACACCACTCCATCAAAGCCATCGTCTTTGATCTTGATGGCGTGTATTTTAGTAAAGGCAAGGCTGAGTTTCTGAGCAGCCTCGCTCACTATGGAGTTAAGGAGGCGAACGCCAAGTCAGTCTTTCTCACAAGTCATCACATAGCTGATTATAAACTGGGTAAAATCGATGACAATGAATTCTGGACGTGGGCAGAATCACAGTGGAACACAGGCCTGTCTAATCATGAGCCGATAGAGCTAATGCTTGATGGCTATGCGCGATCGATAAACGCGTTGCGCAACTGGCGACAAGGGTCCAACACGCGGGCTATAACACGTTAATATGCTCCAATGACTTTCCAGCTCGCGTCAACGGCCTGGAGAGAAAATTTGGTTTTCTGCAGCAATTTGATACAGCAGTTTTCTCATACCAAGTTCATGCCGCCAAACCATCGACCAAAATCTTTGCTGAACTACTGCGCCGTTCCGGCTGTCAGCCGCAGGAGATAGTATACGCCGATGATAAGACAACCGCGCTCACTGATGCAAAAGCTCTCGGTATCAACACGCTAGTTTATACTGATTTTGATACATATTGTAACGACCTCCAGGAACTAGGAATTACTTTATACTAGCCACGATTGGGTTTAATTCCAGCCTAGCAGCTCAGTGAACGACTTCTGCGCGCTAACACATTCACCCAACTCAATACTCGTAACTGGCAAAGTAATATTATGCGCAAGCAACAATCTGCGTACTTCTTCCTGTTTGTTATATGGCACCTCTATGTGCGAAATATCAGTTATAGCTATTCGCTTGTCGGCACGCGCTTCGTAGTAACGCATTGGTTTTTCTAACTCTACTTGTGAAGCAAGGTGCTTGACGCCAATGAGCATTGGATAGTTACCAGGAATATCACTACCTAAACAAAAGATATCCCACACATCACGCGCCTGTTTATTCACTTTCTTGCCCCATGTGTTGTCACCATTTTCATCATGCGACAAGCTGCGCCATGTTTTCCAGCGACGCAACATCTTGATACCATTGACCGTGAACAGGCGTACATAAAATAGACTGTAGTAATATGCTGTCCAAGTCAGTGCATCACCATGGCGATTCTTCTCTTTCCAGCCAACGCCGTGCATGTCAGCGTATGATCGTGCTACCATGCGACTTCGACATACTGAAATTGAATGTATGATATGTTGGTCACTACCACCAAAGACTGCGTACACATCACGTGCTGGTTTGAGCCCAGTAGTATCACAACAGCTTTTCAGGACATCAACTGTGCCGTGCTCACCATGCTGCCAGCGGCCAGTACCATGCCAAAACTGAGTGCTTTTTGTCAACTTTTGATATTCGCTCATTTCCGAACTACTAAACTGGTGCAGGGTTTTTGTTGTAACGATCCGCTTCTGAGCTATGCTGCCTAGCAACTTCTCCGCATAGCGCAACCGAACCTTGTGGGTGATTGCCAGCAAAAGATGGTGCGGCAAATATCGCAAGAGCTTTTTGATAAATAACTTTTGATATCCATTACCTCGGGTTCTGGTACGCCGATATGCAACCATGGAGCTATTTCCCAACTTTTTCTAAAACGTCAGACACATTTTGTCCCGCCAGCCGCTGCAGCTGCTGGCCATTCAGCCGCTTGACATGATCATCGGCATGACCCGAGGCGTCACCACCAAGTAACTGGCGGCCCTTAGGTTTTACTATTTCAAGCTGGGCAATTTGTTGGTCGTTCATGCTTAATATTATACATAAGAGACAGAGAGTTGTACACCATTAGACTTAGCTAGTATACAGAGTGCGATACTCTTTAGGAATGCACTTCCCATTAATCCACCGCACCTTCATTATCTCAAAATTACACTTTATATCTTGAGTTGACGCACATGCGGCAAACACCCGAACCGGAAAGGCGAGGTACGATTCATGGGAATTAGCTTTTCCGAGATATCGCAGATTATCTATCTTTAGTCCAACCTCTTCTAAGACCTCTCTCGCAGCAGCCTGCTCATAGCTCTCATTACGATTCACGCCGCCGCCTGGCAAAGCCCACTTTTGACGACTAAAGCGACTCTTGACCAGCAAAATATCACCGTCATCACGATAAATAATCACCCGCACACGATCTTTTTTCGGTCCAAGCTTAAACAGCAGCGACATGACGCAGGCAATTCCACGAAAAATTGCCCACCCAAATACACTGAACATCTTACCGACGACTGATTCTTTGTGGGCCATAAAATTAGCCAATTTAATAGAGACTTCCTCTTTTGGCGGCAGCCTATTCCGTAGTTGCGCCATCAAAATCTTCTTCATTAGCTTCCGCTTCTTCGCGTGTCGCCCGAACAATGCCATCTTTATGATGTGCTGGACTATAAATCGTATAGAGCTTAAGTGGCTCTTCGCCAGTATTTATCACATTATGTTCAGCACCTGCTGGCACGATAATAGCACTGCCATCAGATACGGCGTACTCATTGTCATCAATCAAAACCTTGCCCTGGCCTGCCTCAAATCGGAAGAATTGATCATTCTCCTCATGAATCTCTGAACCAATTTCGCCACCAACTGGCAAGCTCATCAATACCAATTGACAATGCTTCGCTGTATAAAGCACCTGGCGAAAATTATCATTCTGCACTGTCAACTCTTCGATATTTCCATTAAAACCCTTCATAAAAATCCTCCTTTTAACTTATCTATTTCGCAGCTTTTTCCAAAGCGTCAATCAGTGTTTGCTTCGGTTTCATGCCAATCATCTCCTCAACAATTTCACCGCCAACAAAAACCTTCATATTCGGAATACCCTGCACACGATAATCCATAGCCAACTGTGCATTCTCCTGGCTGGCTTCAGTATCGACTTTGACGACATCAAACTCAGTTTCTTCAGCAATTTGATGCAAGATTGGCGCCATCGCTCGACATGGCGGACACCACGGCGCCCAAAAATCAACCAGCACCGGCTTGTCGCTTTTTAGCGCTTTCTCTTCAAATTCTTGTTTTGTTGTAATCTCATATAACGCCATTATTTCCTCCTTTTCTGGCATTTTTTACACGTCCCCATTATTACTAACGGTCCATCAAAATAACAATCATCCATTTCACATGCAATTTGCTTTTTCACTTCTTCTGTAATTATGATATCTCGCAAATTATCACAATTATCGCACAAAAAATGATCGTGTGGATCTACGCAAGTATCATAACGCAAACAGCCTCGCTTTGTCGGCGGAGCCAAGCCAATCAACCCATCTCCATGTAGACGTTGAGTAACGCGGTGCACTGTCGTATCACTAACATCAGAGTAAGTATCTCGCAGCACCTGAGCAATATCCGAATTTGTCGCATGATGTTTATTTTTTAATATCACCAGCACGTCGTTCGTGTATTTTGTTAAGCGCCTAACTACTTGCGTCATGTTACTATTGTAAATTATTTACAATAAATAAACAAGTGTTCTGCAACAACAATTGACTTAAGATACCTAATTCAATATAATAACCCAAGTCTATGAACTCAAATGAGTTCCTCTAATCAAATCAATTTTCATTACTTTATAGCAAATCAACGAGCTATTGCAACATGGTTATTTAAGGGTAATTATTCGTTAGCGACCAAGTATCCGATAATAAATAACCAAGCTCATAAACACCTCTTCATAGAAAGGAGCCAATTTGAAAAATAAATTAAATAACAAAGAAATATTAAGTTTATTCTGGCGAGCATCATCACCTTATAAACACCGTCGAAACTTAACGATATTTTTTGCAATCGTCACACTTGCCGTTACTATTTTTGTTGGTCCGTTGATTATTGCCCAACTATTAAGCATTATCCAGCACAATCAACTGCAAAATTCTAACAATTTATGGATGTTAATTGGCCTATACGGCGTCAGTCAATTATGGTCGAGCGTCATCGGCTGGCGTTTAGTTTTATACCTGGCCTGGACATTTGAAACCTCCATGCAGCGAGATTTATATGTACGATGTTTTAGCAAATTAACTAATCAAACTATGTTTTTTCACTCCAGCAAATTCAGTGGTTCACTAGTCAGTCAAACCAACAAATTAAGCGGCGCTACCGAGCGTTTTTGGGACACCATTATTTGGTCAATTTTGCCCCTAGCGATTTCCTTGATTGGCTCAATCATCGTCCTATCTACTCTGCTCTGGCAATACGCATTATTCCTACTAATTCTCTCGATTGTCTTTAGTGTTGTCGTCTATTACGGATCTAAGCCAATGGCTAAATTGAATAAGAAAGAAGCTAAAGCCAGCAATAAGTTAAGCGGACAATTGGCGGATGTGCTTTCAAATGTTTTGGCCGTAAAGTCATCTGGTGCTGAAGCGACAGAGCAGCAGCGTTTCAAAAAAACTGTTAACTCATGGCGCAGTGCTAGCCTTGATACAATGCATGGATTTCTAAAAGTCAGCACTGTCTACTCAACTATTAACATGTCAATTAAAATAGGAGCAATTACCTTTGCGGTATATGCCGCTCAGCACAACCTAGTTTCAGTAGCCGCAGTCTACCTCATCATCACTTATACCAGTAGTGTCGCCCACGAACTGTGGAATATGAACGGCATTATGCGTAGCTATAACCGTATCATTGGTGACGCCCACGAGATGGTAGAAATTCTTCAAACACCAACAACACTGGTTGACCGAAGTGACGCGAAACTTGCCGTTACACATGGCAACATTGCCGTAGATAACGTCACTTTTACGCACGACGAAGGTCAAGGTGATACACTATTTCATGATTTTTCCCTTCGCATTCAGCCAGGTGAAAAAATTGGCCTAGTTGGATCAAGCGGTTCCGGCAAGACTACTCTGACTAAATTATTGCTACGATTTGCCGACATTGACTCAGGGGAAATTGCCATTGACACACAAAATATCGCCGAAGTTACCCAAGCAAGCCTGCGCGAACAAATCGCCTACGTGCCACAAGAGCCACTACTATTCCACCGTTCGGTCCGTGAGAATATCGCTTACGGCCGACCTGACGCAACTGATACTGAAATTGAACGTGCTGCTAAAAAAGCTGGCGCCTATGATTTTATTATCAAACTGCAAGACGGTTTCGATACAATGGTTGGTGAGCGCGGTGTGAAACTGTCAGGTGGTCAGAGGCAACGTATCGCCATTGCCAGGGCGATTTTGAAAGATGCGCCAATCTTGATTCTTGACGAGGCAACCTCAGCATTGGACTCAGAATCAGAAGCGCTAATCCAAAAGTCGCTGGAAACATTGATGAAAAACCGAACTTCAATTGTCATCGCCCATCGCCTATCAACCATTGCCAAGCTGGATCGTATAATTGTCTTAGAAAACGGGCACATCGTTGAAGACGGTTCACACGAGCAGCTGCTTGCCAAAAAACGTGGCGTTTATGCCAAGCTGTGGGCACGACAGTCCGGCGGATTCATTGAAGAGTAGGCAAATTTATCGCATTATAATTATGCTATAATTGACATATGGAATCTTTCATTCACTTGATTACAAGCTTTGGTGTCATAGCAATTTTGTTAGTGGTTTTCGCAGAGTCTGGACTGCTGATTGGATTTGTATTACCGGGAGATAGTTTGCTTTTTACTTCTGGATATATGGTGCAACAAAATATTCTACATATTGATATTCATATTTTTGCACTTTTAATTTTTATCGCAGCAGTGTTAGGAGACAGTGTTGGCTATAGCTTCGGTCATAAGGTTGGGAGAAAATTATTCGAGAAAGAAAACTCTCGCTTTTTCAAGAAAAAATATTTAGAGCAAACTGAAAAATTCTACGATAAGCACGGCTCGGTAACCATCGTCCTGGCTAGGTTTGTGCCAATTGTGAGAACTTTTGCACCAATTGTTGCCGGTGCTAGTAAAATGCATTATAAAACTTTCCTATCCTTTAATATTGTGGGAGGTTTTCTATGGTCATCGCTATTTGTCTATCTAGGTTTTTATGCCGGCGAATTCCTCACCAAAGCTGGTGTTAACATCGAAGTCGCCGCAATCCTCATCATCTTCTTATCAGTCCTGCCAATGCTTATCCACGCACTGAAACAGCCAAACACTCGCACTCTACTGCGTAAACAACTACTGATACTACTTACAAAAACTAAACGTAAGAAATAAACCTAAAGCATTTTCTTAAGATACCTACCAGTAAAGGACTCTGGTATTTTAGTGATATCTTCCGGAGTGCCGCTAGCCACCACCGTACCGCCGCCGATTCCACCTTCAGGCCCCATATCAATCACCCAGTCAGCCGACTTAATAACATCCAGATTATGTTCAATGATAATCATACTATTACCACCCTCAACCAGCTGCTGCAAAATCCCCAGCAATCGCTTAACGTCAGCTGAGTGAAGCCCGGTTGTTGGCTCGTCCAGAATATACATAGTTTTTCCAGTGGATCGCTTAGACAACTCTGTCGCTAGTTTAATCCGCTGCGCCTCACCACCAGAAAAAGTAGTTGCCGGCTGACCGAGCTTAATATAGCCCAGACCAACCTCCACCAGCGTCTGTAATTTCCGAGCAATATTAAGCACGCTATCAAAGAACTCCGCAGCCTGGTCAATCGTCATATCTAACACGTCAGCAATTGTCTTATCTTTATATTTAATCTCCAACGCCTCGCGATTGTAACGCTGACCATGACATTCATCACACTGAACATAAACATCCGGTAAAAAGTGCATTTCAATTTTTATCACACCATCACCCTGGCAATTTTCGCAGCGACCGCCCTTGACATTAAAACTGAACCGACCAGCCTTATAACCGCGAACATTAGCCTCAGGCGTGCTAGCAAATAGCTCACGAATTGGCGTAAAAATGCCAGTGTAGGTTGCTGGATTAGAGCGCGGCGTGCGGCCAATTGGTGACTGGTCGATGACGATAGCTTTATCCAGCAGGTTAACGCCATCAATTGTTTTATGTAGACCAGGAGCCGTAGTTGACCTATTAAGTCGCGCCGCGAGCTCACGAGCTACAATATCGTTAACTAGTGTCGATTTACCGCTACCCGAAACTCCGGACACCACTGTCATTAGCCCCAGCGGAAACGCCACATCGATATTCTTCAGATTATTTTCGCGAGCACCCCGAACAACCAATTGTCTGTCCTTCATAATCTTACGCCGCTTTTTTGGTACGGCAATTTTTTCTACACCCGATAAATAACGTCCCGTGATGCTATCTTGATTTTTCGCCACAACATCAGGTGCACCCGTTGCCACTACTCGACCGCCATTCACGCCAGCACCTGGTCCCATATCAACCAGAAAATCACTTTGCCGAATAGTGTCTTCGTCATGCTCAACTACTAGCACAGAATTACCTAAATCGCGAAGACGTTTTAGCATGTCAATCAATTTGTCATTATCACGTTGATGCAAGCCAATTGACGGCTCATCAAGCACGTAAAGCACGCCCTGCAGCCCAGCCCCAATCTGCGTCGCTAGCCTAATTCGCTGCGCCTCGCCACCACTAAGCGTGTTAGCCGCTCGACTTAGTTCCAAGTAGTTCAGTCCAACATTACTCATAAACGCCAAACGAGATTTGATTTCCTTCACAATCAAGCGAGCAATCGTCATTTCTTGCTCAGTCAATTGAAGCTTATTGTCAAACAAATCCAACGCGTCATCAACACTCAAATCGCACACGTCAACGATATTCAATTCATGAACCGTCACCGCCAAAACCACAGGTTTCAGGCGCGCACCTTTACAGGCATAACAATCCCTCTCGCGCATAAATCGCTCAATATCTCGTCGCATAAAATCGCTATCAGTTTCTTTCCAGCGTCGCTCCAGATTAGGAATAACACCCTCATAAGTCGTATCATAATGCCGACCGCCACCCAAATCAACGCGATATTTTTGGTCACCAGTTCCGTATAATATTTTATGTTTAGCATCATCAGAAAGCTTGCCTACGGGAACTTTCAAACTAAAGCCGTGAGCTTCAGCAACAGACGCCAATCGCTTCATATTCCAAGCGTCAGAATTCATTCGATTATACGGTCGAATTGCGCCTTCGGAAATTGTCAAATTGTTATTAAAGACCAATTCTGGATCAACCTCCAGCCTCGACCCCAAACCCGTACACACAGGACAAGCTCCCTGCGGCGCGTTAAAACTAAACAGTCGCGGCTCCAGCTCTGGAATATCGACATCAGGATGATCAACACAAGCATATCTCTGCGAAAATGTCTTCACTTCATCATTATCCGCGTCTAGAACCTCGATAACCCCCTGACCCAAATCCAGCGCTTGCTCAACGCTCTGACTTAGTCGAGATCGCATTTCCGCCGCCAACGCCAGCCTATCAACCACCAGCTCGATGTTATGCTTGTAACTTTTTTGTAACTCTGGAAATTCATCCAGCGCGTACACCACGCCGTCTACGCGAACCCTGGCATAACCAAGTCGCTGATATTGCTCCGGAATATGCGCAAACTCACCTTTTTTATTCTTAACAATTGGCGCCAATAGCATAATTCGCTTATCAACAAATTGTCGCAGAATCTCATCAATAATCACCTCAACCGTACGACGCGTCACTTCATTGCCACAAATCGGACAATGCGGCACGCCAATTCGCGCGAACAGAAGCCTAAGATAATCATATATTTCGGTAACCGTAGCCACGGTAGATCGCGGGTTGCGGCTGGTCGACTTCTGGTCAATCGAAATCGCTGGACTGAGCCCTTCAATCGAATCAACATCAGGCTTATCCATCGTCCCCAAAAACTGACGCGCATAAGAATTCAAGCTCTCCATGTAGCGACGCTGACCTTCAGCGTAAATCGTATCAAATGCCAGGCTGGATTTACCAGAGCCACTAAGCCCAGTAATCACCACCAGCTGATCTCGCGGAATCTCAATATCTACATTTTTCAGATTGTGCTCACGAGCACCTTTAACACGAATTACCTCTGTCATAACCGCTATATTATACAGGTTTTTAACTATTTTTTCCAGTCCAAATATCGACGCAAATCAGAGTTAAAACACATTACGCTTATGATTGCAAGTCAATATCTTATTTGCTACAGTTAGATCTATGAGAAAGCTGGGCATTTACTTAGTTATAGCACTTGGAGCGATACTACTCGCGCCTTTTGTGATTGACCAGCTATTTTTCTTCTTTTTCCTAGGAAAAATCCCATTCACGAACATCAGCCTGCCCGCAATTTTAATGGTTATTTTCTGGGCAATTATCGTACCGTTGACAATCATCCTCAGGGAATCACTTTCTGTCCTGTTTTGGAAGTCCATTGACATTGCCAGCGAAATCGCGCAACGACGAATCAACAGAAAAATCCGCTATTTTACACCAAATCAAAAAAGCGAACTTATTTTATTATCAATTTATCTACTTTCCAGTACGAAAAAGAGCAAGCCTGATCATGAAGTTGAATCTCAAAAGCTCGCTCCGTCTATGACTTAATTTTTAATCATCCCAAAAACATACCCATTACCCAACCCATCAAACAGACATTCCTATTTACGCAAACCACTATGGTAAAATCAGATTTCAACTATCAACAGAAGGCAGAACCGATTC
>ERZ773014.2705-NODE-2705-length-10078-cov-2.979447_pt1 | contig 10078 bp, 9 predicted proteins | sample MGYA00580841_ERZ773014 | MGnify/ENA primary metagenome ERZ773014 (study PRJEB29015, sample SAMEA2737989) | human oral metagenome | biome: human oral; feature: human-associated habitat; material: dental | place: China | collected 2067 ...
AAATAAATTCCTCTTCCAATTCTCTCAATCTCACCCTTTCTCACCATATCCGTAAGATACCATGAGTCAATACCGTGTTTATCAACTTCCTTTGCTGTAATTATACCATTGTTTTTTTCTATAATTTTTTTTATATTATCTGTATTCATAGTTTTACTTCCTTTTGTGCTTTATTATATAATAAACAAAGCACAAAAGGAAGTGAAAACGGTGAACCAAGATAAAATAAGAAAAATCATAAAACAGAATAACGGAATAATAACGGCAAAGGAATTATCATATAATAAAATCGACTCTTGGTATCTTACAAATATGTTGCAAAAAGGGGAGCTTGAAAGAGTAGCAAGAGGTATTTATTTTGATCCAAATTTTGACAATTATGATGAACTTTATTTCTTTCAACTTCAAAACAAGGCTTGTATTTATTCATATCATTCAGCACTATATCTACATAGATTGACAGATAGATTGCCTTTTATTAACGAGGTAACAGTAAAGCAAGGTTATAATGCGTGGCGTATTAAGGATTCTGCAATTGTCCATCAAGTGAAAAAAGAATGGTATGAACTTGGTAAAGTTGAAATTAAAACCTATATGGGAAATCTTGTGTGTGCATATGATATGGAGAGAACTATTTGCGATTTAGTAAGAGATAGAAAAAATCAAGACACAGAGATATTTTCAAAGACCTGGAATCTATATATCAAGAAAGATTCTAAGGATATATGGAAACTAAGAGCATATGCAAAGGAATTTGGAATAGCACAGCAAATAGAGGAAATACTTGAGGTGATTGTACATGAATAAAGATAGCGTGACACGAAAACTAAGGAATAAAGCAAAGGAACTTGGCTTAAATTATAATTTGGTATTGAGTAAATTTTTCTTTGATGAATTTTTAAAGCTACTTTCTAATAGTGTACATAGAGAAAATTTTATGCTTAAGGGTGGCATGCTATTAACTTATTCTTTAGGTGTTCAAAACAGAGCTACACAGGACATTGATTTTTTAGTTAAGGGATTTCCACTAGAGTCCGCAGAGATGAAAAAAGTTTTGGAAGAAATAATAGGAGATAATAAACAATCAGATATATGGTTTGAATTAAATAGTACTGTTGAAGAAATTAGAGCGGAGGATGAATACGGAGGTCTGAGATTTCATATAATTGGTCACTTGGCAAATATTAGAATTCCTTTTAGTGTTGATATTGCTACGGGTGATCCGATTTATCCTTTTCCAAGAGTAGAAAAATATAGTACAATTTTAGGTGATAATATTGAGTTAAAGATGTATCCTCTAGAATCAGTGCTGTCAGAAAAACTACAAACAGTACTTGCAAGAGCGGAAAATAATAGTAGAAGTAAAGATTTTTATGATATCTATGCTATTTTGAAAAATAAATTAGAAGTTATAAATGTAAAGGAACTTAAAGTAGCGGTTTCTATGACATTTAGCTATAGAAAGACCGATGTTTCAAAGGATGAAGCAAAAAATATTATCGGTCACATTAATGAAGATTCTTTGATTAAAGAGAGATGGATAAGATATCAAAAGAAAAATCCATATGCGAACGGGATTGAATTTAGTGAAATAACAGAAAGTCTAAATGCTTTAGTCGAAATGTCTATGTAAATAATGAAAATAAAATCCTTTAAATTAACCACTATTTAAGGGGGTAAAAGTGTAATTAAGGGAAAGCATCTAAATGTAGGTGCTTTTTTGTAATAATTAGAAAACCCTCCTTACCGGGTGTACAGTAAGGAGGGTACATACCACATCGTCGTGGGCTTTACACAATATGTAATTTAATTGGATTTACTACTTAACCTCTAGCGGAGTATCTTCAAGTGGCGTATCTCCGGCCTTTGTATAAACCTTAATCATGTAGAAAGTGAATAATACAGCTGCAAATGCTATACCGATGATATCAGCAACCATTGCATTGATTCTGAAACCTTCCTTAGCCTGAAGGATATATGCGAGTGTTACAGCTGACATATATGTTGCAGGAATTGATGCCATCCAGCTGCTGATTTTGCTTCTGTAACGGCAGAGGTAAACTGCTATAGCCCAAAGAACCATCATAGCAAGTGTCTGGTTTGACCATGAGAAGTATCTCCAGATAACTGCATAGTTGAGCTTAGAAATTCCGTAACCTATTAGTAGAAGAGGAAGTGACAATAACAGTCTCTTCTTCTTATCCTGCTGATCAATCTTGAACCAGTCAGCGATTGTAAGTCTTGCTGAACGGAATGCTGTATCACCTGATGTGATAGGACATGCGATAACGCCTACCATAGCAAGGATACTACCTACACCGCCGAGCAGTGCTTTTGACATCTGATATACAGTGTTTGAGTTGCCTCCCTGCATATCTAGAAGAGCTTGTAGACCTGTGCCGTCTCCAGCTCTGTTGTAGTAGAATGCAACACCTGCAGATGCCCAGATAAGAGCGATAATACCTTCCGCAACCATTGCTCCGTAGAAGATCTTACGACCGTTCTTCTCGTTTGTCAGACAACGAGCCATCATCGGTGACTGTGTTGCGTGGAAACCTGAGATAGCTCCGCAAGCAACTGTGATGAACATTAGAGGCCAGATTGGAAGCTTTTCCTTTGCAGGATACATGTTCTCAAAGTGATCCCAAAGCTCAAGCATTGGTCTTTCTCCTGATTGCAGAAGCGTTGCACCACCGATGCATAGAGCCATTACGATGAGAGCAAGACCGAATACCGGGTAAATCTTACCGATAATCTTGTCGATTGGAAGCAGAGTAGCCAAGAAGTAGTAGATAAGAACTACAATTGTCCAGAACTGAACTCCAAGTGCATCCGGCGTTAGAAGTGCGATAAGCTGAGCAGGTCCAACCATGAATACTACACCAATCATAACTAGAAGTACAACTGAGAAAAGTCTCATAATAAAAGCCATAACTGGTCCTAGGTACTTACCGACAATCTCAGAGATTGAAGCACCGTTGTTTCTCTCAGAAAGCATTCCCGACAAGTAATCGTGAACACCACCAGCGAAGATTGTACCAAGTACAATCCAAAGATATACCACCGGACCCCAAAGAGCACCTGTAAGAGCTCCGAAGATTGGACCTAGTCCTGCGATGTTAAGGAGCTGAATAAGGAATGAGCTGCTAGCCTTCATTGGAATGAAGTCAACGCCATCTTCCTTAGTGTACGCAGGTGTCTTTCTGTCGTCCGGTCCGACGAGTCTTTCGACAACCTTTCCGTAGGTAAAGTAACCTGCAATGAGCAGTACTACACCCATGATAAATGAAATCATAAATTTCCTCCTTCATATTTAAAAATTTGAATCATATGAACAAAAATCACATACATAATCCACACAATAAATTATAAATGTTTATCAAAACAGTTTCAATTGTGATAGGCAGATGTTAATAATCTGATTTCTTATAACTAGTATTAAAAAGACTAATCACATATTACGTTCTGCATTGGAGAATGTAATAGACAATATAAAGTGCATAATTCAGCAGTTCCTAGATCAAAACATATTGCGAATCACATTAGAAAAAGTTATGATGTATGTGTCTAAAAGCTTATTTTTTTACTACCCTTGATATCAAATTTCAATCATAAATTAGACAAAAAAATAACATACTTCATCAAAAATTGAATATGGAGATAAAATGATAGATAAGAGCAAAGTGAACAGCTTTGATGTAATAGTAATAGGAGCGGGTGCATCCGGTATGATGGCGGCGGTTTCGGCAGCTCGCCTAGGTGCCGGAACTCTTTTGATTGAGAAAAATGATGCTCTTGGGAAGAAGCTTCTTCTTACAGGTGGAGGAAGATGTAATTTAACAAGCGCAGATAACAGGGATGAGCTGCTTGCTCAGATTCCCGTAAATGGGAAGTTCCTATATAGCAGTATGGCAAACTTTGACAACAAGGATATAATGGACTTCTTTACCTCAGGCGGACTTAAGCTGAAGGTAGAAGACAAGGGCAGGGTTTTCCCAGTTACCGACTCATCAAAGAGCATAGTTGAGCTCTTTGAAGCTAAGTTAAAAAAGCACGGTGTAAAGATAAAGACAGGCAGTGCCGTAACAGAGATTCTGCAAAGAAATGGCAAGGTCTATGGTGTTAGAACGAAGCAAGGCGAGGAATTCTACGCGAAATGCGTTATAGTTGCCTGCGGAGGAAAGTCCTTCCAATCGACGGGATCAAATGGAGACGGTTATGTGCTGATGAAAGCACTGGGTCATAGCATAAGTACGCTCTATGCGGCAGAGGTTCCCATAGTATGTAGAAACTGCGGGAGTTTTCTCGCCGAGCTTAGCGGTATATCGCTTCAAGATGTAAAACTCAGCGTGTATAACAAGAAGAATAAAGTTGTAGCTAGTCACGAGGGTGATTTGATTTTTACTCATTTTGGGATATCAGGTCCGATTGCACTTAGATGTTCGGGTTTTGTAAACAGCATAATGAGAAAAGAGAAAATGGAGACAATAAGGCTTAGCCTTGACCTCATTCCGCATAAATCAAAAGGTGAAATCCTTGACGAGCTAAAGTCTATGGCAAGAAATAGTGGAGAAAAGGAGACCAAAAGCTATCTAAGGACAAAAATCCCAAAGAGACTGGCTGACTATATTTTAAAGCTTGCAGGAATTTCGGATGGAGATAAGCTAAAGCAAATACCGGAGAAAAAACTCGAGGAGTTTGTGGCACTTTTAAAGGGTATAGAGCTTGAGGCGGAGGGAACACTTTCGCTAGACAAGGCCTTTGTAACAGCAGGAGGGGTTTCGGTTAAGGAGATAAATCCTAAGACCATGGAATCCAAACTGCTTTCAGGGGTCTACACCTGCGGAGAGGTTCTCGATGTCAGCGGATACACCGGTGGATATAACCTCACCATAGCTTTTTCGACAGGACATACGGCAGGCACTTTTGCTGCGACTAAAGCTATGGGAAATGAGTAAATAGAATTAAATTTGATAGGAGCTAAGAGTGTACAGAATTAGCCAGATAAAGCTCGCACTAGATGAGCCGAAGGAGCTGCTTCCAAAGAAAATCAAGAAGAAGCTCGGAAATAATATAGATATAAAGGATTACAAAATTGTAAAGGAGTCGATAGACGCTAGGGATAAGAGCGATATCAGACTTGTCTATACGATTGACTTTGATATTGAGCAAAGGAAAGGATTTGAGAAGCCGGCGCTAAAGCCAAATCCTAAGAAAAATTTTTCCATAGCACCTGATATGAGCTATAAAGCTGCTGTACCCGGTGTGCGCGAACTAAAGCATAGACCTGTGATTGTCGGCTTTGGACCTTGCGGGATTTTTTGTGCTCTGATACTGGCTCAGCAGGGATATAGGCCTATAGTTCTCGAAAGAGGTAAGTGCGTGAGCGAGCGCGCTGAAGATGTTCAGCGATTCTGGAATGGTGGGGATTTAAACACTGAGTCTAACGTGCAGTTTGGTGAAGGTGGTGCCGGAACATTTTCTGACGGTAAGCTGACGACGGGAATCAAGGATACTAGGATCCACAAGGTGTTAAGTGAATTTGTCAGTGCGGGAGCGCCTGAGGAAATACTATACAAAAACAAGCCTCACATAGGAACTGACCTCTTAAGAGATGTAGTTGTTAATCTTCGCGAGGAGATAATTTGTCTCGGCGGTGAGATTAGATTTTCAAATAAGCTTATTGGCATAGATGCTCCTTCAGGTGAAATCAAAGCTGCAGAGGTTCAGGACGTTCTGAGTGGCAAAAGCTATGTGTTGGAAACAGAAAAGCTTGTGCTTGCCATAGGTCACAGCGCAAGAGATACCTTTAGATATGCACAGGAGCTTGGTATTGAGATGTCGGCAAAGCCTTTTTCCATAGGTGTGAGAATAGAGCATCCGCAGAAGATGGTAGACGAGGCTCAGTATGGTAAGACTAAGGGACTTCCGCCGGCAGAATATAAGCTGTCTTATCGCTGCAAAAACGGAAGAGGTGTCTACACATTTTGCATGTGCCCGGGCGGTGAGGTAATAATGTCTTCATCTCAGGAGGGCGGTGTTGTTACAAACGGCATGAGCAATCACAGTCGTGATAGTGGAACTGCTAATAGTGGACTTCTTGTCGATGTCAGGGTTTCCGATTTTGATGGAGATGACGCACTGGCAGGAGTAGAATTTCAGGAAAAGTACGAGAGGCTCGCGTATAAAAACGGTGGCGGACGCTACGCCTTTCCAAAGACTTGCTGGGCTGAATTCAGGGATGGAGATGAGGGCGCAAAGGCAGTTATAGATTCGCTTCCTGACTTTGCAGTCGAGTCAATTAGAGAGGCTATGCCGCATCTTGGAAGAAAGCTCAAAGGTTTTGACGCTGACAATGCAGTGATGAAGGCAGTAGAAACGAGAAGTTCTTCACCTGTTCGATTTTTTAGGGACGATACGCTTCAGGGAAGCATCAAAGGTCTTTATCCCGCAGGTGAGGGTGCAGGATATGCCGGTGGTATAACGAGTGCAGCATGCGACGGCATAAAGGTTGCTGAGAGGATTATCGAGGAATTTTATTTCAAGGGATAGCTTTGCAAAGGTGGGAAAACCGAATGAAAAGCTCTATAGAATTTTTGATCATGAATAATAGATAAAGGATATAAATTTGAGAGTATTGATTTATGGGTCAGGCGTAATAGGAAGTCTTTATGCAGCTTTACTTTCTGAAATGGAAGTAGAAGTAAGCATGTTTTCCAGAGGCAAACGCCTGAACGATTTACAAAGCCATGGACTTCGATATAAGAAGAATAATGAGATACGCAAAGCCAAAGTAACTGTCATATCTAAACTTCGGGATGAAGACAATTACGATTTTATTTTGCTTGCGGTAAAAGAAAATCAGTTAAGCATTGCTTTGGAAGAACTAAAAACGAATATAAGTCCTAATATTGTTACCATGGTTAACTCTTTAAAAACTCGAGATGAATTGGAATTGATTTGTGGCAAGGGGCGTATCATTCAGGCTTTTCCGGGTGCGGGAGGCGGCTTTGATGGAGAAGTTTTAGATGCAGAACTTACTCCTCGCATAGTTCAGACAACTACAATAGGCATGACAGACGGGCATGAAAAGAAACTTCTCAAACTGTTTAAATCAGCAAAGATTCCTTGCCAAATCGTCAAAGACATGCACGCATGGCAGATTTGTCATCTTGCAATGGTTGTGCCGATTGCGGACGCATATTATGAATCGGATAATCCAAAGAGAGCCGGTTATGACAGAAATCTCATGAAGAATACAGCAAATCAAATCAAAAGAAATCTATCGGAACTTAGATCAAAGCAAGTCGAGCTTACTCCGACAAAAATGAAAGTAATTAGACTTATTCCAACTTCAATTTTAGGTGCCGTTCTTGGATTCGTGTTCAGAAGCAGTTTCGGTGATAAATTCATGTACCGGCATTCAATGAAAGCTCCTGATGAAATGAGAATTTTACACGACAAATTCTACAGTTATATAGAACGCAATTAAAAATGAATCAAAGAATAAATGTACAGTAAAAACTCTAAGTATAATTCAAATCAAAGGTAAATATTTTTCGATTATTCATCAATAAATGTAAAAATGTATTGACATTTTTGTCTGAAATATTATGATAAAAATGTAAAGAGTTTTTTACATTTAAAGACTGGCTTTAGTATTTCTGAAAGGAGAAACGCTATGAAAAAGATGGATGAAATGGATAGAAACATCCGCATGCGTTCTGAGAGCTGGGGATATAGAGTTGCCATACTATTTTTATGGATATGGTTAATGTACAGTTTATATAAGTCAAAAGTATATGGAGCAAAGATTGAGATTTTCCCTTGGATGATCTTGTCCATATCTTCATTCGTTCAATTAGTATCAGAGACTGTGATGAAACTGAAAATGGTTGCAGGCGATGAAGAATATAAAGAAGATAGAAAGTCACGTATACTTTTTGAAGTAATAGTTGGAGCTGCTTTGTTTATTTTTCTAATTATTTATGGTGGGGCTTTTCTTTTGACTACAGCAGTATGAAAAATATAATAAAACAGTTAAGAAAAGAAGCCGGGCTTAGGCAAGAGGATATGGCTAATAAACTAGGTGTCAGCAGGCAGACCATCGTTGCTATCGAAAACGACAAATACAATCCTACACTTGAGCTCGCAATGAAAATTGCAAAATTTCTCAAGCTCCATGTAGATGAAGTATTCTTTTTAGATGATTAGAAATAACAAGGCAAAGCAAGCTATTAAATAAACAGATAAAATATGACTAAAACAGTAAGTTCGGGCATAGGGCTTACTGTTTTTATTTGGATAAAACTGATACCATTCACCAAAACTGTTTATATATAGATAATACATTTTAACAAGTACAGTAGGGCTAAAATGCAATTTATCTACAAACTGTATATTATAAAAAATAAATTATTGCATATTTTATAAATTTAGATGGATGATAGAATAATATTGTAATTAGATACAGCTATGATATATAGGAGTTATACAGATGGAAAATAGAAAAAAGATTAAAACGCAAGAGCTCGTAATTACAGCGCTATTCATCGCACTGGTTTATGTTGCAACATGGTTAATTAACATTAGACTTCCGCTTGCAGGAAGCGGCGGACTGATTCACCTTGGCAACGTGCCTCTATTCATTGGAGCAATGCTCTTTGGTAGAAGGACAGGAGCGATAGCCGGTGCTTGCGGAATGGGCCTCTTTGATATAATGAGCGGATGGGGTGCATGGGCGCCGTTCACCTTTGTCATCGTTGGACTCATGGGATACACAGTTGGATACTTTGCAGAGAAGAGGCCAATTAAGAACGCATTTGCGAATAGCCTTGTTTCCCTAGTTTTAGCATTAGTTATCAAGTTGGTCGGCTACTACTTCGCAGAGGTTCTTTTGACCGGAAACTGGATTGCTCCATTCGGATCAATGCCGGGAAATATTACGCAGGTGGGATTTGCAATAGTTGTAGCACTTCTAGTATCGCCTGTTTTGAAGCTGGCAACAAGGAAGGTACCCGGTAGCATAGAATGTACAAGATAATGACGGCAGGACCAACGCAGGTCAGAGAAAATGTAAGATTAGAGAGAAGCAAGGAGTTTACAAACCCGGATATAGATCCTAAGTTCTTTGATTTCTACAGGGAGACCTGTGAGCTTCTATCAAAGGCAATGCACACAGACATCAAAGCTTTCATCCTAGGTGGAGAAGGCATCCTCGGACTCGAGGCTGCATGTGCTTCTTTAACTGAAGAGGGCGATAGAGTTTTGGTAATCGATAATGGGATCTTCGGCAAGGGATTTGCTGATTTTGTTAGCATGTACGGCGGAGAGCCTGTTCTCTTTAGCAGTGATTATAGAAATCCCGTTAATGTAGATGAGCTTAGAGATTTCCTATCAAAGGATAGTAACTTTAAGTATGCAACCGTGGTTCACTGCGACACGCCAAGTGGAGTTATGAACGATGTCGAAAGCATAAGTAAGCTCTTTGATGAGTTTGGAATTTTGACAGTCTGTGACTCGGTAGCAGGAATGTTTGGCGAGCCGCTGGATATAAATAATTCTAAGATAGATATACTATGCGGAGGTTCGCAAAAGGCACTTTCAGCTCCTCCGGGATTAACTATGGTTTGGGTTAGTGACAGGGCTTTTGATACAATGCAAAACCGTAAAACTCCTATCAAAGCTTTCTATGCAAACCTTCTTCTCATCAAGGACTACTACGAAAATCAGTGGTTCCCATACACGATGCCGGCAAGCGACATCATGGGACTAAGGGTTGCAATAGATAATTATCTTAAGGATGCAGGTTTTAAGAAGAGACACGAGCGCCTTGCAAAGTCTGTGAGAAATGCAGTAGAGAAGGCCGGACTCAAGCTCTATCTTGAGAGCGGATTTTCTAACAATGTAACTGTAATTGAAATCCCCGAGGGAATTACTGAGGATGAGATTTTGAGCGGACTCAGAGATGAGTTTGGCATTTTGATAAGCGGTTGTTTTGATGTGCTCAAGGGCAAGGTTGTCAGAATCGGTCACATGGGAGAAAATGCAAATAAAGAAGACATTGCACAAACTCTTG
>ERZ773014.2708-NODE-2708-length-10074-cov-3.554746_pt1 | contig 10074 bp, 11 predicted proteins | sample MGYA00580841_ERZ773014 | MGnify/ENA primary metagenome ERZ773014 (study PRJEB29015, sample SAMEA2737989) | human oral metagenome | biome: human oral; feature: human-associated habitat; material: dental | place: China | collected 2067 ...
TGCAAAACAGAGGTATTTTAAGGTCTTAACTATATATAACTATATATAACAAAAAGCCCCCTTTTAATTAGGGGCTTTTGCCTAAAGGCTTAGAATTAAACCAAGATATCAAGGTAAAGTATGGCAAGATTAAATGATATTACAATAGATAAGTTACGAGCCTTAGACATTAAAGATGTTGCCGACAGGCTAGGGGTTGAATTACCCCGAGGTAATGGCAATGCACGATGTTTTAACCAAGAGGCACACGCACACGGCGACCGACACGGTAGCCTTGGTTTTAATGTAAAAACGAACCATTTTAAGTGCTTTACTTGTGGCATTAGTGGCGACACGATAGCCCTAGTGCAAGCCTATAATAAGGTTGATTTTAGGGGGGCTTGTGAGTGGTTAGTGAATAGTTACGGTATAACACTTGAGTGCGAGCAACCGAGAGCCAACCGAGAGAAAACACCCGATTTAGACAACCGCAAAAGCCCATATAGGAACGATAACGAGATTTTACGCCTTAGTAGTTCCCTTTTAGATTACAAGAGCGACAACCAAGAGATTTACCAAGCCCTTTACGACTTGAGCGATGAACCAACTACCGAGTTAAAAGAGTGGTGGGCAAGTAGAGGTTTTAGTAGTTCCCTTTTAGTGGCTTACGGTTGGCGTAGTATAAGCCCCAGTACGATTAAAAAACTTTTAAAGACCTATGATTATCCAACTTTGCAACAAGCGGGGCTTGTAGGCGACGATAAAGCCCAATTAGAGCAATTTTTAAGACGCTATAACACCCATAATGTTATAGTGCCGTTTTATGATGAGACTTTATTTAATAACCACCGTGTGCTTTTTGTGAGGTTTAGAGCATTAGATAAAAACCAACGGGCTAAATATCTTGCACCTGTCGGTGGTAGCCCTGTTATTTACGGCTATGATAGGCTTTGTAGTTGGGCTATGACCTACCCCAAACCGAGTGCCTTATTTATTAGCGAGAGCGAGACGGACGGTATAGCGGTAACCGAGTTGGCACGACGACAAGGCAAAGCTGTACAAGCAATAGCTTTGGTGGGTGGGCAAAAAAGCGAGCATAGCCTTGTTTTAAGAGAGTTAGCCGAGGCGATTAAGGGTATAGATAAGGGGGCGATGATTAACATTATTACCGACCGAGATAAGACAGGCGACACCTTTTATAATGCCGTTGCCACTACCCTTTACAAGGTAGGGTTTAACCCAGACAAGTTGATTAAGTGGCAAGAGTGGAACGAGAGCCTAAAAGATATTGGCGAACACTTGCAACGATTAAATGAACAACCGAACGTCTAACACCCTAACAATAGTAACTAAATGTAAAGGTAATATATTATGACAAAACAGAGTTTTAAGCCAAGCGACGAACTAAAAAAAGAGCGTGCCGAGAGCATACACCCACTAAATGCCGACCTACAAGAGTATAAGAACAGCCTAGGCGACGGTAGCCGACCTTTTAGGGGGCTAACAAGTGGCTTTAACGAGATAGACAACATTATAGGTGGACTTGATAGGTTTATATTGCTTGCGGGGCGTAGTGGGGCGGGCAAAACTACCCTTGCCCTACAATTAGCTCTTGGTGTTGCCCAAAAAACACCCGTGATTATTTATAGTTTTGAGATGAGTCGTAACGAGATTATTACAAGCCTACTAAAAACCACGGCACACCGATTAGGGCTAGACGGACTTTATACAAAGACAGTTGAGTTACAGGGCAACGACCCAAACCTTGACCCAAAGATAGCCGAGATTATCGAGAAAAGTTTAACCGAGTTAGACCGAACGGGCGAACGGGTATTTATTAAAGATAGTAGCCAAGGCATACCAAAGATTTTGCCAATGCAAGGCGACAAGTCGGTAACTATTTTTGATGATGTTGAGCAAGTTAAAAAGCGATTTAATACCAACGAGGTTTTAGTTTTAATAGATAGTGTGCAAGATGTCGTTAATACCCAAAACCCTAATCAAGTACAAGCCGAGATAGAGGCGGTTAACGCTTTGACGATATTGCAACAAAAGACAGGGGCAACGATTTTGGTAACAGCCCAAAAGAATAAAGGTAGCGTAAATAGCCAAGATAGTTACGGCGATGTTATGGGTAGTATGTCGTTTATACATAAGCCAAACACAGTAATAGAGTTAGTAACGCTTACCGAGATGATTAACAAAGCCGACAAGGGCGACAAAGAGAGGTTGCAAGAACTTGCCAACGAGATAGAACAGGACGCAAAACAAGGTAATTGTAAGCCAATGTTTTTAAATGTTATTAAAGGTAGATTTACAGGCACACAAGCCTTGCCATTAAAGTTTTATGGGGCATACGGCTACTTTGAGGCGGGTAAAGATAAGAATTATAATGATATTTATGAGCAATTTTAGACCGAACTACCGAACGATTTAACTCGATTAGTTCCCTACCCTTTACTAGAAAAAGTACGCCCTTTGAAAAATGGGGTTACCCTACTGACCAAGAACCTAACAAAACCTTACATTTATAAGACTAGTTCCCTATCGACGATAGGGTGGTATTGCCTCAATTGTTCCCTTTTATACTCTCGGCGTGTGATTACCCAAAAATATGGGGCTTATTTTGATAAGCATTTTTGACTTAAGCCTAGTCTCTTATTATGTCCTATTTTACAAGCCACTAAAACCCGTTAAACCGAATAGCCGAACGGTTTACATCTTATTACTAATTTAATGGCAAAATATAAGATACATCTATTGAATAGGCGAACAACCGAACGGCTTAACTATTGACAATAAGAACCGAGTGGTTTAAAATTGTGATAATATTACTTAATAAGTAAAGTATGATACAATAATTAAAGACGAAGAGGTAATACAAGATGACCAAGGCAAACACGACGACAAGGCAAATGCCCGATATTTACACTATTGGCGGGCTACTAAATATACTAGGCGAGAATATCGCTAGCATTAACGAGGACGGTAGCGACGCTAATATTAAAAAGAGCAACGCTATTTTGCAAAATGTAAACGCCATTAAGGGCATTTATAGCCTAGCCTTTGACAAGGCAAGGTTGGGTATTATTAACGACCAAAACAAGCGTAACAAGTGGGTTAGCCTAGATGATACAAGCCGAGGTTACAACACTAATAGGGAATTACTAGGCAATGTTTTAGGCGATAGCGAACCCCGAGAAAAGAGGGAACAAGACGAGGCATTAAATACGGAATACAAGAGTGTAACCCGTAGGTTGTGCGACGAGATAGCCGAAATCAAAGAACAAGGCGACTTAGAGACTAAAGCGTCGTATGAGAACTTTAACGACGACGAGTTAGATATACTAAATAACCTCTTAGACGAGAGCAAAGAGACCTTAGGCACGACCATTAAGCAAGATGAGTATTTACTAAAGACCTTAAAGCCCAAGCATTTTAAAGATTATGTAAAGGCAAGGGAATTATAAAAAATGAGCAACGACTTGCAAGTATTAGAGGGCGAGACGATAGGGCTAACGCTTGATGTTGCCAAGATTAACACCGTACAAGCCCAACAAACCTTTGACTTACTACCCGTTACCGAGACGACCCGAGAGGACTATAAGAACCGTATAGGCGACTTTATCGAGTTTATACAGATTAACGGCTTAAACCGAAACACCTTGCTAGATTATCGCAAACACCTAGAGAGCCGAACTGATTACAGTATTAGCACCAAAAATAAATACTTTACGACAGCCAAGAGATATGCGGGCATACTTTATAACGCAAAACTACTACCATTAGACCTTGGCAAAGATATTAGCGGTAAAGATTTAAAGGGCTTTAAACAGAGCAAAAAGCACAAAAAAGACGGCGTGCAAGATGACGAGATAGCAAAGATAGCCGAGTATTTTAAGAGCCTACCTGATGAACCAAAGACCAAGAGATTAAAGACGATATTTAGCCTATTAGTTTACCAAGGTTTACGCCAAGTTGAGATTGCAAGGCTTGATGTAACCGACCTTGATTTACGCACCAACAAAGCCTTTGTATTAGGTAAGGGTCGAGATGATAAAGAGCCGATAGCCCTGCACCCTTGCACAGTAGAGGCAATTAAAGACTACTTAGAGGCTTACAAAAAGCGTAGCGGGGCATTATTTACGAGCGAGAGCCATAACCGAACAGGCGAACGATTAACAACCCGTAGCATACGCAAAATTGTTAAGGTCGTGCTTGATAGCCTAGACATACACAATAGTACCCACGGTTTTAGGCATTATTTTACTACCAACCTTATTAAGAACTACAAGGGCGACTTACTAACCGTCGCACACTATACCCGACACCGCAACCTCGAGATGTTGCAAGTTTACAACGACCAATTAAACGCCGAGCAAGACCTACCAAGGTATATTGAGGCTTTTGAGAGGGTTAAGCTATGAGTAGGGAACTAACAGAGAAAAAACGACCTAATATAAGCCGTTGTAAGGGCATTAAACAGCCCGAGATGATAGTAGAACCGACCGAGGACTTACACACACCTTATACGGGCGATACGCAAGTCGTTTTAACAGGGGTAGAGGGCAAAAACTTAATACCAACTAGCACTTTACTTAATATCTTTATTAAGAATATAAAAGCGGGTAAACACACGGTAGAGAGCAAAGCCGAGAGTGATAAAAAATTGCTTGATGTATTAGGTATTAAAAACCGAGGGTTTACAAGGCAAGATTATGCCGATTACATACACGAATATAACGAGCCTGTCGTAAGCAATTACTATTACACCTTTATAAACAGCACCTATGCCCCCGTTGAGATTAAGGTAACTAAGATTAACAAAACCTATGGCTTTACGAGACAAGACACGGGTGAGTGTTGCAACTTTACCATAGTGAACAATAAGCGTGGTGGTTATACATACAAGTTACAACCGCTTAATTATTTTAATTTACCCGAGTGGCAAGGGGGTTAGCACGACAACAACGATATTTAAAAGTAAGCCGAACAACCGAACGGCTAAATGTAAGTTAAAGTCCGATAACTATAATTACAGGAACTTAATACAATGGTTAATAAATTAAAGAAAAGCGAGATAAATATAATGCAAGACGAGCAAGCCCTATTACAAGGCGACCTAGCCGATAAATTAAATGTTAGGGCAAGCACTATAAAGTATTACACCCAACTAGGGCTATTGCCTTATGAGTGCAAAGGGGTTAACTACCGCCGATACTACAAAGTGAGCGAGGTAAAGCCGATACTAGCCGATATAGACAAATTAAAACGCAAAGGCTACAAAATGCTAGATATTGTTAGGCTTTATGCAAGCCAAGGTAAGTTAGCCGATGATATAGATTTAACATTATTAAACTTAGGTAAAAAACAAAAAGAGGTAAAACAAAATGGGTAAGATTATAACAATTATGATACGCAAGGGTGGTAGTGGTAAGACAAGTACCGCTATTAACCTAGCAAGTGGTTTAGCTAAGCACGGTAAAAAAGTGTTGTTGCTTGATTTAGATAGCCAAGCCAATGCGGGCTTAGGGTTAGGGGTTGCCGATGAGGTTAACAACATAGCCAATGTCTTAGGGGGCAATATAAGCCTAGAGCAAGCGATACACCAAGTGGGCGATGTTGATTTAATACCGAGTTGTGGCGACCTTGCGAACTATGAGAACGCACTAACCGCACAAGCCGAGTTGTTTGCAATTAAGAGCCTATTAGAACCTCTAAAAACAACTTACGACTATATCATTATAGATACACCACCAAGCGACGGTATTATTACCCGCAACGCCCTTGTGGCAAGTGATTACGCCTTAATACCCGCACAAGCCCAAACCTTTGCAATTAAGGGCTTACAGCAAGCCATAGAACTATTACAAAAGGTTAAAGAGCGATATAACCCAAGCCTCGAACTTATCGGCATAGTGCCAACGATGTTACAGGCTAACACCAATGTTGGTAACCTCTTTATGTCGCAATTAAAGGGCGATTATGCTAGCAAGGTTTTACCTTACGCCATACCGCTAACTATTAAGATTACCGAGAGCCAATTAGTTGGGCAACCTATCTTAAATTACGACCCAAACCACCCGACAAGTAAGGTTTACTTAGATTTAGCAAAATACATTATTAACTTAAAAGAGGGCAACTAAAATGGCTAGCAACAAAGATTTACTAAAACAGAAAATGCAAGAGTTGAGTAAACCCGCAACGCCTGTTATTAAGCCTATGAGCCTAGATGACATACCCGCTAAACCAAGCGAACAACCGAACGGCTTAACCACCGAACCAATCACAGCAACGGTTGAGGCTAAACCACCACGCAAAAATGTTAAGGCAAAGCTACCTAAACGCAAGTGGGGAACGGTTAACACGAGCCGTTATAGTTTTGAGATTACCGACGAACTAAAAGAAAAGTTAAACAAGCGTGTTGCCGAGATACAGTTAACAACGGGCAAAAAGGTTAGTGTTAGTGAGATTATTAGGCAAGCCCTAGCCCGAGAATTGAGAGAGTTGTAACGATGTTATGTAAGGCGATTAACAAAGCGGGCAAGCCGTGCCAAGCCCAAGCGATGAGTAACGGATATTGCTACCGCCACAACCCCGACATAGCCCTTGCAACTAAACTAGAGGCTAGTAAAAGAGGTGGGCTTAAATTAAACCCCGATGAGTTGGCAAAGTCGGCGTTTAAACTCGACAGTACTACCTATAAGGGCTTGTTAGTCGCTTTGAATAACAACGCTAACGACCTAAGAGAGGGCAAGATAGATACACGCACGAGCAACGCCTTTGTACAAAATATTTTAGCCATTATTGAGGTAAAGAAAACCGCCGAGATACACGAGAAGTTAACGGCAATAGAGCAAAGATTAAATAAGGTGGGGGTATAACAAGTTATGAGTAAGGTAAAGAAAAAGGCAGAGATAACGGGGCAAGTAACAATAAAAAACCCACGCACCACCGTGTATAGCGGAATAAGTGGTGCTATCGAAGATGTAATTAACCTTGAACTAACCGAGCCACAACCCGACACTCGATTAGGTGATATTAAGATTAGAGGGCTTACAGAGGCAATAGGCAAGATAAATGTTAAAGACTTTGAGATAGACACCAAGGCGATTATTAAGGCTTTAAAGGCTAACTCGGGTAAAGTTAAGGCGTTTATCGAGAGCCACGGCAATTATCGTTTAAGACATACTAAGACTTACCAACTACCGATACTTGAGGCGACCGACAAGGGGGTAGAGTGGGTTAATAAAGATATTTACGAACCACTATTTAAATACTTTGAACCCGCCGAGAAAATATTAAACCCTAAACCCGACGGCAAACCTTTTACTTTTAAGGGTTATAAAATAACTGATTATGAGGGGCTTGTAGAGGCGATTAAAAAGACCGTTCCCGCCGTAAACCGACACGGGCTTTACAACCCAACCGATGACGAGCAAGAGGCTTTTACAAGAGATATAGACCCAATTTTACTTGAGTTTAGTAAGTTGGCAAAAGATGTTGGTATAGAGCCGTCAGGCGACCTTATCGTAAGGCGTATTAAAAATATCGACGATAATAGCATACAAGCCACTTGGGGTGGTGAATATACCGAGCCAAGCAAAGACCCAAAACTTGTAACCACCGATATTAGGGTAAGCGATAGGGCTGTTTATATTTACACGCTTTATGCAATAGTAGCCATTAAAGAAAAAACAGCCGAGGGCAACCGCAAGGTTGTAAACATAAAAAACGCCGAAAAACACGATGTTTTAATGCAACCACACGCTATGGGGCTTACCGATATGATAGACGGGGCTTTTGAGGGTAGAGAGTTAAAAAATCTGTTTAATGACTACCGCAAGGGTGGTTACGGCACTAACGATGAGATTAAAAAAGAGGGTGGGTGGCTTGTACATCTTAGCGGGCAACAAGCCGAGATACCCTTTGATTTTGGTGAAAACGACCCAAAGACGATTATTAAGTTTATGACCAATGTCAAGGCACTTGTGTTAGATGTAACGACGGCACTAGGGCGATACCTTAGAGACCACCCGAACCATGACCCAAACGATTACATTAGTATTATTGACCTTGCCCGATACATTGGTAGATTTAACGATACTAAGCTAAAAAATAAAAATGAGTTGCGACCCGCTTACCGCCAACAGATACTTATGGGGCTTACTATGGCACAACTAATTAGTGCCGATTATGTTGTGGGTAAAGACAAAAAGGGTAACAAAATATGGCGTAAGGTTTACCTACTAGACCGTATTACAGATTACAAGACCTATGTCAACACCGATATTGTTACAGCTGTAAAGGTTGACTTTACTAAAGAATATAAAGAGAGCGTAGGGCTTAATCTCGGGGTAATTTTGGATGGCGTTTTGTTATTAAGCACCGTCGAACACAAGGCACTTGGGGCGTATATTTTAGAGCGTTTTGCCCAATTCCAAGAGACAACCAAAAAGGGCGAGCCACAAAAAATTACAGCCGACACGCTACTTAAAAAGGCGGGTATTACAGATAGCAACAAAACCACCAAGTTAAACACTCTACAAAAGGCACTTGATACCTTAAAAGAAAAAGGGCTTATTACTGGTTGGGCGTGCAAAAACGGGGCTAAGAATATCACGAATTATGACCGTGCAAGCCAAACAATTTTAATTTACCCAACGCAAAACCTAATAGATAGTTACCAACCCGTGAACCAAACCAAAGCCGAACAACAAGCCATTAAGCTTGAACAAAAGAACCGACTAGCCATGCTTAAAAAGTGGTTTAAAGGTTATACAAGCCGAGAGACGGCAAGTCAACACCTTGGGATTAGTGTTGCCGAACTAAACGAACTCTTAGCGGGTAGTAAGATTATTAGCGATGATGTCTTAGAAAAGATTAACGAGGAATTTTAAGATATGGTAAAAGTAATTACTATATTACTAAAGTAATTACGAACTTGAAAAGGTAATTACCTTTTGATATAATATAATTATGAGCACACAAGAGCAATTAAAACAAATTCTAACCGAGGCTAAGTGGTCGCAAGACGATTTAGCCCATAAACTTAATGTCGCCCCTAAAACCTTGAGTTTTTGGATTACGGGCAAGACAGAGCCGAGAGATAAGCACCTAAAAAAGATACAGGGCTTGTATTTTGATATTGTTGGTAGAATAGAGATAGATAAAACTTGTCTTGATGACTTAAAGAAAAAAGCCGAGGCTACCCATTTAGACCTTAAAGAGTTGTTAAATAATGAGGAATTATTAAAGATAGCCACCCTTTACCTTACTTATCACACTAATAATATCGAGGGTAGCACAATGACAATAGACGATGTCGCAACCGTTTTAGATGACGAAAACGCCGTTATTGCCAATAAATCATACCGAGAACAAGCCGAGGCACGCAACCACCGCACCGCCTTTTTGTTTTTACTAGACCAACTAAAAATAGAGGGTAAAAACTTTAAGTGGTCGAGTGGGCTAATTTTAGAGACACACAAGCGGCTAATGAATAGCCTACTTGATGACGCAGGCAACTACCGTAAATATGGGGTAAGAGTTTTAGGCAGTAGCATAGCCCGTGCTAATCATATTAGCGTACCACAAAAGATAGACGACCTAGTGGCTTATATGAACACGCCAACCGACGACATTATAGAGAGGCTAGCTAAAACACACGCTATTTTTGAACTAATACACCCCTTTGGCGATGGTAACGGTCGCACGGGTCGGCTAATTATGTTTACGCAAGCAATGCAATATGGGATAGTACCACCCCTAGTATTAAAAGAGCGTAAACGAGCATATTATAAATATCTTGAAAACGCCGACAAGACCGAAAATTATGACCTTTTGTCGATGTTTATAGCCGAGAGTGTATTGTCGACAGATAAACTATTAAGATAGTTAGGCGAACAACCGAGCAACCGAACGGCTAACCACCCAAAGTCCGATAAGACTAATTACAGGAATAAACAGGGCATATAAAAAGTTGAGGCTACCCCCCAACTCGTCTAAACTTTTGCCACCAAACCCCCCAACTCGTCTAATGCAAAACAGAGGTATTTTAAGGTCTTAACTATATATAACTATATATAACAAAAA
>ERZ773014.2709-NODE-2709-length-10071-cov-3.345547_pt1 | contig 10071 bp, 5 predicted proteins | sample MGYA00580841_ERZ773014 | MGnify/ENA primary metagenome ERZ773014 (study PRJEB29015, sample SAMEA2737989) | human oral metagenome | biome: human oral; feature: human-associated habitat; material: dental | place: China | collected 2067 ...
CCAGCGGGAAGACGAGGGAGCCGCGCTGGCGCCACTCCATCGACACGTAGCCGAAGCCGTCGACGGGTGCGAGGTCGGGCATCATCTGGTCGAAGGTGTCGGGCACGTCCAGCGGGGGCAGCCACACCTGGTGGGCGGGTACGCCCTTACCGGTCATCTTCGCCACCGCGATGTCAAGCTCGCTCATGTCTGCCCACTTGGCGTCCCCGGGCAGGCTCATGACTTCTTCGGACGAGGCCGGGGCTGCGATGGGCTCTTCGCGTGTCAGGACGGGGGCCAGGGTGAAGGGCAGGACCTTGATCGAGCGGTCCGGCGTTCCAGCCGTGGACAGCTGGGTAGAGCCGACGGTTCGCTGCGGCGGCGGGGCCGCGACGTACGAGGCACGGAAGCGGATGAGTTCGTCCGTGCCGGGCATGAGGAAGCCGGAGCCGGGCAGCGAGGGGAGCTCGTATGCGTCCGGCACGCCCAGAACCTCGCGGGACTCGCTGGCTGAGAAGGTCTTGAGGCCCACGCGGTAGGACAGGTGAGACTCAAGGCCGCGCATCCTCGAGGTTTCGAGCCTTTGCGAGGCGAGGAGCAGGTGGATCGAAAGCGAACGGCCCAGGCGGCCGATCGCGACGAACAGCTCGGCGAACTCGGGCTTGGCGGTGAGCAGCTCGGAGAACTCGTCGAGGATCAGGAAGAGGGCGGGCATCGGGGGGAAGGAATGCTTGCCCGCGATACGGTCCTCCTCATACTGGGTGACGTTGGCGTAGTTACCCGCCTCGCGCAGGACTTCCTGGCGGCGCACCATCTCGCCCTTGAGCGCGTCTTGCATGCGGTCCACCAGGGACAGCTCGGACTCGAGGTTGGAGATCATGGCGGACACGTGCGGCATCTCGGACATGCCCGCGAAGGTCGCGCCACCCTTGAAGTCAACGAGGACGAAGTTGAGCTGCTCGGGCGAGTGGGTCAGGGCCAGAGCCAAGACGAGGGTACGAAGGACCTCCGACTTACCCGAACCGGTTGCGCCGATCAGGAGGCCGTGGGGGCCCATGCCCTGCTGGGCGGACTCTTTGATGTCGAGCAGGACGGGGACGCCTTCGGGGGTGACACCGAAGGGGACGCGCAGGCGGTTCCTGCCCTCGCGACGCACCCAGGCCCGCTCGGGATCGTAGTCTCGGATGTCGCCCAATTGCAGGAGCTCCATGAGGTCCACGGAGCGCTTGACGTCCGAGCGCCCGACGGGCGTCTCGCTCTCTTTCTTCTCGGTGCCCATGGCGAAGGGAGTCAGTCGTCGGGCGATGGCCTCGGCCTGAGCGCGCCCCACCCGCTCCCATTCGCCGACGATCGCCTGGTGACTGAAAAGGTTGACCTCGAGCACGCCACGCGTCTGTCCTTTCGCCACGGGGTGGACGAGGAGGCGCACCATCGACGGGCTCGTCAGCGCCCCCCACTTCTCGTGCAGGTTCACGACAGTCACGCCGGCAGCGCCGTCGCGTGAACCGATCTGGGTTGAGGCGGGCAGCTCAGCACCGTCGCACACGACGAGGACGTGCGGCCAGGGCGTCAGATCACCACGTGGGGTAAAGCCCGGCCGATCCGTCACGTCGGAGCCGAGGAGGTCCAGCAGATCGATGTCCTCAGTGACCACCATGCGGGCGGGGCCCACGGCGTCCGACTCGACGGTCGAACCGGCGTGAGGGAGCCACTTGACCCACTCCCACTCCGTGAGACGATCCGGCGAGCACAGCACCGCGATACGCAAGTACGAGGGGCTGACGAAGGTCGCCAGGTGCGTCATGATCAGCCGCGCGACGCCGATCGTGTCCTCGCGGCGGCCCGCCAGCTCGACATGCGAATAATCCTCCAGGGGAACACCGAAGGCGACGCTGTCCAGGTTGCGGTGAGTCTCAACAAAGCGCGTCATCGCAGACAGGCACACAATGTCCGGGTTCGCCATGGGCGGCAAGTCGGGAGCCAGCAGCTCCATCGCCAAGCTCTGCTCAGACACGCCAACTCGCGCATTGAGCATTTCGACGCCCGGCTCACGCTCCCACACGCGCTCACCCTGTTCCGCCACCGCAACCAAGGCCTCGGGCGCGGGAAGAGCCCAGTTCACGAAAGCCCGCTGGCGGTCAGCGACGTTACGGACCGTCTGCCTCGTTTCCGACAGGTACGCCAGGTACTCACCGCGCAGCGTCCGAACCTTCTGACGATGCTGGGAGACCTGCCGATAGACGTTGAACGCGACCATGGCGACCATGGCGAACACCATGCCGCCCGCCATCATCAGCATCATCGAGTTGCGACCCTGACCTGCGCCCCCGCTGGCCTGTGAGATCGCCATGAACACCATGACGCCCATCGAACCCATCATCGGGACCACCATCGCAAGCACGTTACCGATGCCCGCGGCCTCAGCCTGGTTCGGCGGAGCCTGGATGGGAATCTTCCCTTCGGGCATCTCCGGTACGCCCTCCAAGCGATCCTCAGAGTCAGCCATGGTTCCTCCCTTGTCACCGCACCCGGGTAGCAGTAGTCCCCGCTATCCTAACGTGGACCACAGTCGAACTTTTGCCAAGCCCGCGTCTGATGACACAATACTGTCTGAGAGTGTCATCCGTGTCGGAGACGAAAGGAGGCTCGCTTGGGACAAACACAGGCATCGATTACCGTCGTTGGCAGCTCCCACCGGGAGGACTACGTCATCCCCGTCGGAATGACAATCGCGGGCCTGCTTGCACTCATCGAAGTTGATCTGACCAAGCTGTCAGCTCGCCTCACACTCGGAGGCGGACGCCCCGTCGAGCTCGGTGCTGTCATCGGACGAGACATTCCCTCCGGTTCGGTCATCACCATCGTCGGCACGCAGGAATCGGCCCAAGCCGTCGCCGACGACCAACGTTCCAGAAACAACCGGCGCTTCCGGCCGGCGCTCACAGCCACGGCCTTCGTATTCGTTGCCTCCGTCGTGTCTCTCCTCGGCGTCCTCCTGCCCGTGCTCGCCCTGTATCGCGACGGCTACGACATGCTCCCCTCGCTCGCGACTGACACGTGGGGACGTCTGGGCCTGGGGATCGTGTGCGCACTCATCTGGTCGTGCCCGCTCCTGGCCCCGAGCAACGCAGCGCGCGGCTTCGTCCTCGTCACCTGTTGCACCGCCGCCGGGGTGAGCGTCGGCGTCGCAGCCACTCCCCTACCCGGCTCACCTACCCTGCTGCCCGTCATCGTCACCTGGTCCTGCCTGATCGTCGCCAGCCTCGTTCTTTTCGCCAGGCCCACGCCGAGCGCGCGCGTCAACGTCCAGTGTTTCGCACTGATTGCCGTGACCGTCACGGTCGCGTCCCTCAGCGCACTGAGCAGCATCCGCTTCGCCCCGCTGATCTTCACCGCGTCGATTTTCTTCGTCTCACTGTCACCTCACCTGGCCCTCCAGGTCCCCGACCACCAGGTGCTCGACCTGCCGCTGGTCATGAAGCGCCTCCCCTCCATTCGCCTCACCGTCCTGCAGCCACCATCGCGAATCACGCCGCTGCGCGTCAACAAGACGCTGGCGGAAGCGTACGACCGCTCCCGCACGATCCTGTGGAACGCGACCATCGTTGCGCTCATCTCCGGCCTGTTGACCGCCTACCAGATGCCGGTCGGCGAGGAGACGCCCTACGCCGGCTACGCCACGCTCGCGCTGTGCCTCCTCGCGATCCTCGCCCTGGTCACCAACGCGCGTTCTAAGCGCGACCGGCTGACGCATTACGGGCCTCGTCTCGCGGCGCTCGCGATTTGGGTGACGCTCTTCTTCGCGCCCGGTTGGGACCGCTACCTCCTGCGTTCCACAGGCGAGTCGTCGGCACCGACGCTGACGTTCGCGCAGCACGTCATCCTGCCTCTCTCCCTGTGCCTGCTGGCTGTGATCGTGCCCGTCGTGGCGCTCATCCGCTCGGGCCGCGAGCCCTCGGCCCTGGTCGGGAGGATTATCGACATCATCCAGGGGCTTTCACTCACGTTGCTCCTACCAGCCGCGACCTACGGGTCAGGACTTTTCGATCTCGTTTGGCGGAAGGTACTATGACAGCCACATCACCCGACCTCGTTGCCGTCCCCGCATCCCCCGGCAAGCGCGTTGCTGCGCTCCTCATCGATATCGTCGGCGCCGCGCTGTTCGGTGCCGTCGCCTCAGCTCTGTCACACGGCAACGTTGCCGTCATCGTGACGACCATCGTCGAATACGTTGCCCTCCAGGCCATCCTGATCGCACTGCATGGTCGTTCGGTGGGCGCCTTCCTGGCGCGTTGCGCGCTGGTGCGCGCTGGTTCGTCGCAATTGTCTCCCTCGCTGATGGTGTCCGCGGGGTATGTCTTCCTGACAGCTCTGTCCTCGCTGATCCCGCCCCTGCCCGTCATCTTCGTTCTTCTGGGAGGCCAACGCGGGTCGTGGATGGCGAAACTGTTCTCACTTCAGTGCGTGACCTTCGTACCGGAGGACACAATCGACGAGGCCGTGGCCCCCTCGACGGCAGCGTTGACCGCAGCAGCGGCGGTCGTCAAGTCAGCCACGTTCTGGCCATCCGTACCCTGCAGGTTTTCACGCGAGTCGTTCGACATGCCCCTATTGTTTCAGGATCGTGTCGATTGTGCCGTAATGGCGCGCGGGAGTGGGGGAGTGGGGCAGGTGATGTTGCTCGAAACTTACTCGCAATGTGGCTTGCGTCGCGTGTTGTGTGGTGATACGCTGTAAGCGATTGATTCTCAGTAAGGGTCGACTCGTTAGCGGCCCCGAATGCTCCACCGGGCGTTTCCTCGCGAAACGCCCGGTATTTTGTGAAATGAGTGCAAATGTGTGTGGGGTGTGACACTATGTATTCATGATTGATTCCTCAGCAATTGTCCAGGGTGTTCGCTACCGGGTCGGCATCGACGTCGGCCTCAAGTCTGTTGGATTTTGCGCGGTCGAGGTCGACCAGTATGACCAGCCAATTCGGCTGCTTAATTCGATGGTGTTCATCCACGACGCCGGCGTCGACCCGAACGAGAATAAGGCAGCTAAGAGTCGAAAGCTCACCGCCGGTGTCGCCCGCCGGACGCGTCGCCTCTACCGCACGCGGCACCAGCGCCTCGTCAATCTTGATCGTGTTCTGTCCAAGGAATTCGGCTGGCCTCTACCCGATCTCACTTCCTTCAAGGATCCTCGAGAGCCGTGGCACGTGCGTGCAGGCCTGTTGGAGGGCTACATCGCGGACGAGGAGAAGCGCAAGGAGGCGCTGTCGATTGCGCTGCGACACATGGCTCGTCATCGTGGATGGCGCAACCCCTACGCGAAGGTGGAGACGCTGCTGCAGCCCTCCGAACCCAGTGACTTCCTGAACGGCCTCAACGAGCGCATCAGTACCGCGCTGCGCACGACCTTCTCAGCGGAGGCGACCCCCGGTCAGCTGATCGACGCCTACCTAGCGCATCCCGACTACGTGGGCCGTGCCGGCACTCCGAAGCTCAGAGGTCCCCAGGGGATCCTGGCTGGCAAACTTCACCAGAGCGATAATGCGCAGGAGATTCGTCGGATCTGCGCTGTCCAAAGGATCGAACCCGCGGAACGTGATCGTCTGATTCGCGTTGTGTTCGATGCGAAGTCCCCGAAGGGAAGCGCCAAGGAACGCGGTCTCGTCGGCTACGACGAACTGCCGGGACAGGGCAGACATGTGCGCGCCGAGAAGGCGCATCCCGCATTCCAGCTGTTCCGTATGGTGAGTGTGCTGGCGAACCTGCGTATTCGTGAGGGCCGCGAGGAACGTCCCCTGACTCCCGACGAACTCCAGAGACTCGTCGATTTCATCGATCAAGTCAGCCTCAAACAGGAAGTTACGTGGCAGGACCTGGCGGATAACCTTGAGATTGAGCGATCAGACCTGCGTGGCACCGCGAAGGCATCCTTCGACGGGTCGCCTGTCCTTCGTAATCCTCCAACGGACGTCACCACCGAGAAGATCATGGCCTGCAAGGTCAAGTGGCTGAAGGAGTGGTGGAAGGAAGCAGACGACGAACAGCGCGGCTACATGGTGGACGCGTTCTCGAACTCCAGTGGATCCGAGGATGGGACCGATGTTAACGACGCGGTCGCCGAGCTGCTCGAGCAGGCAACTGAGGATGATCAGCTCGAGTTCGAGAAAATCTCGCTTCCGCAGGGGCGAGCCGCGTATTCGTTGGATTCCCTGCGTCGCTTGACGGCCCGAATGCTCTCCGAGGGCGTCGACCTGCACACTGCCCGGCGTCTTGAATTCAAGGTCTCTGACGACTGGAAGCCGGCCGTAGAACCGATTGGAGCGCCGACTGGGAACCCGGCGGTTGATCGTGTCCTCAAGCAGGTCAGCAGGTGGCTGCATGCTGCCACTGAACGCTGGGGTGAGCCGACGGTCATCAATATCGAGCATGCGCGCGATGGACTCGGGTCTGAGCGGGTCGCTCGTGAACTCATGCGCGAGAACGAGAAGCGACGCAAGGCGAACGCTTCAGCTGTCGCTGAGATGGCTGCAAAGCTTAAGCTCTCTGGAAAGGTCCATCGCTCCGACCAGATTCGTTACTTCGCCTTGCAACGGCAGAACTGCCAGTGTCTGTACTGCGGAGCGCCGATCACGTATACGACCGCGGAAATGGACCACATTGTTCCGCGTGCGGATGGTTCATCGACAAACGACCGCTCCAACCTGGCTGCGGTGTGCCGTACCTGCAACCACATGAAGGGTAAGATTCCCTTTGCCGTGTGGGCATCGTCAGACAAGGCGAATCAGGAAGTGTCCCTGACGGGTGCGCTCGAGCGCGTCAATATGTGGCAGCGCGACAACGGCGTGTCCCCTAAGCAGTTCAAGCAGCTGCAGTGCGAAGTCCGTGCGCGCCTCAAGTCGAAGAAGCCGGACCAGGAGTTCGACGGTCGTTCCATGGAATCCGTCGCCTGGATGGCTGTCGAGTTGCGCACTCGCATCGAGGGGTTCTACCGCTCGCGAGGCGAGGAGTCGGTGCCCTCGGTGGGCGTCTACCGAGGACAGCTGACCGCCGAGGCTCGTAAGGCCTCGGGCTTCGAAAGCCGCGTCAACCTGATCGGTGGTCGAGGCAAGACCCGATTCGACCGGCGTCACCATGCGATGGATGCGCTCGTCATCGCGCTTATGAACCCGTCGGTGTCACGGACGCTGGCGCTGCGACTCAACATGCGCGACGCGCAGCGCCTGACGGGCGTTGAGGAAACCTGGAAGCATTTCTACGGGAAGCCCGGCGAGGCATCGAAGCGTTTCGAGTCCTGGCGAGAATCGATGCTGCGCGGCGTCGAACTCTTCAACATTGCGCTGAGCGACAATGCGATCCCCTTCGTTGAAAATATCCGCTTGCGCGTCGGTTCGAGCGTCATTCATGATGCGACCGTGCGCTCGTTCTGCCCGCCGAAGACCCCGGACGGGAAGCAAATCATCACAAAGGGGTACGGTGACCAGCATGCGCTCGGTTTTGCCATGCCCGTCGAACTGGTTGATCGCGCCGAGACCCCGGCCCTGTGGACGGCGCTCACCCGGTGCCCCGACTTCGACCCGACGAAGGGCCTGCCCGAGAATCCGCAGCGCACGATCTCAGTGAATGGAACCCGCGTGGGGCCGACAGAGCTGGTGAACTTCTTCGAGTTTTCGAAGTCGGGTCCGAAAGCCTGTCTGAAGGTGCGTGGTGGTTATGTTGATCTAAGCGGTGCGATCCATCACGCGAGGATCTACCGGATCGACGGAAAGAAAACCACATACGCGATGGTTCGCGTCTTCCAGGTAGATCTGCTGCGCCTCAAGGACCAGGACGTCTTCACCACGCCGCTCAAGCCGTCAACCATCTCGATGCGAACCGCGGAACCTAAGATCCGCGAGGCACTTGCCAATGGGACGGCAACGCAGATCGGCTGGCTGGTTGAAGGTGACGAGCTCGTGATCGACCCCAGTAAGTACTCCGGTGGCTTCATCGGTGAGGTTCTTGCGCGGTATCCAGAGGCGACCAGTTGGAGGGTATCAGGTTTCAAAACGCCTTCAAAGCTTCGTATGAAACCCCTTCTCCTCTCCAAGGAAGGATTCGTTGATGAGAATGAGGCCGCGAAGTTCGGGGTTGAAGCCACGACTGAAGCTATCCAGAAAACGGTCGATGACCCGGGCTGGTTGCCTGCAGTTAATGTTCTGTTTGGTGCAGGGGGAGTACGTGTCATTCGCCGAAATTGCCTGGGTGAGGAACGCTATTGTTCTTCGGCGTCGCTTCCCGTATCCATGACGCTGGAGTGATTTCCCATGGCAGAGCAGTGGCGTGTTGTTGACCTGTGTACTTTTGAGGGGGATCTTCGTGCTGTTCGTGGCGGTGTGGAAGTCTGTCCAGATGAAGGTGCGTCGACGGTTCTGCCCGTCGCAGAGCTGGCTGTGGTCCTGATTGGCATGAAGGTCAATCTGAGCGCCGCTGTTCTTCACCGTCTGTCTGAGGCGGATGTCGCGGTGCTCTTCTGTGACTGGAGGGGCATCCCAGAGGGCGGCTGCTACTCGTGGTCGGATCACGGTCGAGTAGCAGCCCGTCACCGGGCGCAGGCAGAGGTCTCGGTGCCACGGAAAAAGAATGCGTGGGCACGCTTGGTTCGCGCAAAAATCGAGGGTCAGGCATCCGTTCTCGAGAACCTGAAGATTCGAGGCAGCGGCGAGCTTCTTGCGCTCGCAGACCAGGTGCGCTCGGGTGACCCCGGAAACGTTGAGGCTCAGGCCGCTCGTCTCTATTGGTCGCGGACGCTTGGTCGGGGAGTGGGGCGACAGCCGGCGGCCGGTCAGCTGATCGGTGCCAACGCCTGCCTGGACTATGGCTACGCGGTGCTTCGTGGGCATCTCATGCGCGCCGTTCTCGCAGCTGGTCTCGCTCCTGCACTCGGTGTGTTCCACCGGGGACGTGGCAACGCATTTGCGCTGGCCGATGACCTGATTGAGCCTTTCCGACCTGCAATCGACGAAGTGGCGCTACCTCTCCCCGCCACGGCCTCCCCCTCGGATCGAGAGGTCAAGCAGCTTCTGGTCGCTGCTGCGTCGCAGCGTTTTGATGTGGATGGTCATGGGATTCCTGCTGTCGCCGAGGCGCTTGCTCAGTCTTTTGGGCGCTATATCGAAGGGGATATTGATCGCCTTCAGGTGGCGTCGTGGCAGGGGCCCTCGCGGGTTGGCGTGGGTGACTGAGATGGCGGATGACGCGATGTGGTGCTTGGTGATGTTTGATCTCCCGGTGGAGACGAAAAAACAGCGTCGTGAGGCGACGCGTTTCCGGAATGATCTGCTGGATTGGGGGTTCTGTATGGTTCAGTTCAGCGTGTACGTGAAGTACTGGCCGACGGGTGGGCAGGACCATGCAACGCTGAGGGCGATCAAGACTCATCTGCCGGAGGGCGGGCAGGTGCGGGTGCTTGCTCTGACGGATCGACAGTGGGCGACGGGGCTTCGTTTTGATAACGCGAAGCCCCGGAAGGAGGCTGGAGCACCCGAACAGCTCATGATTTTCTGACATTGATCCCCGAGTTTTTGGCTGTTTTACGCCAAAAACTCGGGGATCTCAGTATATCAAAGGGGATTGGTGATTGATTCCCAGCAGGGCAGTCTGGCGGTCCTCGGCGGTGACACAGTATATCAAAGGGGATTGGTGATTGATTCCCAGCTGTGAGGCCCGGACCCGATGTGCCCGTCCAGTATATCAAAGGGGATTGGTGATTGATTCCCAGCTGGGCCTACTACATGGCCCTCGTCAACGCAGTATATCAAAGGGGATTGGTGATTGATTCCCAGCTGGGCGCGTCCGGCCAGGCTTTCCCCATCAGTATATCAAAGGGGATTGGTGATTGATTCCCAGCTCGGCTTCAGGCAGGTGTATGCGATCTGCAGTATATCAAAGGGGATTGGTGATTGATTCCCAGCTCGGTGATCATGGTAGAGACGCAGAAGACAGTATATCAAAGGGGATTGGTGATTGATTCCCAGCTCATCACCCACCTCAACGAAGACACTGCCAGTATATCAAAGGGGATTGGTGATTGATTCCCAGCAACGCGATGTTGCGGGTT
>ERZ773014.2714-NODE-2714-length-10055-cov-4.500900_pt1 | contig 10055 bp, 7 predicted proteins | sample MGYA00580841_ERZ773014 | MGnify/ENA primary metagenome ERZ773014 (study PRJEB29015, sample SAMEA2737989) | human oral metagenome | biome: human oral; feature: human-associated habitat; material: dental | place: China | collected 2067 ...
AGGGTGAAAGTTGATAATAAATGTGCAATGGGCTCATAATCAGCGATATATACAGCCGTAAAATCCTTGCGTTTTTACGAGCTGAGAACAAGTCAGACGATTTCGTTGACACTCTCGCGAGGTTACTTCCGATTTCTTGACAACCTCTAAACTTACAATTTGTAAGCTACCTAAAGGTGAAAAAGTGAAAAGGTGGAGGGATGAAAAGATTCTTATTCATTCCTCTTTCATCCAACATATACATACTGCATCAAAATATCCCAAACAGCAATGATATGGCAGATGCTGCCCAGAAGCACAAAAAAGTGGAATACGGTGTGCATGTATCGACGCTTGTTAATACTGTAAAATACGGCGCCAGTGATATAACTCACTCCCTCGGCGATAATCCATACCAACGCACCGGTTGAAACACTGTTGACCAAAGGTTTGAAAGCAACGAGCACACTGAGACCCATCGCAACGAAACAGATGGTTTCCAAATGACTGTGCGACTGTAAATGACGAAAGCTGAGCACGGTTCCAACAAGCGCACAAGTCCAGATAAAAATAAACAAAGACCAGCCCCAATAGCCTTCTTGACGTAGGGCGAGCAATGTAATGGGCGAATAGGAGCCGGCAATATGCCAGTAGATGGCAGCATGATCCCAACGTCGCAGTCGTTCTTTCCACTTAGACCAGCCGTTCAAAGCGTGGTAAAGGGTGGAACTGAGATAAGACATTAGCATGCCGAAAAGGTAAAGAATAACGGCAAAAGTGGCCCAACCGTTGGGCGAACGGCTGCAATAGAATAAGAAAAGAATGCCGACAACGACGCCAAGAATGATGCCGGCGGCGTGCGACCAAGCATTCCACAACTCTTCTTTATGACTGAAATATAGTTTTATCCGTTTCATTTCGTTGCTTCACTTTAGCAGATTCGGGGATATTGGAGCGCGTTGGGCTATCCCCTTTCGGCTTACTTTTCGTGCCGAAAGGTAACGATTTATTTTGGGTTTACAACCCGTAAACCTGCGGAATATGGAGAGGGTGGGAGAAGAAAATATTTGTTCAGGTCGTTTCTTTTGCTTAATTTCGCTGTCGGAAAAGGTAAGCGAATGTGTCAAACACGTATTCATACTTATCCTAATCGCATTAAAGGGAGCCTTCGACAAAACTTGTCCTCCTTCTCGCACCATCAGAAACGGATGGGGTGGAAACTTTTTACTACACGATAACATATAAATTAGATTATAATGAGCAAATTAGTTGTTAACTCTTACGAAGAGTTTGCTGCCCATCTGGGCGAAGAACTGGGGGTGTCGGATTGGTTGCAAATCGATCAAGAACGCATCAACCTGTTCGCCGATGCAACGCTTGACCACCAATGGATACACGTAGATGTGGAACGCGCTAAGAAAGAGAGTCAATTTCAAAGCACCATCGCGCACGGATATCTTACGCTTTCTCTTCTGCCGTATCTCTGGGAACAAATCATCGAGGTGAATAACATCAAGATGTTGGTGAACTATGGTATGGATAAAATGCGGTTCGGACAAGCGGTTGTGACGGGAAGTAGGGTGCGACTGGCTACCAAACTACACGCCATCAGTAATATTCGGGGTATTTGCAAAACTGAAATCGAATTTAAAATAGAAATCGAAGGACAGCGTAAACCTGCCCTTGAGGGCATCGCCACTTTCCTTTATTATTTCGAGTAATCACTCGTGCGGACCTCGAATAAAAGTAACGCTCTCTCCCTTTCTCAATTGATTGAAGGGGGAGAGCGTTATCTTTTGGAGCATCATCAATCCAACGACCGATAAAAAGGAGAGAAGAGAGGACACAGCGAAAAGAAAAAGAGGAAAAAAGATGATTAAATAGGACATCATCAACCCATCAACCGATAAAGAAGAGGGAGGATTTAAGGCAGCGGATAAAAGGAGAGGAAAATTTATCAGCAAATGATATTCAAACAATTCGTTGACGAGAAAAAGGGTGAATAAATACGTCCTAAACGATGGGTAGACTAGGAAAGATAGACGCTAGTACCCCTCAAACAATATATTAACTGGAAAAGAGACGAGTAAATAATCCTCAAAGGAGGGATGGCATATAAAAAAAGAAATCAATATCTTGTAAAGGATGAGTTGCCAATAAAAAATATAGGCGTTTAGAACTCAAACGATGCACTGGTTAAAAAAGATATAAACAAAGGTTCATCAAACAATAGATCGCCAATAAAAAATATGGACAAACAGAACTCAAACGATGCGTTGATCAGAAAAGATATAAACAAAGGTTCATCAAACAATAGATTGCCAATAAAAAATATGGACAAATAAACTTCAAACGATACGCTGATTAGGAAAAATACAAACGGACATTCAGCAAATGATGGATCGCTAATAAAAGATATAAAAAAGGGTTTAGCAAACAATGAACGGCTAATAAAAGATACGGGTAAATATCTTTCAAACGAGGGGCGGACAACAAGAAAGAGAAGAGGAAACCTCTTAAACGACATGCCGACACCCTAACACATTATTTGCCTAAACTCCTTTTTATCAATTGCGTACAATCAAGTTGTTTGCCTAAACCCCTTTTTATCAACCGGGTACAATCAAGTTGTTTGCCAAACCTTTTTCTATTAATCGGCAAGCGTAAAATCAAGTTGTTTTTTCTCCAAATTGGCGCGAGCCACCTGAATACGAATTGCGTCGCCCAACTGGTACTTGCGACGACGGCGACGACCAACCAGACAATAGTTCTTCTCGTCGAAATCATAGAAATCATCGTCCAGATCACGCATCGGCACCATGCCTTCACAGTGATTTTCGTCGATTTCGCAGTAAATTCCGTAGCTGGCAATACCGCTGATATGTGCGTCGTAGGTCTCTTCGAGATGATCACTCATAAATTCAACCATTTTATACTTAATCGAGTCGCGCTCTGCATTTTGTGCAATCTGCTCCATGTCCGACGCGTGTTCGCACAGTTCCTCATAATGTTCCTTATTGGCACTTCGGCCGCCCGACGCATAACGCGTAAGTAAGCGGTGAACCATCAAGTCGGGATATCGCCGAATAGGACTGGTGAAATGGGTGTAATAATCGAATGCCAAGCCAAAGTGACCAATGTTGTGGATGCTATACTTGGCCTTCATCATCGCGCGTAATGCGATGGTTTGTATCACGTTCTGCTCAGGCCTCCCTTCCACATCGTCCATCAGTTTATTAAGCGATCGGGCGGTTTCGCCTTTCGTTCCGGCGGTCTTCAGCTTATAGCCAAACTTCACGATGAACTCGCGCAAACTCTCCAGCTTCTGTGGATCGGGATTGTCGTGAATGCGGTAGGGCAACGTTTTAGCCGACTGTCCGCGACCTGTATTTTTGCCACCCGATGCGCTGCCCGGCTGTCCCCTTTTCACTTTTCCCACGCTCTCCGCAACGGTCTTGTTAGCCAGCAACATAAATTCCTCAATCAATTTGTTGGCGTCCTTTGAACTTTTAAAGTACGCCCTAATCGGCTTACCAGTAGAGTCGATGTCGAAGTGCAATTCCTCCCTGTCAAACTTCACCGCGCCGTGTTTGAATCGTGCGTTGCGCAGCTTCTTTGCAAATGCATCAAGCATAATTAAGTTTTCGGCGTTTTCTCCCTTGTAGCCTCCCTTTCGAGCAGGCGGGGCGGGCATTCCTGTGCCGTCTACCACGCCGTTATCTTCAAGAATTTGTTGCACCTCCTCGTAGGCATAGCGCCGATTGCTCTTTATAACGGTGTGCACGATGCGCGACCGCCAAATTTCAGCATTTTCGTCCATCTCAAACACCACGCTGTATGCCAGTTTCTCCTCGTCGGGCCTCAGCGAGCAGATGAAGTTACATAAACGTTCGGGCAGCATAGGTATCGTGCGGTCTACCAGATAAATGCTTGTAGCGCGCTTACGTGCCTCCTTGTCGATAACGCTCCCCTCTTTAACGTAGTAACTTACATCAGCGATATGTACGCCCACTTCCCATAAGTTTCCACCCAATCGACGGATAGACAATGCGTCGTCGAAATCTTTTGCATCCTTCGGGTCGATTGTACAAGTAAAAACGTCGCGAAAATCCTCTCGGCGTGCTATTTCCTCCGCATCAATCTCTGCGGATATAGCTTCGGCAGCCTGCTCAACCGCTTGAGGATAAGTGTACGGTAGTCCGTATTGCGCCAGAATCGTATTCATTTCCGTGTCGTTGTCTCCGCTGGGCCCCAGCACGTCAACAACTTCGCCCATTATGTTCTTGTGATCAGTATCAGGCCACTGAGTAATCTTTACCACAGCATTATCGCCGGTTTTTCCTCCTTTGAGCTTTCTTTTAGGAATAATAACATCGTGCACATATAGATTTTCGGGCGTTACCAGAAAGGCAACATCGCGCTCAACCCGAAGTTTGCCCACAATTTGGTCTTTACCTCGCTGCAGAATCTCAATCACTCGCGCTTCTTTAATATGGCGCGCGCGCCGGGCCAGCAATTCAACCCTTACCCGGTCGCCATTTAGCGCTGACCTCGAATTTCTTTCGCTTACAAAGACCTGATCGGAGCCATCATCGGGAACAAACGAGTTTTTTCCATTAGATTTTCGCAGAAACCTCCCGTCGAGCACCTGCGTTGTTTGGTTAAGTCGAAATGAACTGTCAGAAACTTTTGTCAGATAATCCTCCCACGCCATTTCGTCCATCACGTCGATAGCCAGCATCTTCATCGGATGAGTTACCAAGCGTAAACTTTTAAAAATCTCTTTCAGCGAAAAGGTCTTGCCCGGCTGTGCACTGAAAAAGTCTTGCAATTTCTCGGTCAACTGCCTCTTGTTAAGGCGTTTGCCACCCTTCTTTCCTGTCTTCATATCTGTTTTAATTTTTCTGTTACAACTCAAATCGACCTTCATCGCCCTCTTCGCGCAGCTGATATCTCAGCATGCCGGGAGCACAACCAAACTCTTTTAAGCAGGCATAGTACAAGTTGACGGGCGTGCCCAATTTACTCAGCGCAGCCACATCTACCAGCGGAAGCTCTGTATAGCGCAGCAGTTGTAGGGCCGTTTGCAGATACCAACGCGTAGTGAGCGTACGCAGGTTCATCCCCGTTAAAACGAGCAGCGTAGCCGATAGTTCGTCAATGGTAATTCCTCGACTTCTGCAAAACTTTTTAAGTTGGCGCGTGTCGCTCATTAGAAAGCTCCTAAAATCGTCAAGAATACGAATACCTGTCGACTGTTTATCATGCGACAATGGAACATAAAACAGCCCACCGTTGCGATTATACTGTGCCATTTTTGTAAAAGGGGGGATAAACAAGTCGTCGAACGTAAACTGTGGAGAAAAATTAGAGTTCTTCACACGTTTGCGATAAATCTGTTTCTTTTCTTCTAAGTTCAACTCTTGATAGCTTTCCATTTTGATTGCGCGTGTTTAGTTTTTCGGTTGATTCTTCGCAAAAATACAATCTTTTTTATTACTTTCCAAAGATTTGACAAATATTTTTTCTCTTTTTTATTAATCACAGTATATTCTACTTAATAAAACACTTTTATTTTATTAAGCTAAATAGTGTATAATTAATAAATTGTTTCTTTTTTATTAAGCGTAATATGTTTTACTTAACAAAAAATCTCTTTTCTATTAAATTAAATAAAGGCAATCTAATAAACGATACTTATTTTATTAAATAAAATATACTGCGATTAATAAAAAGTTGATTTTTTAAAGATTGATAGCTGAAATAACTATTAAAAACAGAGGTGTTTTGAAAATTATTAAATAAAGGCCTGTTAGAAAGATACATATTTATAGAGGTATCAGATAAAGACTTATAAAAAAGATAATCGTTGAAAAAGCCATCGAATAAAGGGTTATAAAAAATATTTTTTTCTGAAGAATTATCAGTTAAAGGCTTACCTCAAATCTATCTTGTTATAGAGTTGTTAATTAGAGGACTATTAAAAATCTACTTTTTTAAAGAGCCATCAAAAAAAGATATACTAAAAAAGTATTCGTTTAAAGGATTATCAAATAAAGAACTTTTAAAAAGCTATCAACTTATAGGTTCATCAAATAAAGGATTATGAAAAGGTCTTTTATTTTAAGCTCTATCAGATAAAGGATGATTAAAAAGGTAATTGAATAGAGATGCATTATTCAGATTTTCTTTTTAACTTTGCTGCGTCACCTTATAAACACTTCATGATGAGACAAATTATTCAACATTTTACAGATAATGATGCGTACACCTTTAGTTGTCAATATTATGTACTGCAAAAATATCCGAGAGCCGAAGTAGAATATACATTTTTTGACCGCAATCAAACGGTGTATCCTAAAGGATTTGCAGCTTTAGTAGAAGAACAGATAAAGATGATGCAAAATGTAACGATTTCGGAAGAAGAAATCGAGTTTATGCAGCGAAAAATGTATTATTTACCGCAATGGTACTTTACCTTCTTGCGAGGCTATAAATTTCAGCCGGGCGAAGTGCAGGTAAATCAGAAAAACGATGGAAGATTGGAGATAACCATTCGAGGGAAATGGTTCTCGGCAATTATGTGGGAGATGCCTGTTTTGTCGATTATCTCCGAGCTGATGCACGAGCTGTTGGGCGACTTGCAGGGATATAACGCTGAGCAAGAATATGGGCGTGCTGTTGATAAAGCCCGAAAAATTCTACAAAATGGATTAGTTCTGGGTGATATGGGTACAAGAAGAAGACTTTCTTTTGCCCATCACGAAATTGTTGTTCAGGCGCTGAAGTCTGTTAGCGAGGAAATGGCAGATGAGGCGGTAAAAATGAATTCAGATGTAGGTCAAACGATAGATGAGGTAGCAAAAGTGAACGAAAAAGTCGGTCAAATAGGTAGAATAACCGGTACAAGTAATGTTTACCTGGCCATGAAATATGATTTAACTCCCATCGGTACAATGAGTCATCAGCTCATCGAGTTTGAAGAGAATGTAAGTGGTATCTTTGAGTGCAACTTCAACGTGATGAAAAAGTTCAGCGATGTTTACGATGGGGACAACGGCACGTACCTATACGACTGCTTCGGCGATCGGGTGTTCTTCAATAATTTATCTAAGAGAATGGCAATGATGTTTACGGGCCTTCGCGTGGACAGCGGCAACGAAGAAGAACAGACCGAGAAAATCATTCGGAAATATAAGGAATTAGGTATCAACCCGGCTACCAAACAGGTGATTTATAGCAACGGATTGAATATCGACCGAGCTATCGAGATACATAAGTATGTCGATGATCGGGTTCAGGATAGTTACGGCATGGGGACCTTTCTCACTTGTGATGTTGAGGGATGTAAACCTATGAACATCGTTATAAAACTAACACGATGCCGCATCACCGAAAAGCGGGAATGGCACGATTGCGTAAAATTATCGTGCGACAGCGGAAAAACTCTGGGCAATCCCGAAAAATGTGCTTATCTCTTAAAACTCATCGGCTAAAATCAATACTTTTAAATCGGAAATAAGCGGCAGAGGCTTCAAAACTCTATCTAATGAAAGAGAAATAAAAGACGGATAGAGGAAAATTAAGATTAATAGAGAGCAAGCAAGCGATGGGGCCTCCGAAACTCTATCCGATGGAAAGAAAATAAAAAATGGATAGAGGAAAACTGAAATGAATGGAGGACAAACAAGTCGCAAGACCCTCAAAACTCTATCTGATAGGAGAGGAATAAGAAAGAGTGAAAGAAAGAAAAAAGTTGGCGAGGATGCATGGGGAAATGATGCCCTGTATCCTCGCCAACTTTATGGTTAATGGTGCGGTGGATTAACTCTTTTTTCGTCCGCCTAATGGTATCGAAATGCCCAACAAAGCGTTAACGCAACGGGTGCTGTTTCCGAAGTATAGATAATCGGTAGCAACAACCAGCGGACCGAGTTTCATGCCCAGTCCAAGTCCTGTACCACCACTTTGTATCATGGAGTACGTCAGCGAGAAGCCCAACATCTTACTTATCTGATAGCCCGACGAAAGGGTGAGCTCGGTAACGGTAGAGGGCTGCAAGAACCTCGTGGTGGAGAGTAGTCCCAACGAAAGTTTATCATTGAGCAACTTGTATTCGCCCCCAAAAACCATCGTTGTATAGAGGCCTGTCGTGCGAGCGGTTCCCTTTTCTTGCTTTACTTGCAACATATCGAAGTTGAAAAGTTGTCCGCTGGCCATCATATCGCGGAACTCAATGGCTTCGGTTAGATTATGCGGAGTAAAATGGTAGTCGCGCCGAGTGTTTGACGATGCGCTGTAAGAGTTTCCGCCGCCCCATGAGATGAACCCCAAGTCGAGCAGAGCTGCGGAGAGGGTGAGCTGCGGGGTGAGCTTATAAGCAGCACCGAGGTCGAAGCCCAATCCCATGCCCGACACGCCAAAAGTTCCTCTTTCCATTTTCGAAACGATGCCGTTGTTCCCATCTATCAATTCGAAGCCGCTCATCGTGGCCTCGAGCTTAGCGTCGGCCTCAACGAAGGCATCTCCGGTAATGTGCTTGAGGTCTTCGTTGGTGAGTTTCGACCAGTCCTGATGAATGTCGACACCGTTTACTCGAGTTCCGACGTTCAATTTGTCGACGGTGAAGCGAAGATTAGCAATTCCCAAGAGTATTTTTGCTTTTGCCCCGATCGTGAGCTTGTCGTTTAATGGGTACGCGTAGCCCAACCCCGTCTCCATGTAAGCGTTGATGTTCAATCGCTCGCCGCCGAAGCTGCGATTGAAATTGACCCATTGTATCGGGTCGGTTGCACCGTGAACATCGTGGAAAAATTGGAAGATACTTTTCGGTATATCGAAGCCGGCATCAAGTCTCAGACCGTAATTAACCGTCCAGAAGCCTTTCCCTTTGTACCATCCGAGGGAAACCATGTCGGTGGATACATTCAAATTAATATTGTTGTTGTTCTTCAATGCATTGATAAACGACTGATCGCGAAAATAGTCGGCATCCGAGCTGTTATCAATAATATCGACCACATCTTTCATTCCCACCGAGTTGGAACTAATGGCCGCATTGAACGACCCGATGACGGGCAGGTTGATGAATCCCGTTTGCGGTGTGAGAGCGGGGTTCAACTGCTGACGGAAGCTCACATTGTCCATAAAATATGTGGATCGCACGAATTGAGCTCGCATCGACGTCGGTACAAGGCTGGCCAACAGCAGCAGAACCGACAATTTGTTAAAGTAGTGTTTCATTTCATCTATTTTAAGTGTGAAAAATTGTGTGCTAGACCGTAGCAACCATCGATTTTGTTGCTACAGCGCTGCAAAGTTAGTAAAAAACGACGAGATAAACGTATCGAGAGTGTTTCCATCGTACCTTTTCCGGTCGATGAGCCGCATTTCTGTCGGCAGATGGGGGGCCTCCGTTCCGCCAACCACCGTAAACGGTGCTGTTTCGATGTGTATCTCGTCCCAAAGTCCCGCGTCGATAAATGCCTGATGAGTCTTCGCCCCGCCTTCTACCAAAAGCGTTTGAATGTTGCGGGTGTATAGATTGGTCAACAAAGATTCGATGGATTGTTTGCGAGTCAGTACGAGTCGCAAAGGGTCGGCGCCGTGCCAATGTCGCACATTCAACTGCGGATGCTCACGGTCGTCGGTTGTTTTTCCCACTAAAATTGCGTCTTGGGTAGCCCGCAACTGATGCACCAGCATCTGCGTAAACGGCGTAGATATTGCCAACGCACAAAACTGGTGGTCAATCAAGAGATTGGCTGTCTGCGCCCACTTTAGTGTGATGTAGGGCCGGTGTTTTTGATGGAAAATCATAAATCGACGGTTGAGTAACAAACAGTCAGCTTCCAACACTCCGACACAAACATCAATCCCCGCTTCACGAAGTTGGCGAATACCCCGTCCCTGCACTTCAGCAAATGGATCAATACTACCCACTACCACTCGACGGATGTTCTTCTTGATGATGAGTTCGGTGCAAGGCGGTGTTTTGCCGTAATGCGAGCAGGGCTCAAGGCTGACGTAAAGCGTGGAGGCAGGCAGCAGCGAGGCGTCACGGACGGCAGCGATAG
>ERZ773014.2715-NODE-2715-length-10054-cov-21.948195_pt1 | contig 10054 bp, 9 predicted proteins | sample MGYA00580841_ERZ773014 | MGnify/ENA primary metagenome ERZ773014 (study PRJEB29015, sample SAMEA2737989) | human oral metagenome | biome: human oral; feature: human-associated habitat; material: dental | place: China | collected 2067 ...
TGGACGGGCTCTGGGTCGCGGGCGGCGCGATCAACAACGGCGGCATGATCCTGCGCTGGATGCGCGATAAGATCTGCCATTTCAGCGAGGCGCAGATGGCGGCGCTCGATGTGGATGCTTACGACCTCATGACGATGAAGGCATCCAAGATTCCTGCCGGCTCGGACGGGCTGATCCTCCTGCCGTTCTTCACGGGCGAGCGTGCGCCGTATTGGAACTCCGATCTGCGCGGGCTCTTCTTCGGTCTCTCGCTGAACCACAGCCGCTCCCATATGATCCGCGCTGTGATGGAGGGCATCTGCTATGGCATGCACAGCGTCTTTGATGCCTTGCAGGGGTTCGGTGCGGTGCGCGACATCCGTATGAGCGGCAGCTTTACGAAGTCGCCGCTCTGGATGCAGATTCTCGCAGATGTGCTCGGCGAGCCGCTCGTTCTGCCCGACAACAGCGAGGGAGCGGCGTACGGTGCGGCGGTGCTGGGCTTTATCTCGGCAGGCGAAATGAAGGGGATCGCGGATACGGCAGATCTCGTACACGCAAAGAAGGTTTACACGCCCGACCCGTCGAATCACAAGACATATGCGCAGCTCGTCGACATCAGCGGGCGGCTCTATCACAATCTGCAGAAGGAATTCGCCGAGATTGCGGCGTATCAGGCGGGACACTGAGGGGAGGAAATCGAGATGAGTAATGGAACGATGGATATTGGTGTCGTCGGCATGGGTGTCATGGGGAGCAATCTCGCGTTCAACATGGCGGATCATGGCTTTCAGGTGGCGGGGTGGAACCGCACATCGGATCTGACGGAGGCGGCAGAGAAACGCAACCCACCCACAAATTTCCATGCTTGCTACGATTTGAAGGAATTCATCGGTTCCTTGAAGAAGCCGCGCCGCGTCTTCCTCATGATCGCTGCGGGAGCGCCCGTGGACTGGGCGATCGGGGAGATTGCCCCACTGCTCGAGGCGGGTGATATCATCCTCGACGGCGGCAATTCCTTCTATGTGGACACGCGCCGTCGGCATGACGCGCTCAGAGAGCAGGGGATCTGCTACTTCGGTGTGGGAGTTTCGGGCGGCGAGAAGGGCGCGCGCTTTGGCCCCGCCATCATGCCGGGCGGTGACCGCGCAGCGTACGAGGCCGTGCGCCCGATCCTGGAAGGAATTGCGGCGCGTGCGGGGGATGCGCCGTGCTGCACCTACATCGGCGAGGACGGCGCGGGGCACTATGTCAAGATGGTGCACAATGGCATCGAGTATGCGGATATGCAGCTGATCGCGGAGACCTACCTCATCCTGAAGCACGTAGGCAGTCTGTCGAATGCGCGCATCGGCGAGATCTTTCACGAGTGGAATGCAGGCGAGCTGAAGAGCTACCTCATCGGCATCACGGCGGACATCTTTGCCGAGCAGGATGCGGAGACGGGCAAGGCGCTCGTCGATATTATCGTCGACCGTGCGGGGCAGAAGGGGACGGGGCGCTGGACGAGCCTTGAGGCGCTGCAGCGCGGCGTGGATCTCTCCATGATCTCGGCGGCGTGCAACGCGCGTGTGCTCTCGAACCTCACCGAGGAGCGCGCCCATGCGGGAGCGGTCATGAGCGCACCTGCCGCCGCGGGCGAGGTTGGTGCGGACTTTATCGAAGCCGTGCGCCGCAGCCTGTATACGGCGAAGATCGTCGCCTACGCACAGGGGTTCTCGCTCTATCGTGCGGCAAAGGAGGAATTCGGCTGGTCGCTTGACTTCGGAAAGATTGCCTCCATCTTCCGTGCGGGCTGCATCATCCAGGCGGAATTTTTGCAGCGCATCACGGATGCCTATGAGCGCGAGCCGAATCTCAAGAATCTCATGTTCGATGACTTCTTCCTCTCCTCCATCAATGCGAACATGGAGAGTTTGCGCGGTATCGTCTGCCTTGCTGTGCAGCATGGCGTGCCCGTCCCCGCACTCTCTGCCGCCATGCAGTACATCGATGCACTGCGCAGCGGACAGCTCGGGGCGAACCTCATTCAGGCACAGCGCGACTATTTTGGTGCGCATACCTTCGAGCGCACGGACAAGGCGGGATCGTTCCACCATCAGTGGCAGGAGCATTATCCAAAAGAATAGGGCGTGGTTCACCACGAACGGGTTGCTGCATGAAATCGTGCAGCAATTTTTTTGCCATGAAATGATATTTAATGAACAAAAATAGATTAAATAAATGAAATGCTATTTACAAATGAAAAGCAATCGTCTATAATTACGTTAGGAATTGTTGCAAGTCTTTCTGCCGGGGAATGGGGGCGGAAAGACGGTGGGGGATGAGATCCCCATACATGAAAGGAGAGGAATCCTATGCCGCTGATTATTCTAGCTGTGGGCATCCTGCTGCTGTTCTTCCTCATCGTTCGCGTGAAGCTGAACAGTTTCATCTCGCTGCTCATCGTCGCAGGTCTCGTCGGCTATGCCGAAGGACTGCCCGTCACGCAGATCATCCCCGTCATCCAAAAGGGGCTTGGTGGGACGCTCGGAGGGCTTGCCATCGTCGTTTCGTTCGGCGCGATTCTCGGTAAGCTGATGGCGGAGAGCGGCGGTGCACAGCGCATTGCCATGACGCTCATCAATATGTTTGGAAAGGAAAAGGTCAAGTGGGCGGTCTGCCTTACGGGCTTCATTGTCGGCATTGCGCTCTTCTATGAAATCGGCTTCGTCCTCCTCATCCCGCTCGTCTTTACAATCGCGGCATCGGCGCAGATCCGCCTGCTCGAGGTCGGCATTCCGATGGCAGCGGCGCTCTCCGTGACGCACGGCTTCCTGCCGCCGCATCCGGGACCGACGGCGATCTCGGTCATCTACAATGCGGACATCGGTCTGACACTCGTCTATGGTGCACTTCTCGCAGCTCCAATTGCAATCATTGCGGGGCCGATCTTCTACAACTTCGTCAAGGATCTCAACCCCGCGATCCCCGAGGGGCTGTATAACCCGAAGGTGTTTACGGATGAGGAGATGCCGAGCTTCGGCGTCAGCGTATTCACCGCGCTCGTGCCTGTTGTGCTCATGGCCGGCTCGGCGATTGCAAAGATGACGCTTCCTGCCGGTTCGCACGCGCTGGCGATCATGACCTTCCTCGGCTCGCCGGATATGGCGCTCACGATCTCCATCTTCATCGCGTTCTACACATTTGGTATCTCGCGCGGCAAGAGCATTCAGGAGATCATGAAGATCTCCGAGTCTGCAATCCTTGCCATTGCCATGATCCTGCTCATCGTGGGCGGCGGCGGCGCGCTCAAGCAGATCCTCATCGACAGCGGCGTCGGCCGCTACATCGGCGACCTCCTCATGGGCTCCGACCTCTCGCCGCTTGTCCTCGCGTGGTCGATCGCCGCCGTCATCCGCATTGCCTGCGGCAGTGCGACGGTCGCAGCGCTTACGGCGGGTGGTATCGCTGCACCCGTGGTTGCGCTCACGGGTGTCAGCCCCGAGCTCATGGTGCTCGCGACGGGCGCGGGCAGTCTCATCATCTCGCCGCCGAACGACCCCGGCTTCTGGCTCTTCAAGGAGTTCTTCGGCCTCACGGTAAAGGAGACGGTACGTACGTGGTGCGCGATGGAGACCATCATCTCAGTGCTTGGTCTCGCGGGCGTCCTGATCCTCAACGTATTCATCGGCTGATGAAGGCGCTGCGCGGATCATATCCAAAGGAGCGTGGGTGTCATGGGCTATCTTCTGGGCATTGATGCAGGCTCTACGAACTACAAGGCGATCGCGTGTGACAAGACGGGGCGTTTTCTCGCCTCTGCACGTCGACCGGCAAATACGAAGTATCATGAAAACGGCTGGGCGGAGACCTCGCCCGAGATGATCTGGGAGGGCGTCGCTGCCTGTATCGCAGAGATTGCAGCGCAGCTGCCCGGTGAGACGTGCGACGGTGTTGCAGTTGCGAGTTCGGGCGAGGATGTTCTGCTTGACGGCGCTGCGCAATCGGTGTATCCTGCAATCCGATGGTTCGATACGCGCACGGAGGCAATCGCCTCTGCGTGGGAGCCGTTCGGGCGAGAGCACATCTATCGGATTACGGGGATCAATCCAAATCCCGTGGCAAGCATCACAAAGATGCAGTGGATTAAACGCTATGTTCCTGAGGCATGGGGGCGGGCGCGGCTTTGGATCCCGATCGCGGGCTTCATCAGTCTGAAACTGACGGGCACAGCGCGTGCGCCGTGGACGAATGCGTGCCGATCGATGGCGTTTGATCTGATGCGCCGCGACTGGTCGGCGGAGATCCTTGCGGAGGCGGGGATCGATCGCTCCATGCTCGCCGATCCCATCCGCCCGAGCGAGCAGATCGGCACGCTTACGCCCGCCGCCGCCGCAGCGACGGGACTCAAAGAAGGGACGCCGGTCTTTGCGGGCGGTGTGGACTATGCCTGCGGCACCTTTGCGACAGGGATCATCCGTCCGGGGCAGATGCTCGACTCCACGGGGACGAGCGAGCAGCTGCTTGCGATTCTGGATGCGCCCGAGAGCAGCGCCGCGAGCATGGAGAAGAACTTCACGTCCGTCGCCTATGTGGTCAATGATGCCTACTACATCATGGGCATGATCGTCGCGTCGGGCGGGATCTTCGAGTGGTTCAAGAATACGTTCGCATGTGCGTCCTTCGACCAGCTGGTCGGGGAGGCATCGCTCGAGCCGATCGGTGCGCGCGGCTGCATGATGCTGCCGTATTTCTCGGGGCGTCACACGATGGGGAGCGACCCCGCCGCACGCGGGGCGTTCGTCGGACTTACACGCGCGACGACGCGCGGCACCTTTGTGCGAGCCATTCTTGAGGGGCTCTGCTACGAGATGCACAGCATCGTGCAGGCGATGCAGGAGCTCTCAGGGCAGAGCGTCGAGTCGATCTACGCCATCGGCGGTGCGGCAAAGAGTACGTTCTGGATGCAGATGAAGGCGGATGTCACAGGCATTCCCGTGCGCAGCAAGGATGTTCCGGAGGCCGCGGCGCTCGGTGCGGCGATGCTCGCCGGACTCGGCGCCGGTGTCTATGCGAGTCCGGAGGAAGCCGTCGCACGCGTGCGCTTTGCCGAGCGGGAGTATGTGCCGGATGAGGCACGTCACACACAGTATATGGAGCTCTATGAGACGCTGAACCGAGCGCTCTATCCCGCACTGCGGGAGTTCAACGCGGCGGTGACGCGCGCGCAGGGGACAAATGAAACGAAGTGAGGAGAGCTATGATGAAATATGAAGCAACGGTCACGGCAATCGGGGATTTTGTACTGCCCTTTATGCAGACACGCGAGTCTGTCATCCTCTTTAACAAGGATGTACCGTACGAGTACGAGAACATGGTCGTGGCGCACACAAAGGGGGAGCTTTCGGCAGATATCGTGCCGGGGGATCGGCTGACCCTCGCAGATCGCAGTTATACGGTGACGGCGGTCGGCGATGAGGCGATGAAGACGCTGCGCGCAAACGGACACTGCACGATTGTGTTTACGGGCAAGGACGCAGTGGAACTGCCGGGGCAGATCATGGTCAAGGGCGACGGCGTGCCGCGCTTCATGGTCGGCGATGTCATTCGCTTTGAATAAGGAGGGGCACATGAAGGTATTGGTAATCGGCGATCCTCTGCTCTCATCCGAGCGTCTGGAGGCCGCCGTCAAGAAGATATTGGGAGATGTCGAAGTCGCGCGTGTGGACTGGAAGCCCGCAAGCGATGAGGAGTTCTGGTTCCTGCGCAGCGAGGTCGAGAAGAAAGGACCGTCGGCAGGAAAGCCGCCTGTGGAGATCTTCGATCATGTCGGCGATGTCGATATCATCATCACACATCACACGCCGATCAATGCAGAGATTGTAACAGCGGCAAAGAAATGTCGCATCATCGGCGCGTGCCGCGCGGGTGTCGAGAATGTGGATGTCGCGGCGGCATCGAAGCAGGGCATCGCCGTGTTTCACACGATGGGGCGCAACGCGCACGCGGTTTCGGACTACACGATCGGACTCATGCTCGCCGAGATGCGCAACATCGGACGTGCACACGCAGAGCTGAAGCAGGGACATTGGAAGAAGCAGTATTCGAACGCCGCCTTTGTCGGCGACATGCTCGAAAAGAAGATCGGCCTTGTCGGCTTCGGCTACATCGGGCATCTCGTGGCAAAGAAACTCAAAGGCTTCGACGTAGAGATCCTCGTCTACGATCCATATGCGAACGCGGCAGACGTCGAGGCGTCGGGCGCACGCCTCGTTCCCCTCGAGGAACTGTGTGCGGAGGCGGACTTTATCAGCATGCATGCGCGTCTCTCCGAGGCGACGCAGGGACTCCTCGGTGAAAAGGAGTTTGCGCGCATGAAGCCGACGGCATATGTCATCAACACAGCGCGCGCGGGACTCATCGATGAGCAGGCACTCATCAAAGCGCTGCATGACAAGAAGATCGGCGGCGCGGCAATCGACGTGTTCTGGACGGAGCCGCCGCCGGCGGATCATCCGTTTATGACGCTCGAGAACGTCACGATCACGCCCCATCTCGCGGGATCGACACGCGACGCATTCAACCGTACGCCCTACCTCCTGCTCGAGGAGATCAAGAGCACGATCAGCGGGAGTGCGCCGCGCTGGGTCGTCAATGCGGATGCCGTTTCGACCGACTTTTCGGGACTCAAATAGGGAGGAGGCAGCTATGAAAGCAGCAGTGTACCACGGCACGGCAGACGTGCGCGTGGAGGAGGTCGCAAAGCCGGTGATCGGTGCGGGGGAACTCCTCATCAAGGTCAAGGCGTGCGCCATCTGCGGCGGCGATCTTAGGACCTTCCGCCATGGGCACAAGGCGATTCATCCGCCGATCATCCTCGGACATGAGATTGCGGGCGTGATCGAGGAGGTCGGCGCGGGCGTTGATCGTTACCATGTCGGCGACCGCGTTATCGTTGCGCCGGGCATCGGCTGCGGTGCATGCTCTTACTGTCTCTCGGGACGCCAGCATCTCTGCTATACGCGCGAAACCATCGCACACGGCTACGACGGCGGCTTTGCCGAGTACGTGCGCATTCCTGCAAGCGCCGTCCGTGCGGGCAATGTCAACTTCATCCCCAACGAGGTTGACTATCTCGCCGCCTCGCTCTCAGAACCCCTTGCCTGTGTCATCAACGGGCAGGAGGCGATGGACATCCAACTCGGTGATACCGTCGCCGTCATCGGTGCGGGTCCGATCGGCATCATGCACGCCGAGCTCGCGCGTGCGCGCGGCGCGGGGAAGATCTTCCTGCTGAACCGCAGCCGCAACCGTCTGGACGCAGCACACGATCTGAACTATGACGCCTACATCGAAACGGGTGAGGACGGTGGCGTGCAGGCGGTGCTCGATGCGACGGACGGTCTCGGCGCGAACGTCGTCATCATCACGGCTGGCAGCGCTGCGGCGCAGCGTGCGGGCATCGCCATGACGGGCAAGATGGGCAAGGTCTGCCTCTTTGCAGGGCTGCCGAAGGATACGCCCGAGCTCTCGTTCGACGTGAACTTTGTTCACTATCGGCAGATCACGCTGTACGGCACATTCTCATCCGCGCCGCGTCACAACGCGCTCGCCGTGGAACTGATCCGCAGCGGCAAGATCAATGCCGACCGCATCCTTACACATGCCGTCGCATTGGATGACATCGTGCACGGGTTCGACCTTGTAGAGCACCGGGCAGGGATGCGCGTCGCGGTTGTTCCCCACATGGAGGAGATTGCGGAGGACATTGCGCGTCATCCGGATCTTGTGATTTCAAAAGGCTGATTTTGATCGGGACTGCTGCACGCTGCTTGTGCAGTGGTCCCGTTTTGTCTGTGTATTGAGTGAAAGGTGGAGCTGCGATGTCGATGGAGGAACTTTACGCACGGGAGCCGGCAGGGCTGTACGAGGTGCGCACGCGCAAGGCGGGACCGAAGGGGCGCCTGCCGCTGACGGATGAAATGCTGCGGAAATCGCCGAGCGGCAATATTTTCGGCATGACAATCAACGCGGGTATGGGGTGGAATCCCGACGATCTGGCGGGCGGCGATGTACTCATCATCGGCACACAGGGCGGCATCCGCCGCGATGACGGGACAACGGCGGCGGTAGGCCTGCACAATGGACATTTCGAGCTTGGCGATCTCATGCGTTCTGCTGCCGATGAACTAAAGGCGGAGGGCTATGTCCCACACGCCGCCTTTGTCACTGATCCCTGCGACGGACGCAGTCAGGGGACGACGGGCATGTTTGACTCGCTGCCATACCGGAATGATGCTGCGATCGTCATGCGCCGACTCATGCGCTCGCTGCCGACACGGCGTGCGATCATCGGCGTCGCCGCGTGTGACAAGGGGCTGCCCGCGATGATGATGGCGCTTGCGGGTATGCACGACCGTCCCGTCATCCTCATCCCCGGCGGCGCGATACTCTCGCCGACGGATAGTGAGGATCTCGGCACGGTGCAGACACTCGGGGTGCGCTATGCGAACGACGAGATCACACTCGACTATGCTGCGCGGACGGGCTGCAGCTCCTGCGCGTCCCCGGGCGGCGGCTGTCAGTTCCTCGGTACGGCGGGTACGTCACAGGTCGTCGCCGAGGGACTCGGACTGACGCTCACACACGCGGCGCTTGCACCGTCGGGAGAGGAGATCTGGCGGGAACTCGGGCGTGCATCGGCGCGTGCGGTGATGGAACTCGCCGCGCGAAATATCGTGGCGTGCGATATCCTGACCGATCACGCGATCGAGAACGCAATGGTCATTCATGCCGCATTCGGCGGCTCCACGAACCTACTGCTCCATCTCCCCGCCGTTGCACATGCGGCGGGTTGCCACATGCCCGACGTTGCCGACTGGTCGCGCATCAACAGGGAGGTGCCGCGCCTCGTGAGCGTTTTGCCGATCGGCCCCGTCAACTATCCGACGGTATTCGCTTTCATGGCGGGCGGCGTACCCGAGGTTATGCTGCATCTCAGGAAATTGGGACTTCTGCATGAGGATGTGCGCACCGTCACAGGTGCGACACTTGGAGAAAACCTTGACTGGTGGGAGCAGTCCGAGCGACGCAGCATCTTACGCAAGCGTCTCGAAGAGGTGGACGGCCTTTCGCCCGATGAGGTGATTTTCAGCCCGGATGAAGCAAAGCGGCGCGGCATCGGCTCGACCGTCACCTTCCCTACGGGCAACATTGCGCCCGAGGGCTCCGTCGTAAAATCCACGGCGATCGATCCCTCTGTGATCGGCGCGGACAAGGTGTTTCGTCACACGGGCAAGGTCAAGACATTTACATCAGAAAAAGCGGCGATTGCTGCGCTCAACTGATCGACTTCGCCGTCAAGACCGTTGCGGGACGCACGCAGGTTGTGATCGGTGTCGGTCACACGGAGGAGGAGCAGGTCATCCGTCTTGCTGCCCATGCTGCGGAGGGGGGGCAGATGCACTCAACATCGTTTCGCCCTATTACTTCGGACCGCCTGCTGCGGCGGCGATTGATTATTTTGAACGTATTGCAAAGAGAACCACGTTGCCGATCATGCTCTATAACTTCCCCGATCGTACGGGCAGCGACCTTTCTCCTGAGATCGTGCGCGAGATCGCACTGCGTTGTCCCACGATCACGGGCATCAAGGACACGGTGGACAACATCAGCCACACGCGGCGCATCTGTCAGGCGGTCAAGCCCGTACGCCAAGATTTCGCCGTTCTCTCGGGCTTTGATGAATACTATGTTGTGAACCGCATCTCCGGCGGTGACGGTGTCCTCTGCGGACTTACGAATGTTGTGCCCGAGCTTTTCGTCAAGATGCACACGGCCTATGAGCGCGGTGATTTTGCTGAGGCAGTTTGCTGTGCCGAGAAGATCGCGGGGCTCATGCGCATCTACGCCGTGACACCGCTCTTTATCACGGGGACGACACTCACGGAGGCCGAGGATCGGGAGATTTGCGCGATTCTCGCCGATCTTGATTAAGTGAAGAGTGAACGGCGAAATTATGACAACACCTCCTGCAAGGTTTTTTGCAGGAGGTGTTTTTTTAGGAATCGCTGATAAAATAGACCCTCAGATT
>ERZ773014.2716-NODE-2716-length-10054-cov-2.580458_pt1 | contig 10054 bp, 9 predicted proteins | sample MGYA00580841_ERZ773014 | MGnify/ENA primary metagenome ERZ773014 (study PRJEB29015, sample SAMEA2737989) | human oral metagenome | biome: human oral; feature: human-associated habitat; material: dental | place: China | collected 2067 ...
GTGTATTATATTGTCGGATGTATTTTTCCCGCAGACTCGCTCTATCGTTTAAGCGTCGTCCTGTATTTTATCATGCCGCCGACCTATGCGTACGGCGTGTTTACGGGCGGAAAAGATGAAAGCTCTTTTTTGAGCGCATATTTGGCGCTCTATACGCTGTTTACGATTTTCGGTTATATCGTGCTCGCATCTTTTGTCGTATGAGTTTTTAATAAAAACCGGACGCACGTCGTGCGCGGCCGTATCTCCGTTATGCGATGTGCCTGCCTTTCGGCACCGGTATGTCTCTGCCGAGTTTTTTTGCGGTTTCCAGCCATTCGGTGATGACGATTTCTGCGTTTTGCAATGCATGTTCGGCAGTATCGCCGTCAGCCGTACATCCCGGCAATTCCGGTATTTCGACGATAAAAGCATCGTCGTCTTCCGACCAATAGATAATCCGTTCGTATTTATGCATAGCTAGACCTCCAGATGATATTTCAGAATGACGGCGCGTATTTGCCGGACTTGGTATGCTTTCGCTTTATCGCGATTCGGCTGAATATTGATAATTTCGGGAATACCGTCTTTCCAATAGATAAAATGATCTGCTTGCCTTTCGGCACGGCGGGTGCAGGACTCGCCGTGCGCGCGGATCACAGCGGGATATTGCCGTGCTTTTTCAAAGGCGTGTCCATGCTGCGCTTTCGAGCGAGCACTTCGAAACTCCGTGCGATGCGCTCGCGCGTTTCCTGCGGTTCGATCACTTCGCTCACGTAGCCCCGCTTTGCCGCGATCTTCGGCGTCATGATTTCGTTTTTATACTCTTCCGATTTTGCCGCGACTTCGGCCGCTTTCGACGGATCTTTGAGCTCTTTTGCGTATAAAATGCCGATTGCGCCTTCCGCCCCCATAACCGCGATTTCCGCTTTCGGCCACGCGTACACGTAATCCGCGCCGAGATGTTTCGAGCACATGGCGATGTATGCGCCGCCGTACGCTTTGCGCGCGATGACGGTCACTTTCGGAACGCTCGCTTCGCTGTACGCATAGATCACTTTTGCGCCGTGCCTGATGATGCCTTTTTGCTCTTCCTGCGGGCCGGGAATAAAGCCGGGAACGTCGACGAAAGTTAAAAGCGGGATGCCGAACGCATCGCAATAGCGGACGAAGCGCGCGATTTTGTCGCTCGCGTCGCAGTCGAGAACGCCGCCGACGCCCATCGGATTGTTTGCGACGATGCCGACCGATTTGCCTTCGATCTTCGCAAAACCGGTGACGCAGTTTATCGCAAATTCTGCCGACGTTTCAAAAAAAGAATCGTCGTCGATGCAGCAGTTGATGATGTCGCGGATATCGTAGCCCGCGCGCGGATTTTCGGGGATGACTTCTTCGATGCGCTTCGCTTTTTTCTTTGCGTCGAATTTGTATTTTTCGTTTTGTACGATATCGTCCCCGAAATAATGGGGAATGTAATCGAGGAGCGCGCGCACTTTTCGATAGCAGTCGTTTTCGCTTTCGCAGCGGAAATGCGCGACGCCCGATTTTTTCGAGTGGATCGCCGCTCCTCCCAAATCTTCCGACGAGATATCCATAAACATAACCGATTTGACGACTTTCGGTCCGGTGATAAAGAGTTCGCTTATCTTGTCGATCGCAAAGATAAAATCGGTGATGCCCGGCGAATACACGGCGCCTCCGGCGCAGGGGCCGGCGACGATCGAAATCTGAGGCACCGAACCCGACGCCCGCACGTTTTGATAAAAGAGGTCGCCGTAGCCGCACAGCGCGTCGACGCCTTCCTGAATGCGCGCTCCGCCGGAATCGTTTATACCGATGACGGGGCACCGCGATTCGACCGCCTTGTCGATGAGTTCGGCGATTTTTTTGCCGTGCATGAGACCGAGTGAGCCGCCCTGTACCGTAAAATCCTGCGCGTATACCGCGACCGTTCTTCCGTTTATCTTTCCGAATCCCGTGATGACGCCGTCGTAGGGCAAATCCTTCGTTTCCATGCCGAAGCTCGTGCAGTTGTGGCGCACGCCCGAATAGATTTCCATAAACGAATTTTCATCGCACAGAGAACGGATCCGCTCGATCGCGTGAAGTTTACCTTTTTCATGCTGTTTTTCGACATTGTATTCCATAAAGTAATTCCTCGTTTCAAAGTGATTTAAAATGACGCCTTATGATACCCCATCATTTCCGTGCTGTCAATATGACAAAAATCGATTTTCTGTCATTTCTGAGCGTATCGCAATTTCTCACCGTCATCGATTCATCTCCGCCGCTTTCCGCACGGCGTCCGGATCGGGCACCCATGGATACTTTTCTTTGAGCGCATCTGCGGCAAGCGCCGCATTTCCTCCGGCGTTTTGCAGGGCGCCGATCGCATCCGATATGAACGCTGCGGTATCGACTTCTACGTCGCTGTCCGTTTCGCCGATACCGGTGATCGACCATGTATTTTTTTTATACGTCAGCGCTACCGTATCGTGGTTGTGTTCTACGATGAAACCGCCCGTTTCGCCGTCCGTGTGCACGGTGTAGTAGTCTGCCGTATGCGCCGTTTGTGCCCCGTCGGCAAGCGGTACGTTTTTTTCTGCGGTTACCGGCGCGCGCTTTGCGTTGCGCGGCGGCACGTCGACTGCAAGATCTGCTTTTCTGCCGTCGAGCGTAAACGATGTAATGCCGTATACGTCCCGCCTTTCGTCCGCATTCCGCTCCGAAAGAGAAGCGAACCACGCTTCGGGTGAAATGATGCCGTTATTCGGATTGTAGGCGCTCCTCGCTTTGTTTACGACGTACATACCGCCGACCATATCGCCGTAGCGTTTCGACACTTTGCCCGACGACATCGCGCCGACGAGTTCGACGTTTTGCGTACGGATCCCCTGATAAAACGTTTCGGCGACTTCCGATGACGTAAGGCCGACGGCGGACGGACGGCGTCCGGCATCGCGCACTGCGCTTGCGACAAAAAACGCGATGACGGCGAGGACGACAAAACAGACCGCGATCGCTTTTGCGTTTCGCCTGAGCGTGCGGAGGGCGCCGACCTTCCGTTTTTTCGTTTTATAATAAGACGCGACTTTTGCTTCGAACACTTTTCGGGGAAGGGCTGTCGGATGCGACACTTCGTTGAGCGCGACTTTTCCGATACCGAGCTCTTTGTAAAAGGCTGCAAGCGGAAAGGGTTTTTCGTTTTGTCCGTTCGGCGCATGCAAGGTGTCCGCCGTGCCGTGTACATCGTGTGATCCGCGAGGGTTTTTCCGTTCCGCTTCTGCGGTACGTGCCGGAAGTTCAAGCGCGGCATCGACGCTTTCGGCAAGCGATTTATCGACTCCGTTTATGACGTGCTCGAGGCGCATATAATTTTTATCGTATTCGTCGCTGCTCCGTGCGCTTTCGCTGCTTTCGGCAAAAGGCACTTGCTTTGTCAGAGCGCGGTAAGCGATAGCCGCCTGCGTAAAAGAAAGCGCGTCGCTCGGCTTTGAAAGCGCTTTGCTTATCCAAAAGCCCTGAAGCGGAGCATAGGATCCGCTTCCGCGGCACGCGCAGGATGCATCGAAAATCGCCTGCGGCAAAAAAAGGAGCTCCGGTTTTTCCGCAAAGCCCGCGGCAGTTTTTACATAGATGCCGCCCGCTCCGATATTTTCGATTTTCACGTTTTCTTTTTTTGCCTGCTCGATTACCGAAACGGCCGCGTATGAAGCGCAGGCCGCTTCATAGCGCTCCGCATCGCCGCCCCTTTCCGCGCGTAAAAAGATTTCAGCAAGCGAAAACATCTCTCCGTCGCCGCCGTAGCGGCCGCACACGTGCACGTGAGCTTCGACTCCGCTTCCGATCGTTTTGACGCCGTCGAATTTCCATTCGGAAAACGAAAACGACATATCGGGGTCGAACGGAGTGTCCGCGGCGGCGGCGATCCCCGAAGTGGAAAGCAAATTTGAAAAACGGGTTTTGGAAAATGCCGATTCGGTCAATCCCGTATCGAATATAATGTCGCTCATAGTTTTATTATACAATTATCTCGAATAACCATTTTGAAACTCCGCATTCGTCCGGCGGCCTTAGCGTCTGCCTTCGGGCGAATACAGATAGCGAAAATAATTCATGTTCGTGCCGTACGTCGCATCGCGCCCTTTCAGCGTATTCGCGTACGATTCTTTTGTTATTTTTTGCATAGTAGTCCTCGTGGTGAGTATACCATAAAATAAAAACCGATGATATAATCGAAGCGGGACGCTGCAAATTTTCGAACATCGCATTTTCAAAGTTACCTCTAAACACTGCAGTTTTTAGAGCTTTCCGGATGACTGTTATCCCGACGAAATACCTTGCCGCATGGGTACACGGAGGTTGAACATGGGCTACAATCAAGCGTATACTGCATATAAGAATACGAATATCCGCACGGCGAGCCAGGGGCATCTCGTCGTTTTGCTTTATGAAGGCGCGGTACGTCAGCTTACAGCCGCAGCGGCGCTGTTCGATTCCGCGGATACCGTCAAAGCGCGCGATATCGAAAAGTTCAATAACTGCCTGCAAAAAGCACAGGCGATCATCACGGAGCTGCAAGTGTCGCTCGATATGGAAAAAGGCGGAGAGATTGCAAAAAATCTCATGTCGCTGTACATCTATTTTAACAACGAACTTATGTCCGCGAATATCAACCGCGACAAAAAAAAGGTCGATTTCGTACTGTCGATGATGACCGAACTTTCCGGCGCGTGGCGGCAGGCGGCGCACAGCACGGCAAACGCACCTGCGGCTCCGGTCGCAAACGCATTGAATATAGAAGGCTGAATCGAGGGGTAGTCATGCAGGGACTTTCACAAAACGAAATCGACGAACGGGTTGCCGTACTCAAACGATTTAAAACACTGCTCGTGCAGCAGCGCGATAAATTCCGCGAATACCTCTCGGTGCTCGAAAAACAGCAAACGTCGATCACCGAAGAAAACACCGACGCGCTCATCGCGCACACGGAGCTCGAACAGCAAGTCGTTTCGAATATCGCTGGCTTGCAAAAAGTCATCGTGCCGATGGCGGAAATGTATTCGTCGATCAGGAGTTCCGCTCCGGAACACGAAAAGCGCGCGCTCGAATCGATTCAAAAAGACCTCGACCGCTTGCAGTCGCAGATCCTCGTTCAGAACGAAAAAAACCGCAGTATGCTCCGCGTCCACATCGCACAGATCCAAACGCAGATGAAAGCCTTAAAAAATCCGTACCGCGGAAACAGGAGCGTGTACGCGCAAAAGCAAAGCGTCGGAAGCTTTGTCGAAGTACAGGCATAAACGCGCATGATCGCAATCATCGCGGCGTATGCAAAAAACCGCGCGATAGGCAAAGACGGAAAACTCCCGTGGAAATTAATAAACGAACTGCATCATTTCCGCGACGTGACAAGGGGCAACATCGTCGTCATGGGACGGAAAACCTTCGAATCGATCGGAAAACCGCTTGCAGGCAGAACGACGATCGTCCTTTCGCGCCGTAAAATCGTTTTCGAAAAAGAACAAGCCGAAACAAAGCTCTACGGAGCGCGAAGTATGCACGAAGCGCTTTCCCTTGCGAAAACGCTTGCGGCAAAAAGCGAACCCCCTGCCGATATTTTTTTCGCGGGAGGCGAAGCGATTTACGCCGAAGCGCTGCCCTTTTGCAGCGCGCTCTACATAACGGAAATCGACGCATACGTCGACGGAGACGCGTTTTTTCCGGAATTCGACGAAGCGCTCTTCGACAAAAAAATTATTAAAAAAGTAAGCGGCGACACCCTGCCCTACGCGCATATTTTATACACAAGAAAATAACGCGATCGATTTTTTGCCGAACATGATGACCAGCTGTTTTAATACGAGCAGCGACATGGGATTTCCTTACAGTATCATACCTGTCAAAAAAATGCTTGTCAATTTATTTATTTGCGTATAAAATAATACGACTATGAAGAACGTTCTGCTGATAGATGCTTCCCCTCTTTTCAGAGAATTTTTGAAGGATAAACTTTCTGCAGAAAAAGTTGCGGTTACGGTAACGCAGGGAAAACGCGATGCGTTTATTAAAATGATTTCTGTCCTGCCCGACCTCATTGTCTATGAAGTACATGACGATTTTCCCGAACTGTTTCGATTTTTGGAAAAAAAACGCTCGAACCCGAATGCCGTTCGCACCCCGATGATTGTTTCGGGCCCCGTTGCCGACCGTTCAAAGCTTTCGCAGTTTGCACAGTTCGGCGTCACCAAATATTTTACGAAGCCCATAAAATTCGATATTTTTTTCGAAGCGGTCGGACAAATTCTCGGACTCGCGTTTTCCATGGATACGACGCAGTGTATACTCGACATCCACCGAAACGGCGATATCGTCTTCGTAGAAATCGCCGAAGGCTTGAATCGGGAAAAGCTCGCGCTGCTCAAATATAAACTGACGGAAATGGTCGATGCGGGACGAATGGACGCTCCCAAGATAATCCTGATGATGACGAATCTCGACCTCACGTTCGTCGACGGCGCGAATATCGAACTGCTGCTGGACAACGTGCTTGCCGCCCCGAAAGTATTACCGAAAAACGTCAAAGTGCTCTCGTTCAATGCTTTTATTCGCGAGCTGATCTCAGGTCATCCCGAATACGAGGGTATCGAAGTCGTAACCGAGCTCTCCGACGTGCTCAATTCGCTTATCGATAGCAGCGCCGCTTCGAGCATTTCCGAATTGGTTGCGGAAAAGATTTTGACTTCGGAAGGAGGACAGGTACCCGATTCGATCGACACTCGTTTTTATTCCGATTTGGGCGTCAAACAGGACGACACCGAAACCGTCGGAAACGTTTTGCACATCGCGCTCGTCGACGACGACAGCGTCATTTTAAAGCTGTTGGAAAACGCATTCAGAGCCGTAAGTGCAACCTGCGATCTGTATTCCAGCGGGGCGGAATTTTTAACGGGCATCAACAAGCACCGCTACGACCTCGCCGTCGTCGACATATTGATGCCGGGCATTTCGGGCTTCGATATTTTGGCGCGGCTCAGCAATACCGCAAACGGTATTCCGATCATCATCTATTCGCAGACGACAAAGCGCGAAGACGTCATACGCGCATTCAGCCTCGGCGCGAAGCATTACCTTGTAAAACCGCAAAAGCCCGAAGTCATCGTACAAAAGGCAATCGAACTGCTCCATGGAAAAATCTAGTACCGAAGGCGACCGGCGATTAACTTTTTTAGCGAACACCGTACACGAAATTCGCACGCCGGTGCAGACGATCATCGGAACGCTCGAACTGCTTTCCGATACGAACCTCAACAACGAACAGCAGGAATACGTACGCCAAATTCAATTCAGCACAAACGTACTGCTTTCGCTCGTCAACGATATCCTCGATTTTACAAAAATCAAATCGCACCAGATAACGCTCGAATCGATTCCGTATGACGTCGTCGATCTCACCGAACAAGTCGTCGACCTCGTCAGCATGGAAGCGTTCGGCAAAGGCATAGAGCTCGTCGTCGATTCCGACTACAAATTGCCGCAGCTCGTCACCGGAGATCCGACTCGTATACAGCAAGTGCTTCTCAATATTATTAAAAATGCCGTCAAGTTTACGCAGTGCGGCTACATTCACGTAACGCTCACGTGCAAAGACGAAAAAACACTGCTGTTTGAAATAGCGGATACGGGTATCGGCATTCCCGAAGAAAAACGGGGAAAACTCTTTACCGATTATTATCAAGCGGAAACATCGACGACGCGCAAATACGGCGGAACGGGATTGGGACTGGCAATATGCAAAGGGCTTATCTCCGCGATGCACGGCGAAATAGGCGTCCGTACAAATCCCGACGGCGGATCCGTTTTTTGGTTTACCGTTCCGTTTATCGCAGCGCAAAATCTGCCGGCTCCGAACACGACGGTTGCCGTCCCGCCGAATACGCGCATCCTCATCGTAGACGACAGTATCCTCGCGGTAAACAGCATACGGCAAAAACTGAATTCGCTCGGCTTGTACAATATCGCTTGCGCAAAAGACGCGGCAGAAGCGCTTTTGAAAATAAAAAATGCAAGCCATCTCGGAAAACCTTTTTCTCTCGTTTTTATCGATATGAGCTTGCCGAAAGTGGACGGCTGGCATCTCGCATGGGAAATCAAAGAATGCAATTTTAACGATGCGAAATTATACCTGCTCGTCCCCGAAGGGCAGATGGGCGCCGAAGCGAAGATGAAGCTCATCAACCTGTTCGACGGCTATCTCTACAAACCGGTCAAGCGGCATCTCGTGCAGTCGCTGCTCAACGACATATACGACGTACCGACTGATCTCGAAACGGTCGATGCAAAACAGCCGAAAGCGAGCGAAACGGCCGCTACCGAAAACGGGGCAAGCATCACGGAAGGCATGACGGTGCTCGTCGCCGAAGATCACCCGCTCAACAGAAAACTGATCGTAACGTTTTTAACAAAATTGGGCGCACCGGTCATCGAAGCGGAAAACGGAAAGCAAGCCGTCGAAGCTGTCGAAAAAAATCACGCGATCAATATGATTTTTATGGATATCCAAATGCCGATCATGGACGGCATTGAAGCGTCGAAACATATCAGAGCGCGCGGCTTTGCAGGAATCATCGTCGCGTGCACGGCAAACAACGACGAAGACGATTTCGAACTGTACCGTAAGAGCGGTATGAACGATATCCTTGTCAAACCGTTTAAGCGGGACGATATAAAAACGCTCATCGAAAAATGGCATACGGTTATCGAACTGCCCGTCGCGCCGAAAATCGCGACGCTCGGCAGTATGATAGCGCCGACAAATACCGCGTGGAACCGAAAAGATTTTGAAGACACGATCGGAGGTGACAGAGCGCTCGGATGCGAACTCATCGCCGAATACAAAAAGCAGCTTGCCTCCCTTTTGCGCAGCGCGGAAAAAGCCGTCGCCGAAAAAAACTTCGACGAACTGCGCGCTATCGGTCACAAAATCAAAGGCAGCTCATCCGCGATTTCGGCGAACGCGCTCGCAGGCAGGGGCGCGCGCATCGACGAAGACGCAAAAAAATGCGACATTGAAAACGTGCGAAAAGATTTCGCGGCGTTGAAAGATGAATTGACGGTTTTCGAACTCAATTCGGATATATGGCAAAACGATCGCGCCGAAACATAGCGCGCGCAGCACGCGAGGAAAGCGATGAAAACGAATTATCACATGCATACGACATTTTGCGACGGAAGCGATACGGTCGAAGCGATGGCCGCAGCCGCCTTTGAAAAGCGATTCGATATAATCGGCTTTTCGAGCCACAGTATGTACCCCTTTGCGGGCGACTGTCACATAGCGCCGCGCGAATTTAACAATTACGTGAGCGCGGTGCGCAATGCCGCAAAAGCATACGAGGGACGCATGCAGATTTTGCTCGGCTTCGAAGCCGAATATATGCCGGGGCTTTCGTTTCCGCGCATGAGCGACTACGCCGCATTCAAGCCCGACTACCTCATCGGCTCGGTACATTATATCATAACCGAAAACGGAACTTTTTCCGTCGACGATACAATCGAAAAAGTCAAAGATGGACTCGATCGCTTTTTTAAAGGAAATGCAAAAGAAGCCGTGTGCACGTATTTTGCGCTTCAACGCGAAATGCTGCAAAAAGGCGATTTCCTCATTTTGGGGCATCCCGACGTTATCAGAAAGCGGAACGGCGTCCTGCATTTTTTCGACGAAAGCGAAAGCTGGTACCGCAGCGAACTCGTCGCGACGGCAAACGCGGCAAAGCATGCCGACGTCATAGCCGAAATCAACACGGGCGGCATCGCGCGAGGTGCGATCGACGACGTCTATCCGTCCGCGGATTTTCTTTCGCTGCTGCATGCGTCCGGCGTTCCCGTCATGATCAATTCGGATGCGCACAAAGCGGCGGACATCGACTGCGCCTTCGACAGAGCCGAAGCGGCGGCAAAAAAAGCGGGCTATACCGAAGTTTCGTTTTTGGATGCGGGTGTTATAAAGTACAAAAAGATTTAATAGGTCGAATGTCGAGTTTTGAAAGTATGCGTGAATAAAGCTATGCTTTCG
>ERZ773014.2718-NODE-2718-length-10040-cov-21.114972_pt1 | contig 10040 bp, 16 predicted proteins | sample MGYA00580841_ERZ773014 | MGnify/ENA primary metagenome ERZ773014 (study PRJEB29015, sample SAMEA2737989) | human oral metagenome | biome: human oral; feature: human-associated habitat; material: dental | place: China | collected 2067 ...
AAGGAATTGAAGAAAATATATAAAGGGCATTTTAAAGCGTTTAAGGAATAAAAAAGTTCAGTCGCAGAAAGTCGTTTTGGCTGTAATAACAGCTCGAAATGTAGTATTTATAAGGAAAAATGACAGTCGTGAAAAGTCGTTTTTTATTAGAAATATGAATTTTTATTGAAAATAATAGATCCAGAGTAAAACCATTTTGTTGAAGTCAACAAAAAAGTATATTGCTGATGTCAGCAAAATGATATTGAGAACGTTTGCATGGTGCAGGGAAAACGATAAAATTTAGGAGGAATTGAAATGGAAATGAGAATAAACGGGAGAAATATAGGACATTCTGAGAGAATGTTTGGAAATAATATTATTATTAGCGGGAACAATAATGTTGTGGTTAACGGGGAATCGATATGCAATCTTAACAATTTACCCGGTAAAGAAATTAAAATAGAAATTATAGGTGATGTGAAAAAACTGGAAACAGCAAACGGAAATGTAAAAGTTTCTGGGAATGTCAATAAAGTTGAAACAGTAAATGGAGATGTTGAAGTTGGAGGAAGTGTAGAAAAAGTGAAGACTGTAAACGGAGATATTATTTATAAAAAGAAATAGGAGGATTTGAAAATGTCAAAAAAAATAATGAGGATAGTGTTTTGCTTTATAATTACATTTATAGGTGTTGTGCAAATTGAACAAACTAAAGATTTTTTAGATCTAGCTAAATTAGTTGTGAGTTTTGCATTCGGCATGTGGGTATCGAAATGGATAAAATAATTTAAGAAAGGGAATTGAAATGAAAAAAATATTATTAGGAATTGCAATTTTAGGATTATTAGGAAGTTGTGCAAGTTGGGAAGACAGTCGAAAAGACTTGGAAAGTAATACAAGTGGATTAAAAAGAATTGTAAGAGTTTATACTTTAGATGGGAAACTTTTGAAAGAGTATAAGGGGATGATTAGAATAAGAAGTTCGGAAGAAAGCGATAGAATATCATTAAACTTAATAAGCGAGAATAATCGTAGAGTTACTATTGACAATGCAATTGTGATAACGGAGGAGGAATAAATGGAAATAATAATAAGAATCATAAATGGCTTAATTACAACAACAGCCACTTTAGTGCTGGTAAGATACTTATATGGATTAGTTATTGTATTTAAAAATAAGGCAAAGACATTTAAATTTAATATAAGCAATATAATAGCATTTTTGATTGCTATGATTGTAAATTTGTTTGTAATTTATGGGCTAATTTGGATTATAAAGTTTTTTGCAATTAGAGTGTAAAAAGGTTGCAAATACATAAAAAATAAGGTATAATTAGGAGGTAGAATGCTTACTAAAGAGCAGATAAGTCAAATTGAAAATGATAAAAATATTTTTTTTTGCGTTGTAGAACTACTCAAAGTAATTTCGATGAAAGGAGAAGTCAAAGTGACTTTTAAATTCAAAGATAAGAAATTAAAAGGGAGAGAACTATGGCGTGATACAATAGAATAAAGACAAGAGCAAAAAGTTTGTGAGTCGATTTATATGTAGATTAGAAATAATCTATTTATAAGTCGGCTCTTTTTGTTTTTGAGTATAGAAATAGCAAAATTTATATGAAAGAAATGATAGAAATGTATATTAAATGCGAAAAAATTAAAGAATTAGCAGAAAAAATAGAAAAAGAAACATTGAATGACTGTGAAGTAAAATATGAAGGAAAAGAGGATGAACGCATTGAAATATGGACAAAAACTTATGAGTGTTTTTCATATACTTCTAAAAGAGGATTAATATTTGAAATGCAAGATGGTTATTTGACTGGAGAAGAAATAGAGTATTTATTTAACGAATATAAAAAAATAAAAGAAGTAATTCAAAATTTTTTAGAACAAAAGGAAAAATAAAATGGCTATTATGATAACTATAATGGGTTTTATTATTTATATCATAGTAATGTTGATAGCATTTGAGGTTATCAATTATAATTTGAAGAAATATCTAAATGAAAGAATAAAAAGAAGTTTAGAGTTATTAAATAAATTACAAGATATAAGTAAAGATATTGACAATGAAATAGATGGATTAAAGATAATGATATATGACAGATATCTTGATAGATGTAGAGTAGGGATGAAGAAACAGAGAGAAGAAGACAAAGGATTGAGGGACAAGCTAGAAGAAATAGAGAGCAAATACTCAAAATAATGAGTGTATCAAGTAAATATTAAAGTTAAAGCGAAGAAAAAATAAAATTTTGATTAAAAAGGTACTTCTGAGAGGTCAAAAAATAGCGAGCGGGTTCGAAGCCCCAGAAAAAATATGTATGACAACTTTTTTTTGTTTAATGTCGTGTCGGAAAGGGATAAATAAAAATGAAATGAAGATAGATAATGAAACAATTGTTAGTTTAAAAATATTATCAAAAATGATAGGTTTGAGTGAAAGGCAAATACAGAGACTCGTTAAAGAAGGTGTAATAAAGAAAAACGACAATGGGAAATATTTACTAGTTGAAAGTGTGCAAGGGTATTTAAGTTATGTGGTAGATAAAAATGATACAAATGTGGACTTGAAAGACGAAAAAATCAAGGAAGAGATAAAGAGAATAAAAAAAGACACAGAATTAAAAGATTTAAAAATCAAGGAAACTAAAAATCAATTACATTTAGCCACTATCGTCGAAAAAGTGATGACTGATATGCTTATGAATATTAAAGGGAAGCTGCTTTCTATATCTAGCAAGGTAGCGCCGGCTGTAATTGCAGCGGATAATCTTGGAGAAATTCAGGATGTTATTCAAGATGAAATATTTGAGGTTTTAGAGGAACTTAGCGAATATGATCCAGATATGTTTAAAAATAATAAAATTTTTGTAGAAAATGAGGAAGATATGGAAGTGAAAGTTGAAAGTGAAAAGAGAACTAGAGGAAGACCTAAAAAGAACAGTTAAATTATTCAAAAAAATTGCTTTAGTTTTAAAACCACCTCCAAAATTAACCATTGATACTTGGGCGGACATGTATAGAGTTTTATCAACTAAAAGTTCGGCAATTCCAGGGAAATGGAAAACTGATAGAGTGCCATTTCAAAGAGAAGTAATGAGGGCAATTTCTGATAAAAATACAGAAAAAGTTGTGATGAAGTATGGGGCTCAGTTATCAAAAACAGAAATTCTTATGAATACAGTTGGATATTTTATGGACTACGAACCTTCTCCGATTATGTTTTTAATGCCCACGAAAGATATGGCAGCTGATTTTTCAACAACAAGGCTTAATGACATGATTCAATCAACACCACAACTTAGGAGTAAAGTTATTGAAAGTTCCGATGCTAGAGATACGAAAAGGCAAAAAGAGTTTTCTGGCGGATATATTGTTTTAACTGGAAGTAATTCAGCTTCGGAATTAGCAAGTAGACCAATTAGAGTTTTGTTGGCAGATGAAATCGATCGTTTCCCTAGAAGTGCTAAAAAAGAAGGAGACCCATTGAATTTGGCGATTGAAAGGGTAAAAACTTGGGCAAACAGCAAAATAGTTTTAACAAGTACACCAACGATTAAAGGCGGAAGCAGAATAGAACTTGAGTATGAAAATAGTTCTAAAGATGAATACTATATTCCTTGCCCAAAATGTGGAGAAATGCAAACTTTAAAATGGGGAAATATTATTTTTGAAGATGTGTCACATAAATGTGAGAAATGTATGGAAACTTCAACAGAGTACGAGTGGAAACGAAACCTTATTAAAGGTGAATGGAGAAGTACCAACCCTGATGTAGACCCACATATTTCAAGAGGATTTCATGTATCAGAGTTATATAGTCCGTTTACCAAATGGGCTAGTATGATTCGTAAATTTAGAGCAGCAAAAGGCGACGAACAATTGATGAAAGTATTTGTCAATACAGCTCTTGGGGAATGCTGGGAAGAAAAAGTTGAAAGATTTGATTTTGAAAAAATACAAGCGAGAGCTGAGGATTATGGAGAATATATAAACGAAGAAGATGGTACGATAAATGATATTGAAATACCTGATAAAGTTACTGTATTAACTGCTGGAGTGGATGTTCAAGATAATAGGCTTGAAGTTGAAATTGTTGGATGGGGACCAGGAGAAGAAAGCTGGGGGATTTATTATAAAGTGATTATGGGAAATCCTGCGTTGCCGTATGTGTGGAATACGTTGGATGAATTTCTTATGAGAGATTTTGAATATCAGAATGGAGAGAAAATAAGAGTTGCTTGTACTTGTATTGATACAGGTGGACATCATACTGACGATGTTTACAGGTATGTAAAAGCAAGAGAACAGTTGAATATTTTTGGAATAAAAGGAAGTGGAGAAGCTGGAAGACCTCTTATTTCACGACCTAGTAAAAATAATAAAGGAGGAATCTCTTTATTTGTGTTGGGAGTTAATACTGGAAAGGATACTATAATGAGTAATCTTAAAGTAACAGAACCAGGAGCTAAATATATGCACTATCCAAATGACCTTAAACGTGGATATGATGAAGTTTATTTCAAGGGACTTACTTCTGAAATAAAGGTTGTTACATTTAGTAAAGGACAGGCTAAAATTGAGTGGAAAACAATCGGAGATAAAAGAAATGAGCCTTTGGACATCAGGAACTATGCACAGGCGGCATTGAGAATAGCGAATCCTAACTTAAATATACGGTATTCAACGGATGTGCTTAATAATTTTAGGACACAACAAAGAAATAATGGTAGGCGAATAATTCGTAGCGGAATATAGGGAGGTAAAAATGTATAGTGTAGAAACTTGCAAAGAAATGATAAATTCATATATTGAGGCTGAAAAGTCTGTATTGTTGGGACAGAGCTATAAAATTGGAAGCAGAGAACTGACTAGGGCAGACTTAACGGAAATTATAAAAGCTAGGCAATTATGGGAGCATAATTTAGCACTTGCACAGAACAGTGGACGGCGTACACAGTCTGTACAGGTTATAATAAGAGATTTGTAATAGTTAGGAGGTGGAAATGATTGAATTTATTTGATAAGGCAGTAGGAGTATTCAATCCAGAAAAAGCATTAAAAATGGCTGGAGCAAGAGAAAGGCTAAAGTTGTTTAACCAAAATCAAAAAATAATGAATAAAGGTTATGGAGAACACGGGGCAAGTACCCGCAAAAAATCTTTGAGAGGATGGTTTGCTTCTCTTGGTGGAGTAAAGAACGACATTTATAACTACCGCGAAAAACTTGTAGCTCGTTCCAGAGATTTGTATATGGGAGCGCCTTTAGCAAATGGAGCGTTGAATACAATGAAAATGAATGCTGTTGGTTCAGGATTAAAATTAAAGTCAAGTATTGATTCAGATATTGTAGATTTATCTGAAAATGAAATAGAAGTGTTAGAAACAAAAATAGAAAAAGAATTTAATTTGTGGAGTAATTCTAAAATAGATCAAACAGGTTTACTTAACTTTTATGAAATTCAAGATTTAGTTTTCTTAACAACATTGTTAAATGGAGAATGTTTTATTCATTTGAATTATTTTGAAACTCCAGAAAATCCGTATAGCTTGAAATTATCCATAATTGAGCCTGACAGAGTAAATACTCCAAGCAATAAAACAAGCGATGCTTCTATTGTTCAAGGAGTACAATTGGACAAAAATGGGCGTGTTAACGGTTATTATATTCAAGAGCATAATCCAAATGATGAAATCAGAGGCATGAATCAGTATAAATATGTAAAAATGTATGGAAGCGAAAATCAGTTAAATATAATTCATTTGACAGCTGCGGAGCGTCCAGGACAGGTGAGGGGTGTACCGATATTAGCTCCTGTAATGGAAAGCTTGAAACAGCTCGACAGATACACGAATGCAGAATTAACGAGTGCAATCATCAGCAGTATGTTTACAATTTTTATTGAATCAGCTGATATACCTCAAACAAATCCAGGGGATTTATCGAACGTCGGACAAAAAGATGCCATAGCAAATGAAGAATCTGGAACGCTGGAACTTTCAAGCGGTGCAATAGTATCTCTTAACAAAGGCGAAAAAGCGACATCAGTAAATCCGGCAAGACCTAATGCACAATTTGACCCATTTATGACAGCTATAATACGGCAAATTGGAAGCAGCTTGGGCATTCCTTATGAACTTATGATAATGCACTTTACAAGCAGTTATTCGGCGAGTAGAGCAGCTTTATTAGAAGCGTGGAAGACTTTTAGAAAAAAGCGTGAATGGTTTGCAAAAAATTTTTGTCAACTTATTTATGAAGAGTGGCTAAGAGAGGCTGTTTTGCTTGGAAGAATAGAAATAAAAGATTTTGAAAATGACATTTTGATTAGAAAATCATACAGTAATGCAATTTGGAGTGGAACTTCACAAGGACAGTTAGATCCTATAAAAGAGGTTAATGCGGCAATTTTGAGAATAAATGCTGGATTATCCACAAGAAGCCGTGAAACTATCGAATTAAATGGAGGAGATTTTGAGCAAAATATAAAAATACTGGCAAAAGAACAAAAAATAGCAAATGAGAAAGGAGTGATTTTGGATGGGACAATCTATACCAAACCACCAAACGATGAACCAGAGGAATAAAACTATATGGAATTTAGTCAAAAATGATGATGAAAGTGCTGAATTAATGCTTTATGGAGATATAGCTGAAAGTTTTTGGGGTGATACGATAAGTGCTAAGGAAGTTGCTGAATATTTGGAAAATTTAGATGTTGATGAAATCAATGTTTACATTAATTCAAATGGTGGAGACGCTAATGTAGCTATAGCAATTAGTAATGCTTTGAAAAGGCATAAAGCTAAAGTTGTTATAAATATTGATGGTATCGCTGCAAGTGCAGCCACTTTAATTACATGTGCTGGGGATATAGTTAAGATGCCTAAAAATGCTTTTTTTATGGTACATAATCCGTGGGTAGTTGCAGCTGGAGATTCCGAAGAAATGAGAAGACAGGCAGATGTACTGGAAAAATATAAAAATGCAATAATTGAAACTTATTTACAAAAAGTTAATATTAATAAAGAGAAATTATCTGAATTGATGGATAATGAAAGTTGGTTAAACGCTGAAGAAGCTCTTGAATATGGATTTATTGATGAAATAACCGAAAATACAGATATTCAAGTAGTTGAAAATAAGGTAATTTCTAATAATATGGTATTTAATATGGCGGAGTTTAAAAACTTTAATGTTGATAAAAATATAAAAAATAATGGAAAAGGAAGTGGAAAAATGACAAAAGATGAAATAAAAGCACAATTTCCTGACATTTATGCCGAAATTGTAAATGAAGGAAAAGAAATTGGAGTAAAGGAAGAAAGAACAAGGATACAGGAAATTGAGAATTTAGGATATAAGCACGAAGTAGTTGATAAAGCTAAATTTGAAGAGCCTAAAAATGCTAGAGATTTAGCATTGGAAATTGTAAGTTTAATGAAACAGGAAAATCAAAATAAACTTAACAGAATACAAGATGAAGGGAAACCACTTAACAATATGCCGGAAGGTAATGATGATGGGGTTAATGATGTTCAAAAAGCAGCAAATAAAATTTTAGCATTTTTTAAGAAAGGTGGTAAATAAATATGAAATATGATTATACAAATGAGCCAGATCATTTGATTGTTGGGAAAAAGGAACTGGTTGTAGCAGAACTTGTTTTACAGGTCGGAAAAACTGTGAAAAGAGGAGATATTGTGGATAAAGATGGTGCAATAATAACTGATACTGGAAAAGTATTCGGAATTGTTACAAGAGCTGCCGATGCAACTGGAGCTCCAACAAAAACAACTGTTTATACTGAAGGGGAATTTAATATTGAAAAAGTAAACTTCGGTACAGCAACAAAAGAAAAAATAATTGAGTTATGCAGCGACAGAAATATTTATTTAAGAACATTAGGAGGTAAGGAATAACAATGAGCATGAATTTAGATTTGAGTTTAAGAACATTATTTTTAGTAACAGAGGCAATGCCGAGACCGAGAACATTTTTATTTGATACGTTTTTTGGAAACAGAGAAAATTTGGATACTGAAACAGTAACTATTGAATTTAAAAATGGTAGAAGATTGATGGCTCCATTTGTCGATAGATATGTTGACGGAGAGGAAATGCCAAAAGATACATTTTCAGGAAGAACATTCAAACCGTATGCAGTGGCTCCTAAAAAGACTTTTCATGCAGATGAACTAACCTTTGAAAGATTGCCAGGAGAAAATCCGTTTTCACAAAGTGATCCTGATACAAAAAGACAGAAAAAAATTGCCGAAACTTTGCAGGAACAAAGCGAACAGATTGCAAGACGTTGGGAAGCGATGGCAGCTGAAACATTATATAAATTACAAACTACAATCGACGGAGAAGGAATATCAGACACAATCAAATATTATGATAACTCTTCTACGGAACATCATACAACCGTTGCTTCAACTTGGGACAATGCTAATTCAGACCCAATTAAAGATATAAAGGCTGTATTAAGCGAAATTAATAAAGCTGGAGGAACTAGACCAGAAGCCATAATTCTTGACCCATTGGCTGCGGAATTATTTATTAATAATAAAGCTGTACAAAATATGATGAATCTTAGAAATGCTTATTTTGGGGATATAAGACCTGAAGTTGAGGGTGTAAATGGCGCAAGTTATATTGGTACATTGACTGGATTGGGAATTGATGTTTTTGAATATCAAGAATATTACGATTATGTGGATAAATCTACAAAGCAAACTAAAACAAAAGCAATTATTCCAGATTACACAGCTTTATTTGCACCGAAAGGCAACCTAGTAAAATTTGGAGCTGTAAGTACAATTAAAGATGGACTTTTGGAAGGGGATTTAATCCCTAGAACCTACACAAAGGAAGAAAATGATACTATCACAATCCGTACAATGTCAAAACCAGTAACAATTCCTTTAAACACAAAATCATTGAAAGTTCTAAAAGTTAAGTAGGTGATGGTTGATGGCTGTATATATAGTTAAAGAATCGTTTATTTATGACGGAAAAATACAAAATATCGGCGAAGAAGTTCAAATACTGGAAAAAGATGTGATTGAAAATTGTATCAATAGAGGACTGGTAGAGAAAAAAGACAGTAAAAAAGCAGACACAAAGGATATTCCGGAAGAAACAGGAGTGTCAGATTCTGAATCTAAAACGGATAAAAATAAGAAGAAATAGGTAAAGAAACATGAATTTTAAAGATATTTTAGAAAATGATATACAAAATACATTTTTAAATTCAGAAGAGTTTGGCGAAACACATAATTTAAATGGTACTGATGTTGTTTGTATGATAGATGAGGACAGTTTTCAAGAAAAGGAAATTAGTGGAAAATTAACAATAGAAAGTGGATTTTACAAGGAAGGGATTACAGTATTTATTGATAAAAAATATTTGAAGTATAAACCTGAGGGTAATATGAGGATAGATTTTGACAATAAAGAATGGATAGTTGCAAACTGTAAAGAGAACTTTGGTATGTATGAACTCGATTTGTATAGATACACAGATTATTAGGAGTTGATTTAGATGTTTACGATTGAATTTGATGAAAGTGTCCTTAGTGACATAGAAAATAAGTTTATTGAGTTTCCAGAACAAGCTCCAAGAGCTTTGGCAAATGCTTTGAATAGAGTTTCAACTATGAGTAAAACTCGTATGGTTAGGAATGCAACTAAGACTTATACTGTTAAATATGGGGATTTATTAAGTGGGTTGACTACGAAAAGGGCTAATCCCGCTAAATTGATGGCTGAAATTAATTCAAGTGGAAGTTATTTAGGGTTAGACCATTTTCAGTTGAATCCAAGCACAAGAACTGGCAGAACATCAGTAACGGCAACGGTAAAAAATGGAAATGGAATAATGCTAAATGATAGAACATTTATAGCCTACAACGATGGACATTTAGGAGCATTTGAAAGGGAAGGAAGTGGACGGCTACCGATTAAGAGAAAATATGGACCGTCTGCTCCGCAGATGTTAGGACCTACAACGTGGTTACCTGATCTTGATGAATTTATGTCTCAAAAAT
>ERZ773014.2719-NODE-2719-length-10040-cov-4.113671_pt1 | contig 10040 bp, 7 predicted proteins | sample MGYA00580841_ERZ773014 | MGnify/ENA primary metagenome ERZ773014 (study PRJEB29015, sample SAMEA2737989) | human oral metagenome | biome: human oral; feature: human-associated habitat; material: dental | place: China | collected 2067 ...
ACAGGATGTACAGATCACATTATCAACATTCTTATTTGGTGAATCAATATTTCTTCCGCTTGGTGTTTGTTTTCCACAGTATGGACATTCTGCTTTTTTATAATTAGACATATTTTTCTCCTTTACTTATCCACTTATTAAAAAATATTTTTTAATACCTCTACTGCTTTTTCTACAGTATGTTGCTTAATGATACCTTATCTTGCATAACCGGCTAGTTCAAGTTTACTTTATTTACTGTACAGCAATAATTAATTTGTACAAATAGTATAGCCCGTTATAGTTTTAAGACACATCCTAATAACTTTAATTATTTATAGTATAACAATCCTCTTTAATATTTCTCTTCTGTTCTTTGTCTTATAAACTTATTATATTCCTCTTCCAATGCTTCCGGGATTTCATTTTCATTTTTATCTATTATATTATCATAATAACTTTCTATAAATTCTTTTCCTGAATTAGTCAACATTCTTTCATGTATTGAAATACTACTATCTATACCTATATCAATGATTTCCTCTCCTTCGTTACTTAACATACTTTTAGCTTTAAGAAAATTCATTATTAATTTAAATCTTGATATAACAATTTTAGAATTTTCACCTGCATCTATATGCCATTCCGCCTTATCATAAACCTTAATCATAATTAATCTCTCCTCTCAATCTGTGTATGTACATCAGCCGGAATTTCCACAAGGTTTCCGTCTTTATCTTTGACATAATTTCCACCGTTAGCACGAATTCTTTCTTCCTTAGCTGTTTGTTCCGTTTTATCAGCCGTTTTTGATGTAACTTCTATAGATTCTACTACTTTCCCATCTTTTACAACCATAAAATCTACCCTTCTTGCTTCTCCGGTTACAGGATCTCTAACTATATTTCCATCTTTATCTCTAAGATAAACCTCTTGTAAAATTTGATAGCCTTCTTCTGGAGGATATTTTTCTTTAAGTTCTTCACCAACTTCTTTTTCTCTTGCAAGCCCTTCTTCTTTGTTCTTTATAATAAATCCAATGCTTTCTATTTCTTTTCCTTTATTATTTATAATTGAAAATTCTTTTTCTGATTTCAAATCTTCTATATTAGAACTTTTTCCTTTATTGTCCAAAGAATAACTTTTAGAATTTTTTTCCTCTCCCAAAGTTTCATTCATTAGTATATTACCGGGAGGTTCACATTGTATAAATTCAAAATCTCCCCTATCACTATCACTTCTATCATAGTCTTCAATTTTTATACCTTTAAATATGGGAGACCTTGATTCCGCAATTCTATCTGAGTCTTCAAATATGCTTCCTTTTTTAATATCGGATCCACTCTTAACCTCTGAAAGATCTACACTTTTTTCAGGTTTCCAAAAATTCACTACATTACTCTCCTCTTTAGATAGTTTACTCGTAACATTTCAATAACTTCATTATCCGGATATAATTCATGCTCTATCCTACAAATAAAGTATGTAATTTTTTCTAACTCATCTTTAGAAAATCCGTTGAATTCAGGTTTGATATTTAAAATCATAATCTCACATAACTCTTCTACACTTTTTATATTTCCTCCTTGAGTATTATTAAATATATTAGAGAGCTCATAATTTTTCTTAATAAAATCAGCAACAGCCCATTCATAAGTTGAATTTCTAGTACTCAAATTTCCAATAAGATCTTTACAAATTTTAGCAGATATATTAGACCTTTTAACTAATTCTTTTATCAACTCCACTTCAAACTCATCTTGTTCTTTCTTTATTAACAGGTGCAACAATTTATCATTATCTTCTTTTCTTTTAGTTATAGCAGATACATGATTATAACCATTATCCTCTACTTTATTATATTGTATTTCATATTTCGGTAATGCACAAAGCACTGTTTCCTGCCAATCATTTTGATAAACGGCAGCAACTCCGGTTGGAAGTTTAGAAAGTTCAAGATATTGTCTATCCTTTAATGCCATTGCTCCACCGGTTATGCTTCTATCATTACTTTCAGGAAGCCTAAGCACTATTTTAGTATTTGTATTTCTTATTGTTGCTGTATCTAATAGATTAGGTGCTTGGTCTACAATAACAAACCCCTCTCCGTAAGTTCTTATCTCTGCAATAGCGTTGGTTATCATTTCTACTGATTTTCCTACTAAATTGGCTGTATCTGCAATCTGTTCCGTTGATGTCTTCTTCAATAAATTATGTGCCTCTTCCATTACTGTGAGATGTCTTAATGGTAAGTTCATTTCTTTTGATTTAGACATTCTGTATTCTTGTAATTTTAATACTATTAAACCCATTATAAGTGATTTAGTTTCTGTTGAACCTATCCTACTTATATCCACTATTGCACTTTTATCAAATAATTCCTCTAAACTAACCTCATCTTTTACAAATATAAGCCCGTTTATACCATTTGTAAGTGAAGCCAATCTTGTAGATAAAGCCCCTTTATAATTGCCTTTCACCTCATCTGAATATTGTGAACTATTCATAATTTCATTTAGTTCTCTTAAAACATCTTCAAAGCTTGGTACAAGCCCTGAAACCTTTATATTTTGTGATAAAACTAAATCCCATCCGGCAGATATATAAGCTTTTTCTACTGCATCTTTTAAAACTGCCGGCATTGCTCCATACATAGGCCAACAAACATTGAATATTTCAATAATTCTATCTATATGTTCAAGTACATGAACTTCATTTGGAAAAGAAAACGGATCAATTCTAAGTATGTCCCCTATAAGAAGATTTGTTCCAAAATATTTCACATTGGAAAATACTTTTCTATACTCACCTTTAGCAGGTTCTATTACAAGAAAAGGCACATTTAATTTACTTGCTTCTGAAAGTAAATGATAAACTGCATTTGATTTTCCTGAACCGGTAGAACCCGTTATAAAAGTATGCATGGATAAACTGTTTATATCTAAACCAACTTGCGTATTTGTTTTTTCTCCTAAATCATACACAGTTCCAAGATTAATATTATCATTACCTGTATCTTTTTTTACCACTTCTCTTGCAAACGCTGTATGCTCAACAACAGGAAGTCCTCTTACCGAATATCTGGGCAAACCCATATGTAAAGCCAATTCATTGGTACTTACTAATGCTGATGGATTTACTTCAAGTTGCCTATTACCTACATAACTAAATCCCTTATATAAAAACTTAGGATGTAAAAAATTTCTTATATATGGCAATAGTTTTTGTGTTTGATTTTCATCCCAAAAATTTATAGCACTTTTTTCCACACCACTACCTGAACCTGCAATCACTGACTTATATATATTTGCAGCAGTCTGAGATTCGGCTGCCGTTTCTCCCAAAAAATAAGCAGCAAAATTCCACATACCAAAACTTTCACACTCTTCAATTCTTTTTAGATGTCTATCAATTTTATCCATAAGCAGATTTAGGCTCATATTTTTAACATTTAAGCTTATCCCCTTAGAACTTCCTAAAGTATCAGTTAATGCCTTCGAATTAACAAGATTAAAAGCCTCTCCTAAGGTGTAACTATCCCCCCTAGTTAAAGTGTTTCCTACACTTTCAGAAGTACCTGTACTTTTACTTTTTCCATAAGTTTCACTACTTCCGTAACTTTTTCCATATGAGTCACTAAAACCATGACTTAAGGTATTTGATATGGTATCTGAAACAGAATCTGTGTGACTTGTACTGTGTGATGATGATGTACTTGTACTCATACTTCCACTTATCCCGATACCTCCCATACTCGCACTTAAACTGCTGCTTCTACTCATTGATACAGATGTAGAATCACTTATACCATCACTGCTTCCAACTGTGTGCGAAGAACCCTTGGAACTTGACTGTGTATCTGTGTGTGTCTTGCTGTCTGTTGTACTTTTTCCAATCCCTTCACTTGTAGCTGTAGTATATGTATTGGAACTGCCGGTAGTATCTGATATACTTTCGGATTTTGTATAAGTCTTATTAGTAGTTAAACCATCACTTCGGCTTACGCTATCACTCTTTGCTTCTGAACTTGTAAAATTTATTTGCATATTGGCAAATGGTGATAATTGTGTGTATATTTGCTCATATTCGTGCTTTCTGGATGTTAATTCTGTATTTTCTACAGTATCCGCTATAAAAACTCCTGTATACACTCTATCTTTTATTGCATCTACAAACTTTTCCAGTCCTTGGATAAAATCCTTATTAAGTCTCGATGCTTCCGCCTGCTTATAATCTGCAACACAGGTTACAGCGGATATGCAACCTGATACTAAGGTATTCATATCCTTTTCCATAATTTCATTGTAGTATTGATTTATCTTACTCCCGGGAAAAAAGCCTAAAAGAGTACTTTTAAGCATTTTAAGCAGAGTTCCTGATGAATTCTCTCCCTTAGGTCTTACACCAAGATAAAAGTCTGTCTTTACACCATCACTTTTTAACATGAGTACTAAGGTACAGGGAGTATTGGATAAAGCATGAAATACCATGGCAAGTTTATCTACAGAAAATTCATCCTCCTGATATACCAATTCTGATATTCTGAAAAATTGAATATCTGACAATTTGTAATAACTTTCCTTATCAAATTCTACTATAGGAAGTTTATCCAGTACTGTTATGTATCCCTTCAACACCTCGTCTTCAACTATATTAAGACAATTATTCAAGTTGTTTTGCAATAAACTTAAGTTGAGTTTTTCTATATCGGTTTCCTTAAAAGGTCTTTTTTCAACTTCTACTATTTCTGATTTTTCTTTAGGTAGGTAGTTTATAATTGTTGATTCGCCTTGATTAATACCTGTATGTTCTGTCCATTTCATCTCTTTATTTCCTTATAATTGATATTTTCTTACACTCAAATAACAGTCTCTTTTTTTCTTCTTTTATAATTTTAATATATAAATATTGCAAAATTTCCGGATTAGACTTTATATATTCCATAAATCCATCTGTAAGATTAAAATTATGAATATTTTCACAATCTTCTTTTAATAAGTAAATATTATAATAGCAACTACTGTATGGAGAATGCCAATTAACACTGGGCTGATCATTTGTTTTTTTGTATTTAAGTAATATTTTTTTCCCCTTTTCAGTTAACACTAATTTTTTTTCATCAATATGTAAATACAAACAAATTTTATCATTTTCAAATATTCGATTATAATTACTATCAGGGGATTGTCCTACTTTATCAGTACTTTTATTATTATTACAAGTAGTACTATTACAACTACTGTGAGTACTACAATCCCCTTGACTTTTTTTGACATATGGTCTCTATTTTTTACAGTTTCTTTATTATAACTATTACATGAATTGTTTTCTTTTCTTTCCTGTCTTTGACGGTTATCCTTTTCTATTTGCTCAGGTTGCTTTCTATATCGTTCTTCTTGTTCAGGCTTACTAGCCTCCAAACATTTATCCTCTTCTTCTTTGAGGCTGATACTGTTTTCTTGCTTAGAATCAACTGTTTTTATATTATTATTTTCTATAAAAGCCTGAGTATTTTGGATATTTTCATTTTTTTCTAATTTTCTTTCCCTATTTAATCTTTCTACCTTTTCAGCATATACCACCTTAGCAACTTCTATCATATGTTCAAATCTTTTTTTAGAAAAGTTCTGCTCTAAATCTATTTTTATATTTTTCCAATATTCTCTATTCCATGAATTTTTATTCGGTGATAACTCACTTAACTCTTTATATTCTTCAAACAAACCAGCTAAATTTTTACACTCTTCATATGTTTCACTGTATTTATCAAATGTTGGATCCACATCCAAGGAATCTATAAATACATATCTAATTCCTTTTATATCATTATTATCAATGTATTTTTTTACTTCTGCAATCATAATAATATATCTATCTCCCTGTATATTAATTATAAATTTAATTATCTAAGGCTATAATTTAATAAACTTTTATAGTTAAATACAATTATAGCCTTAGATGAGCCTTTGTCTCAAACCTAACTATATCTCTAAAACTTCTTCTACTTCTGCTTTACAAGTTTCTATCCAAGAGAGTATTTTCTTATTACTTTCCAATTTTTCTTTACTTGTATCTTGATCTTTAATGCACTCATTTAATTCTTCATATTTTTGTTTTATTAACACATCAAGTTCATCAAACATTAAAGTAAACTGTTTCTTTATCATATCAATTTGTTGAGCTGCATATACAATAGCCTCATCTATACCTTCATTTATAGTTCTTCTCAACTTAGATACTAAACCTACTTGAATTACGGCGACTTCTACTTTAAACTTCTCTATTCTGTCAACTCGCTGCTCAAACACATCTCTAAGCACAGTCTTGTACTTAATAACAGTTTCATATACATCACGATCCTCATAATCATCAACAGTTTCATATACATCCTTTTCTATATATGATGGCTCCCAAAACTTAAAGAATCCAAAAAAACCTGACCTACTAGGATTTTTTACACTCCTTGTTCCTACCCATTCCTTATGTGAACCGACTTTAACTTTTTCTGTCCCTATCTTTACCTTTTCTGTTCCGTCAGCTACCTCTTCTTCTTTCTGACCTACTTTTTCATAGTAAACATCTTCTTCATAACTGGTTTCGCCCATTTCTTCTACAGTTTCCGCAGCAAAATCACCGGAGTTCCATTCACCTATACTTTCCCTCATATTATTTAAAGCACCCTTGATTAAATCAACCGAACCAAAATCTAAACTTTTATTTTCCACACTCTCATCAATACCTGATAACTTTTCTTGATATTCAATTAAGAGTTGTTCACCTGTATTTATTACCTCTTGATTTATCATATTCTCAAGTCCTGTGGTCATTTCTGCAATAGAATTTGAAGTAATTGAAGTAAATACTGATATTAGTCTCTTTGCTTCATCTCTGTCAGTAATAACATCACCATATCTACTGAATATCAACGACGTACTGTCACTTACACTGTTTTTAAGTTCTTCTGCTTTAACCTTTATCGTAGGCATAGGATCTAGGTCGTGTACTTTTCTCTTGAATACTTCTGCTTCTTCTCCATTATCTATTTTTTCTTTTATACGATTTGCTCTTTCTACACATGCTTTTGCCATTTCTTCATCTGTGGCTATCTGTGTTTTTGCCTTTGCAAGTACTTGATTACTTTCTATAACCTCCTGGAATGACTCTACAAGATCTTTCACTTTTTTAGTCTTTGAATACTTCTTTACATAAGCTGTTATAGCAGCTTCTATAGAATAAATACCGCAGTGTATTAAAGCCTGTTCTTTTGTATCATTAGCCTCTTCAGCTTTTTTAAGCCTAAAATTCAACTCTCTTTGAGAACTGGGAGATAGCGTCGAATACTTTTCCAAGTGCATTGATTCATATTCTATAAACTTATCAATCATAGGCAAGGTATCTCTTGCAGCAGAAGGAAGTTGTCTCCTCACTTCTTTTGAGGGATTCTCTATATCTATATCTGCCAAATGAGTTCTTATATTCAAAGCAGTATATGCCGAACAGGGGAATATCTGCGGATCTTCTATACCATATCCTGCAAGATACTTCTTAGCTGCCATAACAGCTTTTTCTATACTTTCTTCCTCCGGGTTAAATCCATCCATCTTGTTTATAACAAAGAGAAATCTGTCCCTAACCTGCTTTCCGCCCTTTTGTATCTGCTCTGCCACATACTTTAATAAGGCAGCATCATCATTAGTACTTAGTTGAGTACCATTTAATACATATAAGATCAAATTGTTAGAATTGCTGTTTATAGCTCTATAGGTAGTATTTTTATGTTCTTGATTTTGAGCATTATTCGGTCCCGGAGTATCAACAAGCATCAAGGCTATACTTTTCGCATCTATAAAAGGTATATCCCCTTCAACCTCTATCCTATGTACATTTTCATTGTCATTAAGTTCATTCATAATATCATAAGTTAAATTAGGTACATATTGTAATTCATTATTATCCTTATCATATACTACTGCAACAAATTCCTCTTTGTCATTATCTATTATCTCTGTAATAGTAGCCGTACAAGCTTCATTTTTTGATGGCATAAGCCTGTTGCTAAGCAAAGCATTAATAAGTGTAGACTTACCTGAACTCATAGTAGCTATAACATTAATCGGAAATATTGAATTGTTAATATTATCAAAAGCTTTTAAAAGCTTAGGGTCTCTAAAATCATCTATAGGTCCTTCTTTCAAGTCAGTAAATATATCAATTATTCTTTCAGTAATATCTTCATTAGAACGCCCTTCAATAAACTTAAGATTAAGGCTATTTATCTGTCCTGTTGCCTTAGCATTATTAAAAGCATCTTCAAAGTCATCCCAATCCAAAGGCATTCCGTAAAACTCTATATCAAAATCAACACTGTTTGTCTCCGCCTCAAGCATTTTGGGAAATTCAGATATCCACTCCTGCAAACGCTTACCTTTTATAAGCTTATATAATGTACTGTCTTTTAATATAGGATTACCGTTTATCTTAATCTCTGTTTCTAACTTATAGGGGTTGTACTTTACATATATCTGTACCATTTTAATTTGCTCCTTTAACTATGTATTTTATTATTTTTTCAAGATAGCTTAATCCACTTAATCTTGATAATTTCTCTTCTTCTTGTTTTCCGCTTCTTACCCTAATTCTTCCAAGCAACTTATTGTAGTATGATGAGAGTCTCATTCTTTCAAATTTATCTATATAGTTATAAAACTCTCTTTCTTCTGTTCTTGTTAATTTTTCGCTAAAAAACTTCTTTGACAGATATCCTGCTTTTGAAGATACCGGACATACTATAGGATCTGTAAAACCTTTTTTTTGTAGAAACTCTATTTGTTTATTTATAATTGAATCAATATTCTCTTCCTCCTCATTTAGACCGTCTATTTTATTGATAACAAAAATAATAGGTATGCCTCCTTTATTATTTTTTATAAATTCAAGGTATTCATCTTCATCATTAGTAGACAGCTGTGTTGCATTCATAAGGTAAATTATCAAGTCATAGTTTTGTGCTTTTATAAGTCTTTCCGTGGTTTCTTTATGCTCCTTATCACCACTAAAATTAATACCCGGAGAGTCGTTTACTATGATTCTTTCTTTAGATAAGTCTCCATTAAAATATGTTCCTACCGTAATTATATCCGTCTTATTATTCTCATTGTCGTTTATAAGCTCTTCTGTTCCGGCAGTCATAATCAAATCATAGTCAAACTCATAAGAATAATTATCCTCGAAAGTCTTATTTATTATTGTATGAATCTTACTTGTACAAGCCATATTTTGTGATAAAGAAATATATTTACCGGTTAGTGCATTTATAAAAGTCGACTTACCTGCACTCATTGTTGCCGTTACCATTATTTCAAAAGGTCTTTTGCTCTTAAATGCAATATTTTTTCTTATGAGATTGATATACTCTATTTCATTTTGAGTTAAACTTAGTTTAGAACATCTTTTCTTATTTATTCCTTTTAGTCTGTATAAACAATCTATAACATGGTCTATAATTTCTTTATCTTTATCCTTTAATATAAAATCTCCATAATACTGTTCTATTAACTTATATATCCTATCTATTGCTATGTTCCTTATCTTATAAGATATGATATGGTAGACATCCAATAAAATATAATATTTATAAAATTGAATATTTTGACTTTCTCTTATTTCTTCAGCATCTAATATAATCTTTTCATATGCTCTTATTAGTGCTTTTTCCAATATATCTTTATCCGGTTTCAAAATATCCATATATTTAGATATAAATTCTAAATACTCTTTCCTTACAGCTATATCTGCATGAATTATAGGATTATGACCAACTATATGTGATATTGCAAAACTACTTAAGTCTACACCATCAATACTTCTGCTCTTTTTAATAGCCATCTTATTTGACAAGATGATTTTTAAACTATTATTTTTTATCTTCAACTCTTTACCTCACCCTTTAAAATAATACTTAATTATAGATTTATAACATTTCTTACGCTTTATTTTACCCCTACTGTTTCCCAAAAATATCCTTTATCTTCATCCCGTCTATCTTCACCGTTTCACCTTCA
>ERZ773014.2723-NODE-2723-length-10033-cov-5.817298_pt1 | contig 10033 bp, 6 predicted proteins | sample MGYA00580841_ERZ773014 | MGnify/ENA primary metagenome ERZ773014 (study PRJEB29015, sample SAMEA2737989) | human oral metagenome | biome: human oral; feature: human-associated habitat; material: dental | place: China | collected 2067 ...
CGCAGGGCATGGTCGGCTACTCCAGCAGCGTCTCCGCGGCACAGGCACTCCCGCGTGCCGGACGCAGCCCGCTCGTCGTAAAGGCGGTGCAGGTGCGCGGCGGCAACAACTCCACCAACCCTGTCAACGTCGTTGTCTCCGTTGACGATGGCGACCGCATCCTCGCAGCAAACGCACAGAGCCAGATGCTCATGAACGGCTCCGTCGTCTTTGTGCGCTAACCGGCAAGAACGACAGATACGAAACTCCCGAGGGCGGCCTCGGGAGTTTTTGTGTTATGAATACCTTTCTGCATATTTGAGGAAACACTGATAAATTCTTTTGTTGCATGTCTCTTTCTTGCAGATTACAATAGAGGAAAGCACAAGACGATGAGAGAGGTAATGGTACAGTAGATCTTTACAGACATGGAATACACAAACCATAAGAGGACAACATGGCGTGAAACCTTTCTGTGGATTGACTTTTCCACAGAACAGACCTCCGATACCACGAAACTTCTGCATTTTCAGCACCTGCAGGAAAAGCACGACATCGCCCGTAAGATGTTCGATGACGTGAAACAAGACCTGGACGAGTTCGGACTCATCATGCACGGCGGGACGATTGTTAACGCAACCATCATTCATACACCGAGTTCGACAAAGAATAGACCCATGCCCCTTAGATGCACTCCACCAAGAAGGGGAATCAGTGGTACTTCGGCATGAAGATACATTCCGGTACGGATGCCAAAACAGGATACGTCCATACAATCACAGTGACTGCCGCCAACGTGCACGACATTGCCCAACCCCATGCGCTGATCCGCGAAGATGATCATATTGTCTATGGGGATTCGGTGTATCTCGATGTGAAAAAACACACGGAAATCCGATAGACACCACTCTTTCAGACGTGAATTACCGCATTGCCAAGAACCTGTTCCAATACGATCTGCTCTTTGCGTCGGCGAATCTTGTTATGTGTTTGAGGGCGAGAAGGCAGAGGGAGTTTTTGCATGACAATGGGATAAGTGTCCCCCCTTTTTCCCGAACTTCCCATTCAAACGGAAAGTTCGGGGAAGGAATTAGGAGCGGACGGTGTTGCACGCTATTTTTCAGCAATTCCCAAATACTTCTCTATAATCCCATCAACATCCTTTACTGCATACGATATATCACTCTCCCACCGGCCGAACTCACCTGTTTCATTAACTGCACGTACCCATTCTTCCAAAGCTTTCCGTTTAGCTTCAGATCGAGCATTCTTTTGCCCCTTTACTTCAAGTACGAGTGTGACCCCATTATTGAGTCGAATAAGGAAATCTGGGATATAGCTATAAATAACTCCTGAGAACGTATAGGGCACTTTGAATCCAAGGTGATCATTTTTGGCATATGAAAGAACGTGTTGATTCTTTTCTATTTGATAGGCTTCTGTCCCTTCCCAGCTACCATCACAAACAACATGGCTAATTTGAGACTTCTTCGTAAGCTCCACAGGTTTAGAGGTAAACCATGTCAACATATCAGCTGTACTGCGTATACGATGATTTGTGTCATAGATAGGAATAAGTTTCTCAGACTGTGACGTTTTAATATAATCCACAATATGCTGAACAATCTTATTCATATTCAGCATATAAACAATACGACGCCTGAGCTCCGACCTGAAAAACAAAGGCGGCGACACATGGATTGTGTTAGGCCGCTCCAAATACTGTTCAACAACTCGAAATAATTGTCCCAAAAGCCCATATTTTGTGCCACTATCTTTCCATTTCGCATTTGTTGCATCAAAAACACGTCCAGCGACTTTAAAGATAATACTCTGCATGCGCATCTCTGCATCTAATTTCTCAAGATCAATTTCGGTACATTTTGTAAGATCAGTGTTCCCGTCCAGAACAGGTGCAAGGTCAGCTCTAATACGTGTTTCATTGGCGTCAATTTCCAACAAGGGAACTGAATTAACATCAAGTTCTAGTTTAGACTTCCAAATACGATCTAGCCGGATAATATTGGGCCAAGAAATACAGTACTCTGCACGCTCTGGTATGGATTCAATCTGAGTTTTGGGACTTGATAGAGGAGGACTTTGACTACTATCCTCTTCCGTTGGAAGAAAACGAAACGGAATACCAAATATATTAACATACTCCGGAACAAACAACTGATCTTCGCCATCTTGAAGATCATACGAAGTACGCCGCAGGCCTCGACCAATCACTTGTTCACAAAGAAGTTGGCTGCTAAATGCTCGAAGTCCAAGGATATGGGTGACAGTCTTGGCATCCCATCCCTCAGATAACATACCAACAGAAATAACATTACGCACGTTTTCTCCAGGTTTTCCCTTCTTCCCAACAGTATCAACTTTTTCACGTAAAGCAACAGCGGCTTCCTTTTTAGAGCCTGCTCCAGTCTCTGCTTCTTTCATAATCTTCGAGTCAATACGCACAGTATAATCAGGAACACATAGTTCCGGCACATTAACATGTTCTTTATCGAATGCGTTTTTTATCCTTGCAGCAGTCTCTGTTCGATTAGCAACCGTAATCATAACTGGAGGCGTTTGCATTCCGAGCAACCTCCACTCCTCATACGTTGCCTGCCAATCTTTTCCAAGCAACGTATATGCTTGATTTATCAAGTCTGGCAACGGCTCGGTCTCATCAGCTGAACGATTAATATCATCTTTAACTGTAGGGTCAGAATAAATGTGATACAGTTTTGAGCGGAATTTATTCCCAATTTTAGTTTGAATTGCATCGTCTCTCACAACGACACGAGGTGTCTTCACAAGTCCAGACTCAATACCATCATTTAATCCAAAATCGCTGACAATCCAGCCAAATAATGAGCCCTCATCATTTTTTTTACCTGAAGGTGCAAATGGAGTCGCAGAAAAATCATAACAGCAAAGGATATTCCTAGTCCTATGAATGCGATCCAATCCGCCAATCCAAACAGTAGCCTCGGCCTCATTGTCAATATACTCTTTCTTATCCCTCCCACTTAACGCAACCTTCACCTCTGGATTTTTGCGCCATGCATGATGTGCTTCATCATTAATAACTAGTATATTTCGTGCATGCGACATTTCTCCAAGTACTTGTCGCGTATATGCCTCATCACTCAAAGCACCACGTTTATCAACCGTTTTTTTCTTAGCAATATCTTGATCGCTATCCCATGATAAAGCTTGCCAATTCGTAATTCGAACTTGTCCCTGGCGCAACTGATCTAACATACTGGACGGAACGATACCAAATTGAATATAATAGTTATCCATCCCCCCAGCTCTAATACAGAGAGCCTGCTTTTGACCGTAAGCCCAGGAGCAACAATGAATATATCTTTTGCAAAGCGCTTATCACGCGGATAAGCAACTTTGTTACAAATTTGCCATGCAATAAGCATCGCCATGACAGTGGTCTTTCCGCTTCCCGTACACATTTTTGTACAGATACGCTGAAACGTCCCGCCGTCATTCGGAACCTCAATTCCTATCCTCTCCATATCAGAGGCTTCAACGAGCCATAAAATCGTTTCAATGGCATCAAGCTGGCAGAAGAAAAAGGGATATTGCCGTGCTTCTGTATCGTACCAATACTCCAACAAACGTCTCGTTATCCCCGTAACGCCAGGATAACCTGATTCACGCCAGTTTTTTACACGTGGTCGGATTTTGTTGACAAGCGGAAGGAGCTTAAATTCGCCTTGATCATTGTAACTATTCCGCTGCTGCCCAGCTACAATATAACCAGCGGGGCGTCTCCCTTGTTCTCGCACAAAAGTCTGTGTTTCAATATTATATTTCCAATGAGAAGAAGGTTCTTGGTAAGCTGAGTTTATAATTAATTGCTTGATTCCAGACATCATTCCTCACCGACCTTTAATACTCGCATACTCTCAATTCCCCGATCATCAATAATCTTGACAGCAATCTTGCTATGCGGCTCTGCTGTGAACCAGAGCGATTCATTTCCAGCATAGCGTTCAATACGTTCCTGATCAATTTCCGCCCTAAGAGTTTTAGCAAGCTTTATCCATCCACCTTTTGTGCCACTCATCGGGAAAAAGACCTGATGAGGCTCAATACAACTCATCGGATCATACTTAGTGTCGAGCATCCACATCGAGATATTGCTGGCCGATCCAGATTTTACGGTGCCATTTTTTACATCATAATAATCAAATCCCTTCACTCTGACTTTATACTTTCCTTTACTGCGTTGATCTTGTATGAGCTCAACATCTGGCTGACCAACAAGCCAAAAACTTTGATTCGATGATCTTTTTTTCTTGAGATCATCTGTCATAAGGTCAGTATTCATCTGAACTTTAAGCACAGTGACACCGTGCCAAACAACATCATCTACAAGCTGAGCTGCTTCTGGACCAAATTGGAACGCTGCAAAGATAATATAACCTGGCGTCGGACGCATTGTTTGAGCTTCATCAAGAGCAGCTTCGATGTAACGAGCATCCATAACCTTATTTTCACTGCCAAAACAAATAATAACACGTTTTGGTTCCGTTTCCTTTGTTTCACCTTCCGCTTGGAAAAATGTTGTTCCTCCAAGAGGTTCTATACGAGAAAAGTCCAACTTATTCCCATTTTTCCCGAGGATGCCTGTAGCTAGCAGCTCTGCGCGCCAGCCATCTTGTTTTGAAGTTACCGCATTAACCTCTGAAGGCGTAACAACCTCATCAAGAGTTTTCACAAGGGGTGCAGGAAGTGATTCAACTGTAAAGGGGCCAGAGACGCGTACTTTGGTTTTATCAATTTCCGGCTGATCATACAGGATTTCCATTGGCGGTGGTTCATTATTCGCTATAGATTTTAAGGTAATATGCGGAACCGTCTTATAGATAAATCCACTCGATATGCCCTGCTTAGGATACGCAAGCTTATAGTAATCATAAGTTGCTGTCATCAACCGCTCTTTTGCGAGCTCAATTGCAACGCGCGATGTATCACAAGTAATCCAGCGACGGCCCCACTGTTCAGCAACATATGCGGTTGTTCCACTTCCACATGTAATATCAAGAACTAGGTCGTCAGGATCTGTTGTCATTAAAAGGCAACGTTGAACTGGCTTTTCCGCAGTTTGAACAACATAGATCATATCCATTTCTCCTCGTGTGTCATCCCAATTATTATCAATACTCACAAGAGGAAAATCATCGAAGTAGCGAATGTAACCTAAACGCTTACCAGTATCTCTTAATCTTCCGGCCTTCTTCAAATTATCAAGGCCAGCTGGATAGGAAGCTTTCCAATGTTCATTTTCTTTAGGGCAAAATTTTTTCCCATTAAAATCATAGATTTGCGACGTATTGGCAGCTCCCTTACTGGTTAAAGAGTGAATACCATATAGTCTTGTACCCTTTGGAAGAATAGTAAAATCTATTTTCTCCTCCTTTTTTAATGTACGAGATGTTCCGTCCGGCAACAAAGCATAAGAATAATTAGAAACACCACTCTTCGATAAACTTTTCTCTTTATAAAGAGGGCGGTATTTCACCATATTAATGTCTTTTGCATACCAAATAATATAATCTCCAACATTATCTATACGAGAACTTGAGAATCCTCCTGTTTTCCGTACATAAATCTGACTAATGAAGTTTTGTCCACCAAACACCTCATCACATATTTCACGAATATGATGTACATTCTCATCGCTAATTTGAATAAATATACTTCCACTATCTGCCAATAATCCCCTTGCTAAAAGTAGTCGATTTCTGATGTAGGTTAAATAAGAATGAACCCCTAGTTCCCATGTGTCACGAAATGCCGTAATCATTTCAGGCTCTTGTGACAAATCGTCATCTTTATTATCCTGCACCTCTTTCTTATTTACGAATGGCTGAAAGTTTGATCCATATTTTATTCCATATGGAGGGTCTACATATACCATCTGAACTTGCCCTGCCAATCCTTCTTTCTCAAGCAGTGAGTTCATAATGACAAGGCTATCTCCAGCAATAAGACGATTGGTCCAATCCACTCCATGCTGATAAAACTCTAGAGCATCCCGGTGACGCCGTTGCCGTTCTAATGGACTCTCCCAAAGCGACGTTTGAACCTCTTCAAAGTCATCCCCGATTGTCTGCACAGCGCGCAGTATTTTTGATGGTTTAATTGATTCGTGAATATGAATAGACGATGCTGACACTTCAAACGAGATTCCTTCAGCTTTGCCAGCCCACTGCAGTGACGGATCGATATGTGGATCATATTCATATTTTGTCATCTCCTCATCGCTGCGATCATATTTTGCCATCCCAATAGCAGGGTTATTCGGCCTTTTTTTATCGTGATGATCATATGCTGTAACCTCACGTATTCTACTGATTTCCTTCTCACTAAGTTCTTTTCTCTTTTGTGGCATAAGGCAACATCCCTTTCTTGTGAAAGCAATTAATAAAACAATAATTCTATGAACTGCAATAATAATCCTTCAATGTGATCCAATAAGTACATATTTCTTTATATATCCTTCCGCAGTACCTCTACATACTGCGCATACGAGTAAATCCGTGTTTTGCCGACCCGCTGACACTGCTCCAAGATCCCCTTTTCCATTAGAATAGAAACACCTCGTGAAACAGCATTATAGGAGACGTTCAGCGCCTCAGCAGTCTTTTTTATCTCAATGATGGGATGCGACTCGATGTAGGAGAAGAGTTTTGTTAGTGTGGCAAGCTGACGATGATTTGCCCCGTCCGCAAGTAGTGCAACATTCTTTTCATGAAGCGCGTGCAGGCAGTCGATCGCCGCTACAGCATCCGCTGCTGACACCGCAACCGCACGCAGAAAGAACAGGATCCACTGCTCATAATTCCCAGTGCGCCGCACCTCCGTCATACGATCATAGTATTCGATACGGTTTTGCTTCAGGAAATAGGAGATGTAGAGTGCAGGCGTACTCAGGAGATTTTGCTCCATCAGGAAAAGTGTAATCAACAGCCGTCCGATGCGTCCATTCCCATCAAGAAAGGGGTGAATCGTCTCGAACTGATAGTGAACGAGTGCCGTACGAATCAGTGGATCGAGTGTGTCCTCTGCGTTCATATACGTCTCAAGTGCGGACATCGCCGCATTCATATCCTCTACATTCGGCGGAACATAGCGTGCGTTCTTCAGTGTACTGCCTGCCCCGCCGATCCAGTTCTGCGTGCGCCGAAACTCGCCGGGATATTTCTCCTGCCCGCGCACTCCCTCCATCAGAACACCGTGCATCTCACGAATCAGACGACTGCAGAGCGGCAGCTCTCTGCGGCGGCGCAGTGCGAACTCCGTTGCTCGGATGTAGTTCACGACATCCGCAACATCCCGATTGACATTTACATCCACGAGCGGGTCGAGCACATCCTCAAGTGTCGCCTGTGTCCCCTCAATCTGGGAGGAGAGCAGTGCTTCCTTGCGAACGTACATGGAGACAAACAGCTCCATATTCGGAATACGCGCCGCAAGCCCCTCAAGCAATGCGAGCTGACGATGCGCCGCAACGAGGAGTTCCACTCCCTCCGCATCAAGCACGACGGGCGGGTTGGGTGGCAAGGAGCTTGGAACAAAGGAAGAATAGGCAAGCTCTCCTGTCAGATTCTGTCGCTCGTGTCCTGCTCTTGCTCTCATAACAGCCCCCACATACATATAAACGGAAATTTCTCCTCCCATTATACCTACTATATTTCCGTTTTTCAACAAAATCGGAAATATGCTGCAATATCAAGGAAAACATCTTGGGCAGATGCCCCTGCATATCTTCTTGTTGCGTAAGGATGTGTTTTTGTTATAATAACAGTAAGCCATACAGAAAGGAGCACACTGCCATGACGACACTGGCCATCCAGATCAACGATACAAATGCACGCATTCTCGAAAACTATACAAAACTGCGAAATATCACCGTCACTGACTGTATTAACGAGCTCATAGCCGGACTTCATCAAAAAGAACAAAATGAATATCTCGCCATCTTGGAACAGAGCAACTGCGATCTTCGCGAGGGGAGGACGGTTACCAAAACCTTTGCCGAGCTAGAGGCGATGGAAAATGCGTAAAATCACGTTCACAGAAACGGCTTTTGCGCAATATCTATACTAGGGAAGCACTGATAAATTCAGCACTACCATCTTAGCGCATCTTTTTTGCCCGCACGTCGTCGGCAAATCCTCCACATAGCCTCTGCAGCGTTGGGTTTGCCTCCTAGTTCGGACGAAAAAATCTACGCCAGTCTGACGGACTTCATTTTATCAGCGATTCCCTAGAATTCTCCACATAGTCTATGCAGCGTTGGGTTTGTCTCCTCGACAGGACAAAAAATCTGCACCAATCCGCAGGTCTATTTTATCAGCGATTCCTATATCAAAATAGCGGAATAGTATAAAAGTCACACATGAAATAAATCTTTTTCATAGGTTGACACTATCATTTTATCAGAAAGAAATATTTTATACAATACAGAAAAAGTGCTAAATTAAAGTCGTACTGATACATTCAGCACGGACAGAGGCGCGGCAGCGCAGAAATCGACAAAAAAGGGGGAACTGAAATGGCAGTCTATTTTGCAGATGCGGTGGAGCGTTTTGTCGAGGATATGCTCGAGGCGAACGCGGACAATCTCAAGGCGTTCGAGACGAAGCCGGGCGTGTACTCCAATGTCGACCCGGACACACACCACGAGGTCGAGATCCCCGACGTGCATCTCACCAAATAACACAGCTTACTATCATCCTACTACAGATAGATAAGGGAAAAAGCGGGCGGCTGACCACTGCCCGTTTTTTTCGTGCGCGGAAAAGCGGGTGCATGCTCCGCGCAAATCCTGCTCGCGCCGTCGGAGTTGTGCGTTCCCTGTAGCGAACCCTAGTGGAGCAAACGGAGTATAGCGTGCGACCCGCCCCCGATGGATTTCTACCGTTCAAGCGCGTAGCGCGCGTTTGAAATTCATCGGTATTTAGGCGGACGAGCACGCGACCGTTTGCGTAACTAAGCGTTCGCGAAGGGAATGCACACAGAATTCAGCAAATCCTTGGCACAAGCTCCCCAAGCGGAAGATCGACCACGCGGATGCCGCCGAGCGCCGTGCGGATGCCGACCGATCCCGGCGCCTCCGCCGTTGTGTACCCAATGACGCACGCCGCGCGTCCGTGCGGGTCAGCGCGCATCACCGCGAGTACGCGCTCTGTGTCTTCAGGCGGGACAAAGGCGAGGAGTTTCCCCTCGTTCGCGAGTGTGAGCGGGTCGAATCCGAGGATGTCACAGACTCCCTGCACGGCGGGATGCACGGGAATCGCAGCCTCGTCCAGCAGGATGCCGACACCCGCTGCCTCTGCCAGCTCGTTCAGCGATGCCGCCACACCGCCGCGCGTCGGGTCACGCAGGACGGCGATGGAGGGTGCCGCCGCGAGCATCGCCGCCGTCAGATGGCAGAGCGGCGCACTGTCACTCATGATCTCAGGCGGCAGCGTGAGACCATGCCGCGCCGCCATCACGGTAGCCGCATGGTCGCCGAGCGTCCCCGAGACGATGATGTCCATGCCCGCCTTGATGGTCGTCGGAGCGATGTCCACGCCCGCGATCAGCTCCCCAACACCCGCCGTGTTGATGTAGATGCCGTCGCCGCAGCCGCGCGGCACGACCTTCGTATCACCCGTGACGATGAGAACGCCCGCCTCCTCGGCCGCCGTGCGGATGTCGCGCACGATGCGGCGCAGGGTCTCCATTGGGAAGCCCTCCTCTAGGATCACGGCGAGCGAGAGCCAGCGCGGGACTGCGCCCGTCATCGCCAGATCGTTGACCGTCCCGCAGACGGCAAGCCGCCCGATGCTCCCGCCGGGGAAGAAATGCGGCTGCACAACATAGGAATCCGTGGTAAACGCAACGCGTCCCGCACTCGGCAGGATAGCACCGTCATGCAACGTATTGAGGATCGTATTGCCCAGCTCCGGCAGCACGACCTCCTCCATCAGCGCGTGACTAAGCTGTCCGCCCGCACCGTGCGCGAGTGTGATGACCTCATGCTCCATAG
>ERZ773014.2729-NODE-2729-length-10002-cov-200.101136_pt1 | contig 10002 bp, 19 predicted proteins | sample MGYA00580841_ERZ773014 | MGnify/ENA primary metagenome ERZ773014 (study PRJEB29015, sample SAMEA2737989) | human oral metagenome | biome: human oral; feature: human-associated habitat; material: dental | place: China | collected 2067 ...
CACTCGTGGCAGCCTTTTTGGCTTCATCTTGAGTTTCAGCTTCGACAAAAACAGTACCTTCTTGCACTACTCGAACTTTGACTTCGTAAATCATTGACGTCTCCTCTCTATGTCCACAAAATTAGTGGTTTAGTTGACATTATTTACCGAGTTGGGGACAACTGTATAACCATTGTTTGATAATATCTCCTGCATTCTCTCTAGCCGACGGCTCTTAATTATCTCAGCCTCTTCTTCCGTGATAAAGTTCTGACGAAGCTCTAAATCATTAAGCCGTACGTCTTTCTGCCAGTCGGTGACGGTGACTTCTCGTGAGATTGTCGGCGTGCTAAATGCATTATCATCAACACTAACTGACACTTTAATCGGCACTTCGCCGCGCTTAAGGCTTGGTAGTGTTTTAGTCATTCTAACAACTTGATTAGCGTTGACAACTAGATAAATTACATCTTTCATAAATATTCTCCTTATCTACACGAAATCGTGTATTTTAGTCGTGTTCTTATGTCAAATATATGTAAAGTATATACGTGTTGTTTACATATTTTATCCGTAGAGCGTGTTTTTTAGATAAAACGTTCTACGGGGCTACTATTTTTCCTCCTTTGCGGCATAAAATCCAAGCGTGTTAATGAAAAATAGTATTAAATAGAATATTGATCCAGTGTATTGCTTAGCTATAGCAGTAAATATCACTGAAGCTGCACCGGATATCATACCGATGATACAGATTGTCATGAGTATTTTACGTTCCATTATTGAGTCTCCTAGGAAAAGATTAATATCAAATTATCGTTTAATTTATAGGGCACGACTCTAGCATCTCTGTCGTTCCAACTGATGGCTCTTCTGGATTCTAGCCAGCCAATCAAACCGGCTATTCTGTCGCCTTCGTAGTTTCTATTCATAAGCGCACCCAATAGAACTCGTCGGTCTCTCGCGTCCCGCCACCCCTTTACTCGTGTGTTTTCGTAGAAAGATTCAAGCCTCTCTTCTCTATACTTATGAGTGTCGAGGATAGCTTCTATTAACATATCCAACTTTTTAACAACAACTTTAGCTAAACCATCGGGACGGTCAATATAAATCGGACGTTCTTCTAAGCCGTAATACAGGCTGCAAGCCGATTCTATGTCTTTGCTGTATAACTTATAGCTATCCTCCGTTCCCTCTATGTATACAAGTACTTCACCTTTCATATCGTGTCCTTTCTATTAGCTAATTTTTACCTCGTCTTTAATAACCGGCGTACCTAGCTGAACTCTGAGCCTCGGGTTATTTCTGATATCCATATCGCACATCGGGTAGGTCTCTCGACGAGTGATTTTAATGGTTTTATGAAACTCTACTTTCTTATATAGGTACTTGATAGGAAACTTCTTGATAAACCACTTTGGCATGTAGTCGTTCTTGAAGTGTTGCCATGGGGTTTTCGGGAAGAGAAGCGTCTGAGAGTCTGATACGCTGTATGAATCCTCGCATAATTTGTTAGACAGCACGTCAGAGCAAAATGCAATTGCCAAATCATCTATGGCGGCGCAAGAATATTGAAACTCTCGCAATTCTAGATTCCGTAGCATATGTTTTCCGAGTCTATGCTCCATAACTACTCGGCATCTTTCTAGCATCAGGTCGCGAAAAGTAGTTGTCTCTGATATATCAAAAAGTCCCATTTAACAATCCTCCACATTAAGGTAGGCTAGCCAGTCTTTTCTGTACTGTTCGATAGATCTTTCAGCTTCTTCTTTGGTCTCGTATCGTACAGGTTCACCAGCGTCTTGCCATGAACACTGAAAGTACTCTAGCTTTCCTTCAAGGTGGTTGTAGGCGACAAACCACCCGCCTCTGCCGTTCTCAAAGTCTGGTGTAAAAGTTGATGTTCGGCGTAGTCTGACTTCGGCTAATTCACGGTCGCGGGCTTTTTCACATTCTTCTTCAGTGCGGAATATTTTGCCAGTACGCCGAGCATTGCAATCACGTGGTTTTAAAGTGTAAAGCGTTGGTATTATATTGGCATTCTCAAGAATAAAACATCTCTCACCAATTCTAGGATTCCAGTGAATACTGTCTGTTGACTCTTCTTGAATTTCCTCAAACCATTCAGTTAAAATATTTGGAAACATGTCAAGAGTCTGTCTTGCGTAAGCCATAACGCCACCATCGCCGTCATCATAAACCAAAGCACCATATTCAGATATGTAGAATAAATCTCCAGCTTTGAATGTTGGTAAATCTTTAAGTAGTTTGTATCGTTTCATGACACCTCCCATTAAAATATTCCGTTATCTTTCTTATTCCGCTTGCGGCACTTGATGATTTTGTCTTTGTACTGTCTGACCTCACGTTCGCGTTGCCATTCTTTGTCTTCTCGCGCCACCGCAATCTCTGTAACGACGATGAATGCGACGAGTACCACGATTGTCATAATCCAGAACATTATTTATCCTCCTTCGGCTCAAGTTCTTTCTTATTTTTAGCGATATAAGCAGTGCCGTTAGTGCCGCGAACGAAGTTATCCTCGACAATATCTAGCAGTTTTTTAGCATCGTTAGCATCCATGATGATGAGTTTGTCGTTGGTGGCGTCGGTCATCAGATCTACGTTGTAATCCCGAATTATCTCCTCAACAACATCGCGGGTCATATTGACGGGGTCAAGCTTAGCGAGCCGTTTGACTAGTGTGCGGCTGTCTTTACAGAGAAACTCAATGCCTTGACCAACCGTCGGCGTGGCAATAGACAGCCTCTCGTCAAGTATCTTGCCATTCTTGCAAGCTTCAGCGACTGACACTGGGTCGTATTGAAACATCGATTCAAACTTGGACTTATTGAACACAAACATCGTATCTTCAAACACTAAAACTTGATTCGACGGATCTATCTTTAACGCGCACTCTGATGACAGCTCTTCCATGCGTCCGGCTGAAATAGCGTAGGAGACAGCGCCGCCGACTAATACGCTAGCTGGGCGAATGTGCTTAAAAATGTAAAAGCTTTCGTTCGTCTCCTTGTCGGTGAATTGTGCACAAATCGCCAGTAGCTTCTTTGCCTCGATTTGATTTAAGTCGAGTAGGTCGATGTCATTTGTATACTCCAGATATTCCATGATCGTTTCAGCAACCGGCACGTCATTTACCTTGATGGCGGGTAGGGTATTCTGACAGCCCTCAGATGCCGCATAATCGACAACCCTTACGCCGGTAATACTGCTAACTTGCACTCCACTAATGATGTCGTACAAAAACAGTGCGAACAGCTGATGATTGATTGCCTCGTTATGGTCAATGCGAAATATCTCAAACGATTTGGTGATTGCAAATAGCTCAATGTCTAATTTATCCTTACGTCCGTCCGTTTTGTTTGCCCAGAGAAATACGTCTGGCAATTCTGTTTCTTTAGTCATTTTTACCTCCCTTTATTTCGTTAGTTATCGCTCGCTGTTTACGTTTTCGGCGCTGTTTCTTTCGTAAAGCCTTCTTCGTCATAGTTTGCCGTCCGTTTTCAGTCGATGATGATTACGACACAAGTACTGCAAGTTGTTGACGTCATAGCGTAAATGTGGGTGAGAGCCGCGCCCCTTAATGTGATCAACATCTAGGTTTTTAGTCTCGGTACACCCGGCGACTGCACACACATGCCCAAATTTCATGTCGAGGTATGGCTTCGCAACCTTATCTCGGAACGCTGCCCACGCTTTTGCGTGTTTGCCGCACTGCGATATTTTCTGTCGTTTTTTGAATGGACAGAACGTCTGATAGTGTCTTGTGCTGCCGCAGTTCTTACATAGCACCTTAGCTTTATCTGTCGTCATCTGCTTTATCCTCGATTATCGTTGTGATGTCTGATGTTGTAGTAATCTGTTTGACTCTACCGTTAGTAAATTTAACGGCAAAAACGATATCTCCAGACTTATCGGTCGGCAGAGTCTTGATATAGTCCACCAGATATATAACTGCTTCTGCTGTAGTTTTGAATCGGATAATCTCCGATGTTTGACCGCGTATACCCACGGTCTCGCCTTTGTGTCTCATGAGATAGAACGGACCAACTTCACCAAACGGCGTATCGCGTGCGGCTCGTTCTAGGTTAATGATGTATTGTGGTAAATCTAAGCTTTCCAAAATATACCCTCCTTTAATTTTTTATCGGTAAACTACCCATAATACCCTCCATCACTGAACAGTCCCGGATCAGACTGAGGCATAGAATCCTCAACTGTCGCCTTACGCTCATTGACAAGCCCGTAGCGCAGTGCATCGTAGAGATGGTCTTCACCTGTTGTATCAACGTCCTCGGGTCGTTTAGTGTCAACCACGAGACTCGGTAGGGTACGGATAAAATGAACACAGTTACTGAATACCTGCAGGTATGGCAATCCGTCTGGTGCCAGAGACAACGCTTCATGAACAGCAGTGACTCCTTGAAGTCGGTCGTTATTAGCGGGCGTGAAGTTGATGCCTTCTTCGGTAAATCGATCAGCGATAGTTTTTCCGTCATCGGCATTAGCGATATGCTTCCACAGCGACGGGTCGGCTAGCCTAACAGGCAGTTGCTCGTTTGACTGTTCAAGCTGCTTCATCTCGCGTGCCTGGATCCTTGGACCTTTGCCGCTAACATAATATTCGCGGTAAAGATATATCCGTTGACTAATTGGGTCACGTGCTAGCCAAACAGCACCCGCATACGTACCTCGTCCATAGTCATATGCCATCCATCTCGGCCAGTGGTCTGGTATGTTAAACGGCTCGACAACGTGTAGATGTCGCCGCCACTCGCTAAACGCCTGACCAGCAAACAGATCCCAATTGCCATACAAGTATGCTTCGCGCTTTTTCGGGTCTGCCATTGTCAGTAGGCTACGCATGTATGACTGTCTGAATGACGCGCTCGGGTGGTCTTCTAGAGTGGCAGGAATAAACATACGCGTTGTCTCGATGTAGTCAATTGAGCCGTCTCGCTTGACGTACGGACGCTTGTCGTAAATTATCTGCTCAGGTGGTGCGGCGTCGATAAATCGAGTTTTAACCCAACCGTGCCCGACGCCACCTGGGTTGCCAGCTGTGAAGACGGTAAGCGGTTTGTCTGGATCGTCAGAACGAACGCGCCCAACGAGGTTGTCGTACCAGCTTTCGTAGAACTGAGTTAACTCGTCGATACCCAGCATGTGTATCTCTGAACCCTGATAGTGATTAAAATCATCTTCGTGGTTGTAGTAGCACAAGTAAATCCACGATTCAGTGGCGGTGAAGTAGTAGCCCTTTTCTTGCGACCTAAATATCATGTTGCCGTCCTTGATATATGCACGGCACTGTTTATCTATTTCTCGCATGAGGGTCTTTTTCGTATCCTCGTACGTTCGCCGAAATAGATACGCTGCGTAGTGATCGTACTCAAGGCAACGTGTTACTGCTTCAGCAACTAGTGCGGCAGTCTTTCCTCCGCCGGCAGCACCACCGTAGAATCGCTCAAAAGCTGTTGATGTATGAAACAATGTCTGACGAGGCGAAGCAGTGTAATCCGGTACTTTGACTATTTCTGTCATGATTCTGGCGTCCTCGGAACAGTGTTAATGAACTTAACCTCACGGTTAGTGTTCTCGGTCTCATATTTGTCTTTGAATCCCCAGTTATTCTTCAAGCTGAATATTACGCCAGCAGTATTAGTGCCAAACAGAGACTCCTCCGCATAGGCTTTAATCTGTTCTTTTGCTTCTTTTATCGTGTTGGAAAATTCTGGATATTTCTCTGAATATGTGGTCTCATAGTCTAATAACACATCGCGTGATGTGCCTAGTGCAACAGCTAAACCAGTAACGGTGAGTGGTTTCTGTTTGGTTTTAACTTTGCGGACCACCTTGTCCTGGACGACCTTTCCGTTTTCAATGATAATCTTTCCAGACTTAGAGTCGCGGCGGTCAATATACTCAGTTTGTTCTTCCCAGTGGGGCGCTGCATTCTTAAAGTATTCAAGTATCATGGCGCGTAGTTCGTCGATATTCTGAAACTTCATCGGACGACCGGGCGAGTACTCATAGACAGGCTTTGGCGGCTCAGGTGCAGGCTCGGCTTTGCGGACCACCACATCTACAATACGCTGAGCATGCGCCTCAATCGCCACTCTGTTGTTTTTCTGAGTCATCGCCATCATCTTCCTTTCCATGTTTAACTCTTACCGCCACAATCCTCGACTCTGGATCGGCGCTTTCTTCTACGCGGCGCATATGAGAAGGCGAGGAGTAACTTCGAATAGTTTGCGGACGTAATCCAAGCCGTCGAGATAGCTCGTCGGCTGTGCCTATTCCCACTATTTCTTCTCCCTTGTACAGGACATACTCGACCGCCATAAACCTATCCCTCGCTCCGTAGTCTCTCTAGCTCTTTGCGAAGTTCAACAATGGCGCGTTCAGCACGTCTTAGCGCACTCTCAATCCGTTTGATCATTTCGTCTCTTGTCATAGCAGCGATACCTGTTCGTCTTTCTTGATAGCATCCGGACTATGCTCCATCAGCCACGCATAAGCTTTCTCGCGAGCATCTTTCTTTAGGTCGCCAGCATATAACTGTTTAGACAGAATATCGACCTTCGCTTTGAGATAGGCATCATTACGGTTGTTAGTAATTAACGTGTCAATTTCCGCAACCGTATTGCATCTATGGCAAATAAGCTTATCTACTCGGAGACACTCCCATTTGTGTACGTGCTTGCTATCGTTCATATTTTTTACCTGTCTCTGGCTGCTGCTTGGCAAGGGTGGGCATCGCCAAGCCATTTAACCGTTTTGGCACCAGTTTAATGATTAGCTAACTTCTTTCTCCTCTCGGATGAATCCGCCCTGCCACTCCCGGCGAATAATTCTTGAATGGATATGGTAAAAGCTTTTCGCCAGCAGTCTTTTATAATCGCGCGCATCAGATCGGGACCGAAAGGTTAATGACAAGTCTCTTGCTTCAAAATCTGGCTTGACGTGCCACTCGGTATAATCTTCGTCCGCACTGCGAATTTCAAGCTCAGGCTCGTCATATTTCTTTCTGGATAAAAGCTGTAAGATTCCCATTCTCGGATTCCTCCTTAAGTTTCGATAGTTATTCCGCCGTGCTCCGCCCATATCTTGGATGCACACACCTTCCAGACGTACGAATCATCCTCGCAGAGATGATCCAGAAACGCCTTAACCAGATTGTCTATATCCGGTTTCTGCTGGTGCGGACATCCATTCATGGCTTTACGCTTCTTGTTTGACCAACTTTTTGGCATGGGCAGAGCAAATTCAATCGTAAACGTTTCAGGCGGCTCATATCCTGGCAATTTCAGCCTTAGCTCGTCGCCGTACGCTCGATAGCTCATTACTGACGGACGCTCATTCCACTTATCGCTTCTCGTCATGCGCGGTTTGCTAACTGGTGTGATACTGATATGCTTTTTCATCTCTTCTTTTCACTTTGCGAGCGAAGCAGAGAATAAACAAAGACAGTCACATCAGTAATGAGAATTGCTCCGAGGATTTGTGCAATCGGTAAAGTTCCGATTGCGGTTTCCATGTACTGGACTCCAAAGAGTTTTATTCCCGCTACTATCTCTGCGGCGCGGACCATGATAGTCCAGGCATTGTCTAAAAAGACAGTTACGTTGTTGATTGCTGTTTTAAGTTTGCCCATAGAGTTGATCTCCTTTCCGGCTGTTTTTGTTGTTTGTTTTTACCACCAATGTCCCGGGTAGGGGCGCGGGTCGGTACGTTTCCAGAACGCGGTGGCTGCCTGCCAACTGCCATATCGGCTGATGGCGTAATTGTGACACCAGCGTAGCTGCGTAACGGGATTTGTCATGTAGTCATCTCCCGCAGATGCCATCTTGGTTGCTGGCAGGCTTTGGCACAATCCATATGCGCCAGAGCCGCCTTTGTTCCAAACATTGTGCCGCCAAGAACTTTCGTGTTCGATGATGTAGTCTACTGATATCCAATCACTTTCGGGAATACCAGCGGCACGCATCAAGTCGTACTTAGTGCTTGGCGGTTTTGCTTCGGACACCGCCAAAATCGTCTGAGGCTTTGGTGATATCGTCTGCTGAGGTTTTTCGGCAGGTTTGACAGCCTGCTGTCTCTGAATCTCGTTATTGTGTGATAGCGGTGCCGCCATCTCTTCCTGGGGCTGTTTAGCCGCTGGCATGAGTAGTGCTACCATCGCTATTACGAGGACCATGCGTATGATACGAACGGTTTGTACCTCCATTTCTTGTTATTATCAGCCTTCCGTTATTGAGTTCTCTGTCGCCACTTGTGATTATTGTTTTGGCCGTTCACTTAAATATCGGAAGGTGATTGTTGTTTGCAAAAGTCAAATTGTTAACGTTCTCAACATTTCCATCAGGAGTTTTGCTAACCCTGCGGAACAGCTAAACCCGTTAGTTGTCCCGGTTGGAGTAACAAAAGAGAGGCATGCCTTGCGGTGCATGCCTCTCTTTTACGAAAAAATAACCCGCAAGGCGAGCTCCAGAACAAATAAAAAAAGGTACCTTCTGATACCTTTGAATAATCTACTTCATAACTTCGGTTGGTGCGGGTAAGGAGACTCTAACTCCTGGCCTCTTCCATGGCAAGGAAGCGCTCTAACAACTGAGCTAAACCCGCATAATGTTTGCTGCGTATCTCGCCGGCAAATCGTCATAATTTTGCGAACTCGCCTATGATGTGCGATGCAACAGCCAATCTTTCGATTACATAGTAAGTATAGCAAACAAAACCGCTCATTTCAATAATCTTCTCACCAATTCCTCTTCGTATGATCTGGCGTGGCGTCTTTGTAATCTTCCAGGTGCTGGTTTCTTTCCTGGGATTTACACTGTTCGTTATAGGCGTCGATGAATCGCTTGTCCAATTCTTTGAGTTTACTATCGGTGTTGCCTGCGTCAACTTTTTCTTTATCGCCAGGGTTGGTGACTGAAATGCCCTGGTCGCCGTTTCTGAGCTGTTTTATTTGTGTCAACTTTTGCCGGATTCGCTGCTCAATAACGATTGCCGTTTTGCCGTCGTCATTATTCGCGTCGACTGTTTGGCCGACAAATTGCACGCCGCAACTATCCTCGCCGTCGTGCAGTACGGCGTTTGCTTCGTCGTAGCGGATGATTGCCTGGTCGTAGTGTTTTTCGCTGGCGAGGGTGTCTGCTTGCGCTTCAATTGATAGCGCCAAGTTGATGCGGACAGGGCATTCGTGCGTTTTCGGCGCTTTTTGCAGGGCTTGGCGGAATTGTTTTTCTGCCAAGTTGTAGCGGGCTTGCTTAAATAAAGCGTTCCCGTCGTTAAAAAATACTTTATAAGATTCAAACAAATTCACGGCATAAATAGGCGATAAGCGGAAGGAAGCCTGGCTGTTGTCGCCGTTTTTATAGGCGGCGCGCGCTGCTAGCGACAACAAGGGGAAGCTCGTCAATTTTACCGCAACCAGCAGAATCACCACACAAGCAGGGAATGAATAACGGAGTAGTTTCCGGCGTTTTTCTCGGCGGATTTTTTCAAAATCTAGTTTTTTCAGGTCAAATGGACGATTCTTGTTCACGGCTGTTTCTCCTCTGGCGGTGTTATGTTTTGCAGTTTGCGCAAAGGCAAATAGATGTTTCTGATTTCGAAGGCCAGCAGAATAGCAGCCGCAAATATCGCTATCCAATAGATATCGTTGTAGCCGTCAAACGAGCGGCTGCTATTGACAGCTTTGTCGACGGAACCGTTCTTGACGACGGCGTCGATGGAATCTGGGGTTTGCCGGTGCGTGTACGGCAGGCCTGTTTGGCTGGCAATGTTTTTAAGATTTGTCTCGTCGATTTTCGATACGGCATATTTCAAATCTGGCCCGCGCAAGTAAAAACCGTCAAAGCCGCCGCTGTAACTTGGCGTTTTCATTTTTCCGCCGTCGGTAGTGCCGTAGCCCATGATCGCGCCGCCGCCCAGTAGCGGTCTCAAGCTGGCGAATGACTTTGGCGAGGCGTCGCTGGTTTGTTCGCCGTCGCCCAG
>ERZ773014.2734-NODE-2734-length-9984-cov-5.594320_pt1 | contig 9984 bp, 2 predicted proteins | sample MGYA00580841_ERZ773014 | MGnify/ENA primary metagenome ERZ773014 (study PRJEB29015, sample SAMEA2737989) | human oral metagenome | biome: human oral; feature: human-associated habitat; material: dental | place: China | collected 2067 ...
GGATTTATCAGATTTTTACTTAATAAGTATAAAAAACAAAATAATTCCGGAAGCAGAACTAGAATTATTAATGTTGTTTTAGAAAATGCAATCGTACCGCAATCATTTCTTTCTGCTTTTTTTGAATTCATTTTTGATATTTATGAAAGAAATTTTGAATATGATTTACCACAGGATCCATATGAGGATTTTTTATTTGTATTTGAAGGCTTAAGAAGTAATATGTTATCTGAGGAAAAAGATATTAGGTTGGATGTTACACAAAAAACATATAAGCTTATTGTAGCTACCAAACAATTGATAGCAAGAGAGGATGGCTTAGATGTTGTTATTAAACTAAGTATTCTTATTATTAAACTTATTGATAAGAGATTTTGGTATAAGGATGTTAAGATATCTAATCCTTATCTGAAAGATGGATATGAGGGCTGGGAAAAGCAGTTAAAAAAAACTACACGAGGTAAACATCTTCAGAAAAATAGAGCTTCAGAATTTAGATCAAGATGGGAGCCTAAATTTTATATGCACAACAATACTATATATTTAAATCCACCTATTCATAGAATTAAAGCGCAGTACGACTACAAAGATATAGAAATTGTTGTTTTGAATGATGGTGAAGAAATAGATCGCATCAATAGTTGTGACATCAGGAATATTATTGGAGGTTATCAGATTAATCCACAAAGAATAATGGTTGATAGACCACTAGGTAAACTGATATATAGACTGATGGCAGGAAATGAAATCATATATGATAGCAAGAATAAACTTCATAGAAATTATATAGTTTTTAATGCTGATGGACAGGAAATAAATAACAATGTAGATTTTGAAGGTACTGCATTCATATGCTATAGAAAAGAGGAAGCAGAGATTGAAAATATTATTTCGAAAGAATATTATTGCATAGGATATAAGCTTGTAAGAATAGGTGATATTATTGCCATAGAAAATGATCTATTCAATTTTTCATCTATGCTAAAACCTAAAATATTTGGTGAGTTCAATAATAATTGTTTTATCTGTAAGACAGGAACTAAGAATTATATCCCTTCCTACAAAAAAGTAAATGGAATAGTTTTTGAAGCTGATAATTCATCTAACAAATTTGAAATCAATATTAATAGTAAACCATATAAATTATCTGAACTTAGATATAAATACTTCACTAGAAATACTATCACAAGATATATGGTTGATCTTGAATTAGTGAAGTGTGGGATATACACTATTGAAATTAATCAATTAATTTTAGGTAAGAAAAAGAAAATTTTAAGAGAACAATTTGCATATGATAATACACTAGAATTTAAAATAGAAGAGTTAAATAATAGTGCATATAGATTGCAGGTTATATCAAACTTATTAGCAGAAAAAATTGATACAGAAACAACAGTTGATAAATTTGAGTTTGATATTATTAGATTTACATTAGATGATGAAGAATATAGTTATATGCTTCCTTTTGATACTGGCTTCTATAAGATTGATGAAGGAAAATGGAGTCCTACAAAAGAAGAAATGTGGATAGATGATATTTGCTATGAATCTACACTCAAGCTTTATGATTCTGAATGTGATGAATTGATTCTTTATAATGAGAATGGTGCTATTATAGAAAATAATATTGAAGTTAAAAATAAAGGGTTTTATAAGGAAGTATATATAGGATTTCTAAATTCCTATAAGCTTTCAAATAAATATATTTTATTAGTTTTTACAGTTGAAGGTAAAATGAAACATTGCATTTTTTGTTACAATAAATGTGAAATTGATGAGGAAACAACAGAAATTACATTTTCAGATGATCCAAAAAAACTAATAATAACCCCTATATTTCATGGAAAAAATAAAGTCTTCTTTGAAATATTAAACAAAGAGGGAGAGATGATATATACCAGTAAGACATTAACTAGTGGACAGACAGAAATATTAGAAAATTTTAATTCTTTCGAGAAATATAAATTTAACTTTTATGAAAAAACTAAAGGTCTTACACTAAAAAAAAATACACTTCTTTTCTCCACAGAAAAAACTTTTTATGTAAAAAAAGATTTTGTAGGAAAAGTTTTTAAGATAGACATAGCCTATTATGATTTGTTTTATTCTAATAATCATATAGAAAAAAAGTATTATTTTAATAAAGTATTTATTAAAGTCACAAATTTTTTTGATTCAAATATTTTTAGAGGTGAAATTTTTATTGAAACTATTGGTGGTGAAGAGAAGCTAAATGCGATAAACCCTGTTGAAATTGAGCTTTGTGGTGAAATTATTGATGATACAATAAATGTTTATATTACTAATAATGGAGATGGATTACTAATAGATGTTGAAAATCATAAAATTTTAAATGCTATGGAACATCCAACAGCTCAATTAATTTCTTATTATAGTTTAAGTGTGAAGGGAAAGATGTAAATGAAAAAAATGAATCCTATTGAAAGATCTAAATACATAGATGACCATTATAAAGAATATCTTAGATCATCTTTTGAATTTGGGAAAACAAAACTTCAACAGCTTTTTATGGAACAGTTAAATAAAGAGAGACTTTTTAAAGGACCATATGTTGATATGAGTTTTCCTTTTCAAAGAGGACATAATTTAGAGTATCTAATGGCGCAAGATGTGGTATGTAAATCTTTTAGAAAATTAGATGATATCAATTTTACAAGACCACTATATTCTCATCAAGAAGAAGCTATTAAGTTAATTAAAAGTGGAAAAAGTGCTATTATTACTACAGGTACAGGTTCAGGAAAGACAGAAAGTTTTCTATATCCAATTTTAAATGAACTTTTATATGATGTAGAAAAGGGAAATAAAGAGATTGGTATTAGAGCAATTTTTCTTTACCCAATGAATGCTCTTGTTAATGATCAAATTGATCGTATTAGAAAAATATTAAAAAATTGTCCAGATATTACATTTGGTTTTTTTACAGGCGAAACACCAGATTCTGTACCTGCTAATTACAGAGTTAAGTTAGGACAAGAAAATGATATTGTAATATCAGATAATGAGCTTGTTTCTAGAAAAGAGATTCGTGAAAATCCTCCTCATTTACTATTTACTAACTATTCAATGCTTGAATATTTATTGATTAGACCAAATGATTATTCTATTTTTGTACCAGAAAGATTAAAAAATTGGAAATACATAGTTTTGGATGAGGCACATTCATATAGTGGTTCATTAGGTATAGAATTATCATTACTTTTAAGAAGACTTACAAGCCTTGCACTTAAAAAGCCACAATTTATTTTGACCAGTGCTACTTTAGGTAAACAAGGTAAATCTGAGAATGATATTATAAAATTTGCAAAAAGTCTTACATCTGCTGAGTTTGAAATCTCAGATATTATATTTTCTAAACGTATAACATTAGAAGAACAAGTAAAATATAGAATCTCAGGATCAGATTATACACTTATTAAAAAAGCAGGAGAAAATTTTGATGATATTAAAAAAATTGTTTTAAAGTATCACACTAGTGAGGCAAATAATACTAGAGAATTACTTTATGAATTACTATCTCATGACGAAAATGTCCATACCTTAAGTAAGTTATTAGAAGGAGGAAGTAAAGATTTTTCATTTATATATAATGAGCTTCAGGCATATATGACTCAAGAAGAGTTAATTGCATTAATTGATATTATAAATGCAGCAGAAAAAGATGGTATTGGATTATTTGATCTTAAATATCATTCATTTGTACGTCCTCTTTCAGGAGCATACATTACATATGGTAAAGAACCAAAGTTAAGTCTTACTAAAACAAATGAAATTGATGGTATGAAGGCATTTGAAGTGGGAAATTGTCGTTACTGTAATTCACCCTATATAATTGGAAAGATACAAAAAAAAGATGATGATCAAATGGATTATCTTCTTCAGAACAAAGAAATTGATATTTATGAAAACTATGGTAATGAGGAATTTGTTAGAATTGACTTCTTCTTGTTAGAAAATGCTATAAATGAAGAAGAAATTGATAAAGAAAATATTGAGCCTTACGAAGTTTGTGCTAAATGTGGAGAAATTCATGCAGCAGAAAATCTCAATGCTAAGAAATGTAAGTGTGGAGAAGAATACAGATTTACAGTGTATAGAATCCTTCAGAATAAAGTGAAAGAAGAGGATTCTATTTACAATAATATTTCTCAATGCCCTTGTTGTGGGCATAAGTCTAAATCAGGTGTTGTAAAAGCTTTAAATATTGGTAAAGATGAAGGTACAGCACTTATTGCACAGATACTTTATGAAGCTATTGATGAAGGCGAAGATGAAATAAAACCTGTAAAAAAACTTACATTAAAACCAATAGCAAGACCTCTAAGTCAGAGTAAGAAAAAGATAAAGCAGTATTTAGCTTTTTCTGATAGTAGACAACAGGCTAGTTTTGCTGCAGTATTCTTCGATTCTAATCATTTGAGAATGCTTCGTAAGCGTCTTATTTGGGAAATTATTAAAAATCATAATTACGAAGAGATGAATGTGGATCTACTCATTGCTTATCTTGAGGAAATAATAAAAACTAAAGATTTATTCCAAAATAAAATGAGTGCATATCAAAATGCTTGGGCTACAGTGCTAATTGATTTACTAAAAGTAGATGGATCCTGTGATGGCGAAGGCCTTGGTCTTTATTATTTTGATTTAGATATACAAAATATAATTAATGAATTTAATGATGAAGAGATTGCAGAAGGATTTAAAGGTTGTAATATGACGAAAGATAAACTATATACTCTTATGCAAGTTGCATTTAGTGTATTTAAAATAGTTCCTGCTATTAGTTATGTGAAATCTACTCTTACTCCAGAAGATAAAAAAGACATTCTTGAATATAGAAGGTTCGACAACTATGTGAGCCTTAATAATTCAAAGAAAGTTAAGAAAAATGAGTCAGCAGAGAAAAACTTTAACAATATAAGAAGTTTTTTACCAGTCACAGGTGACACTAATATGATTGTTCGTTATGTCATGAAAGCTTTTGATTGCAATATTGAAGAAGCAAAGGACACTCTTGAAATAATCTTTAATTTATTTGTAGACATAAGTAATAGTGATAGAAGAGATAAATTTTTTATGAAACATGAGAAAAAGGATGCTTACCAGATTAATGCGAGTTGTTATTTACTTAAAAATTATAAAAACTCTAAGTTCTATCAGTGCAATAAATGTGGTAGACTAACACCTTATAATATTAATAATAATAAATGTACTCAGGATAAATGCTCTGGTTCACTTACTGAAGTAGATCCAGATACTGTTCTTGCATCTAATTATTATCGTCAACAATATAAAACAAAGAAAATTGAAAGTATTGTAATTAAAGAACATACTGCACAACTTGATAGAAAACAAGCTAAGGAATACCAGATTGATTTCAAAAATAAAAAGATAAATATTTTAAGTTGTTCTACAACCTTTGAAATGGGTATTGATATCGGTGGATTGGAAACTGTATTTATGCGTAATGTCCCACCTACACCTGCTAATTATGTACAAAGAGCTGGACGTGCTGGACGTAGAAAAGATAGTGCAGCTTATATTCTTACATATTGTGATACAGGTTCACATGATTATACATACTTTTCAGAACCTGAAAAAATGATATCAGGTGTAATTAATCCACCATGCTTTAATGTTCTCAATAAGAAGATAATTGTTAGACATTTAATGGCTACTAGTTTAGGATATTTTTTTAGAAAAAATCCTGAATATTTTAAATCCCTAGATGCTTTAATTATACATGGTGGTGGTATTGATGAATTTAATAAGTATATGCAGTCAAAACCAGCTGATCTTAATGAAAATATTAATAAAAAGATTTTACCTGAACCAGTCTATGCTAACTATAAGGATTTCAAGTGGCTTGATGAAATGGAGGGAGATGACGATAAAATGACCCATTTTGTCAAAACAATTTTAGAAATGATTAGAGAATTTGAGAACGCTAAAGAGGAAGCTAAGAAAAAACAAGATCAAGGTGACACGCAGGCAAGTAAAAATGTTTTATACTATATGGAGCAGATTTCGCGTTTACAAAAAGAAGAAGTTATTAAATCTTTATCAAAGTATTGTGTAATACCAAAATATGGATTCCCAGTAGATGTTGTTGACTTACAAATATACGAAAATGGTGTTCCTATTCGTGATTATGATCTAAATCGTGATCTTAAAGTTGCAATATCAGAATATGCTCCTGATTCAGAAATTATAGTTGATGGCAAGAAGTATACTTCAAAATATATCACACTAAAAAAAGAATCTGAATTTCCTAAAAAATGGTTTATTGCATGCCCTACATGTAAAAAAACTAATGTATTTTTAAGTAAAAGTGATATTTCAGAATGTAAATATTGTGGTCAAACAATTTCTACTGAAGTTATGGAATACTATATTGAGCCAATTAATGGTTTCAAAAGTGGAATAACAAAAGAGAGTACTAGATTAAAGCCTAAGCGTTCATATGCAGGTGAAGTTTCTTATGTTGGTAATGGAAAAACAGATGAAAAGAGACTTGTTTTAGGAAATGCAATAGGTATTGAGACAAGTAGTGATGATGAGCTTCTTATTATGAATAAATCAGGTTTTTATATGTGCCCTGTATGTGGCTATAGTGAGATAGTAAAGAAAGGAACTAAATTTCCTCAAATACTTAAACAACATAAAAATTTTAAACAATTTGATTGTAGTTGTAGTGAACTTAATTATTTGAGACTAGGACATAAGTTTCAAACAGATGTTGCTAGATTTACAATTCCATACTTACGTTCCGATGATAAGTTAGGATATCCTCAAGCATTATCTTTCTTGTATGCATTTCTTGAAGGAGTTAGTTTAGCTCTTGATATTGAAAGAAATGACATAGATGGACTTCTTGAATTGAACTTAGAGTTTCAAAGTTATGATATTCTTTTATATGATAATGTACCTGGAGGTGCTGGTCATGTTAAAAGATTACTTAGCAGAGAAGCTATTACAAACTCCTTAAAAACTGGTCTTGAAAAAGTTAGTAAGGAATGTTGTGATGAAAATACATCTTGTTATAATTGTTTGAGAAATTATTATAATCAGTCATATCATAATAAATTACAAAGAAAATTAGCCATAGATATTCTAAAACGCCTTATTTTTGAAATAGAAGGTGTAACAGAAACCTATCAAAATGAACGTTGGCATGGGAATAGTGATATACAATCTTGTATAAAAAAGATGAAGCTTACCCTTGGTACAGATGGAAGAAACCCAGGTACAGAGTCTGCTATTGAAATTTGGAATGATCTTCTAGAGGACTGTTTTGATGATAATGAAATAGAAATTGTAGAAAGAATTAAATCTCTTAGTCCTCAAAGTATAACGAAACCTTATTACCAAAAAACTGTAAAAATTGAGGAAACTGGTGAAACTTTTATAACTAATCTTATATGGGATGAAAAGAAAGTAATTCTTTTCTTAAATGATGCTTATGATGATTACAAACTTGCAAAGAAAACAGGCTGGTTCGTATATTGTACAAAAGATGGATTTGATGTTAACGAGTTATTAGAGAAAGTTGGTGAATAAATATGGCAAGAATGATCCCAGATATGCCCAGAGAATTTGATCCTAAAAGCAAGGAAGGGTTAATGTTTAATGAACTAAATAATTTGCCTGATGATTACTATGTATTCCACTCTTTCTCAATTGTAACTGTAGTTGAAGAAATTCTTAAAGAGAGTGAAACTGATTTTGTTATATTTCATCCAAAGAAAGGAATTTTATGTCTTGAAGCGAAAGCTGGACAAGTCAATTATGAAGATGGATATTGGAAATATGGTAATGGTATAAAAATGTTAAAGGATGGTCCATATAATCAGGCTAGTTCTAATAAATGGAAACTAAAAGATTATATGATTAGTTGTGGTCTACAATACGAATTTAAAAATTGTAAGTTTATGCATGCTGTTTGGTTTCCAGATATACCACTTAGCAAGCTTCAGGGAAGACAACTTCCGTCAGAAGCAGATTTAAATATTACTTTAACAGCAGACTCATTTGGAAAAATTGAAAAAGATATAGAAAAGATTTTTGCTCTTGAAATACCTGCTAAAGTTGAAACAAATCTATCAGATAAAGATGTTAAAAGAATACTTGAAAGAGTTCTTGCACCAAGTTTCAGTTTGATTTCTTTACAAGAAATTGAAATAGAAAGAACAAAGAATGTTTTTAAGCGAATGTTAAAGGAACAGATAGCACTTCTTAATTATCTTGAGGAACAAAATAATGCTATCATAAATGGCCTTGCAGGAACTGGAAAAACAGTTATGGCTGTAGAGAAGGCAAGACTTCATTCAGAGAAAAGTGAAAACGTATTATTCTTATGTTATAATTCGTTTTTAAAGGAACATCTAAAAAATATCTATCCATATCCATATGTTAGTTACTATACAATTGATGGTCTAGCATGTAAGATTTGTGATACTAAAAAATCTGATTATAGTCTATTTAAGGAGTATCTTGAAAAAATGTTTATAGAGAATACTTTCCCATATAAACATGTGATTATAGATGAAGGACAGGATTTTGGTAAGGTTGAGACAGAAGAAGAGGGACTGATCGAACTTCTAAAAATGAATGTCATTGACAACGAAAAAATAAATGGTACCTTTTATCTATTCTATGATAAAAATCAGATGATTCAATCAAGAAAAGTACCTAAATATATTGAGAATGCTGATTGTAAGTTAACACTATACAGAAATTGTAGAAATACAGAAAACATTGCATTAACATCACTTAGATTACTAGGATCTAACAATTCTCCAAAGCTCTATAAAGATGCAATATTAGGTGATATTCCTGAAATTGCTTTTACTTTGGAAAAAAACGCAACAGTTGAACTTTTAAATGATGAGATCGATAAGTATATAGATGCAGGATATAGAAATATAACATTACTTACCTGCAAGACAGAAGAAACTAGTATAATTGCTGATTGTTGTAAGGATTCTAAGTACAATTATAAGCGAGGATATATTAAATTTACTACTTGTAGAAAATTCAAAGGACTTGAATCTGATGTCATTATTGTAGTTGATATTGATAAGAGCACATTCAATGATGCTCAGGGTGAGCAACTTATGTATGTTGGTACTTCAAGAGCTAGATATAAACTTAGTTGTATTATTAATTTGTCTGAAAATGACTGTCTTGAATTGATGGAGAAAAAAAATATAAAATACAACAAAAATATTTTGAAGTCTTTTGCAACAGCTTTTAATACAAAAATTTTACAAAAGAAAGAGGTATAAATATCTTAAATTTTTCCAGTGATGACCACATGTCATAAAAGACAATTACTTTACACAATGAATTAAACTATCTATATAGTGGTTATCCAAATACTCTTCTTAATAAGCAGTAAAATTATAAATGCAGGTATTATAGTCTTATAAAATTTCTATAAAAAATCTATTAATTCTCAATATACTTTTATATTTTATATATTCCGCAGACAGTGTCTGCGGAGTTAAATTTGTCAGACACTATCTGACCTTTTACCATCCCAAAAAGTTCATAACAACCTTAACCATCATTTCCTTTTCTTCTGGTTTAGATTCTGCAAGAAGTAGTGTGATTGCTACCAAGCTACTATCAGAAATAATCTTTTCCCCATTTCTAAATAAAAGATTATTTTGATTTAAAAAATATATAAATATACTAGCAGCAATTCTCTTACAACCATCAATAAATGGGTGGTCTTTCACTATAAAATAAAGTAAGTTTGCTGCCTTTTCTTCAACTGTTGGGTAAGCATCTTCTCCAAAAGCACTTTGATAAACAGAATCTACAATTCCTTTTAATGCTCCTTCACTTTTTTCTCTTCCAAATATTGTTGAACTTGAGCCAAAAGACATACTTGCTATTAATTCTCTACATTCTTCATAAGTTAATTGATAAGTATCTTTTTTTAAACCTTCTGGT
>ERZ773014.2735-NODE-2735-length-9980-cov-2.890781_pt1 | contig 9980 bp, 11 predicted proteins | sample MGYA00580841_ERZ773014 | MGnify/ENA primary metagenome ERZ773014 (study PRJEB29015, sample SAMEA2737989) | human oral metagenome | biome: human oral; feature: human-associated habitat; material: dental | place: China | collected 2067 ...
CACGGCAGTACCATCGGCTATAGTATTAGCTTCGGGTAGGGTAACGACCTTGTTCTTCTTAAGGGCTTCAGTAGCCGATGCCGCTCCGCTAGGCTCTACCCCTATTATCTTAATATCAGGTTTAATCATCTTAGCCGCAGCAGCAATACCCGATATAAGTCCCCCACCGCCTATAGGCACTACTATCACCTCAGCGTCAGGCATTTCTTCAAGTATTTCGAGGGCGATAGTACCTTGTCCTTCTAATACATCAATATCGTCAAAAGGGTGGACAAATACATATCCTTCTTGTGCTTCAAGCTCTTTAGCTTTCTGGTAAGCATCGTCATACACATCGCCGTATAGCACTACCTCAGCCCCGTACTTCTTAGTCGATTGTACTTTTATCAAAGGGGTAGTTTTAGGCATTACTATCACCGCTTTGATGCCGAGCTCTCGAGCTGCATAGGCCACTCCTTGCGCGTGATTGCCTGCTGACGAAGCTATCACACCGCGCTTCTTCTCTTCTTCAGTAAGTTTATTAATCTTGTTATAAGCCCCACGTATCTTAAAGGCGCCTGTCTTCTGTAGGTTTTCAGGCTTTATATAAATCTGATTTCCTGATTCTTCACTAAAAATCGGACTGTAAATAAGATGCGTAGGTAAGAGCACTTTTTGCAAATGCTCTCGTGCGGTAGTAAAATCTTGCAATTTCATATTATTATAAAGTTAATGTGTCAATTTATTAATATAGCGGCTTATTGATGCACTTGTACTTGTGGGAAAGGTATTTCTATACCAGCACCGTCAAAACGCTCTTTAATGGTCTCTAACGTACGAAAATAGCAGGTAAAATAGTCAGCATTCATACACCAATAGCGCAATGAAAGGTTTACCGAGCTATCGGCAAGGGCTTCTACATACACTACAGGCTCAGGGTCTTTAAGGGCTAAGGGTTCTTGCCGAGCTATCTCGAGTAGTATCTCGCGTGCTTTCTGTATGCTAGAACTATAGCCTATACCCACTAACACATACACCCGCCTTTTCTCTTCTCGACTGTAGTTGATAATACTATTACCAAACAGCTGTGTATTAGGTATGATGGCCTCTTCGTTATCAGGTTTATTGAGCGTTGTAGCAAATAGCCCTATATTTTTAACCGTTCCTTTTTGTCCGTTAGCCTCTATGGTATCACTCACGCGGAAAGGCTTGAATATCAATATCATTATACCGCTAGCAAAGTTAGAAAGAGACCCCTGCAATGCTAAGCCAATTGCTACGAAACCACTGGTAATGATAGCAATAAACTGGGTAGCGGGCAGTCCTATCACCTGTACTATGGTCAGGAAGAGCGCAATGTAGAGTACCCAGCGCACTACCTGCAATAAGAAGTTCTGTAGGGCAAGGTCTACTTGGCGGCGCTCCATTATGCGCTTTATCAACTTAGTTATAAAGCGAATGATATACTTACCCGCATAGTAGAGCGCAATAGTACCGAGCAAGGTAGGCACGTATTTAATAAGGTCTGTAGTCCAAGTCTTCAAAAGTATTTGAAGGTCTGAAGTAGTAATTTCTGTCATACTTAGTTAGCTATTAGTTAAATAAAAGTTCGCGATATTTAGTCAGAGTCCACAGCTCATCGTCAATCATCAGTTCTAGTTTATCACAGTGGTAACGTATCTCATCAAAGAATGGTTTTACCTCATTGCAATAAGCATCGGCTCTCTCTACGAAGGTAGGCAGATGGTTAGCGCGTTTTCTCGCTTCAATCATTGCCTCCACAGTGCTGTGTATCACCTTGATGTGCTCAGAAATATGCCTAATAAGCTCTATTTGTTCCGAAGCCACTTCCTGATAAGCATCACCAAAAATCTCTTTAAGCCCACGCACGTTTTCTATCAGCGTATTTTGGTAGCGTACAGCCGTGGGTACCACGTGGTTACGCGCAATATCGCCCAATACACGCGACTCTATCTGCACTGTTTTCACGTATTCCTCAAGAGCAATTTCATAACGGGCAATAAGCTCTACTTTGCTCAGTACCCCCATTTCTTCAAAGAGAGCAATCGCTTTATCAGTGATGTTTTCTCTTAGCGCTTCAGGGGTAGTCTTATGATTAGAAAGCCCTCTACGCGCAGCCTCTTCTTCCCACGCCTTGCTATAACCATCGCCTTCAAAACGGATAGCCTTAGAGCTCTTCACATAAGCGCGCAATACCCTAAAGATAGCATCTTCTTTCTTCATTCCGCCTTCTATTAGGCTATCTACTTCTTTTTTGAAATCGATAAGCTGTTTGGCCACTATAGTGTTAAGCACCATCATAGGCTTGCCGCAATTGGCTTTAGAACCTACCGCGCGAAACTCAAATTTATTACCGGTGAAAGCAAACGGCGAGGTGCGATTGCGGTCAGTAGTATCAAGGAAAAGGTCTGGTATCTTGCCTACTACATTCAGCTTCAGTTCAGTTTTATCTTTACCCGAAACCTCCTCACCGGACATATTCTCGAGCGCATCGAGTACCTTGTTCAGCTGTTCGCCTATAAACACCGACACTATAGCGGGCGGAGCTTCATTTGCTCCCAGACGATAATCATTAGTTGCCGAGGCTACCGAAGCACGCAACAAAGGCTCATACTCGTGTACTGCCTTGATAGTACAGATGAAGAAAGTGAGGAATTGTAAGTTTTTCTGAGGAGTCTTGCTCGGGGCAAAGAGATTTACCCCAGTATCAGTCACCAGCGACCAGTTGTTATGCTTACCCGAACCATTTACGCCAGCAAAAGGCTTTTCGTGAAACAGCACCACAAAATCGTGACGTTCAGCCACCTTGCGCATCACATCCATCAACAGCGAGTTTTGGTCTACTGCCAAGTTAGCCTCCCCAAAGATAGGAGCCAACTCAAACTGATTAGGCGCTACCTCATTATGACGCGTTTTTACCGGAATGCCGAGCAACAAACACTCTTGTTCCAAATCGCGCATATAGGCAAGCACCCTGCTCGGGATAGCCCCCAAATAATGGTCGTCAAGCTGTTGCCCTTTAGCCGCTTCGTGTCCTAAGAGCGTTCTACCGGTAATCATCAAATCCGGACGTGTAGTAGCAAGCGTTCTATCAATCAAAAAATACTCTTGTTCACACCCTAACGTACAAGTCACCTTGCTAACGTTCTTATCAAAATAACGAGCCACCTCAGTAGCAGCTTGGTCTATGGCACTCAACGCTTTAAGTAGGGGCGTTTTGTTATCCAAGGCCTCACCCGTATAAGCGATGAAAATAGTAGGGATACAAAGCACCGTACCATATACAAAAGGCGGCGACGAAGGGTCCCAAGCTGTATAACCTCGTGCTTCAAAAGTATTGCGAATACCCCCATTCGGAAAGCTAGAGGCATCGGACTCCTGTTGCACCAGTTGGTTACCCGAAAAGCGTTCTATAGCACTATCGCGTGTTATAGGTTCGAAGAAAGCATCGTGTTTTTCGGCAGTACCACCTGTCAGAGGCTGGAACCAATGTGTATAGTGGGTAGCCCCTTTCGAGATAGCCCAGTCGCGCATAGCTGCGGCCACTTGGTCAGCCACACGCCGGTCTATTTTGGTGCCGTATTGAATAGCGTTCATCACCGCATCAAAAGCATCACGCGTCATCAACTGACGCATTGCCACCTCGTTAAACACATTGATAGCAAACAATTCAGAGCGTTTGCCATTTTCAGCCACTTGTAAGGGCTTTTTGTTTTGTACACTATTAAGGGCGTTAAATCGTAACATAAAGGTCAAGTGTTAAAAGATTTATGAATTAAATAATTCTAATTCTTCAGGATTTCTTCTGTTATCCCAAAAAGACAGAATGGTAATAGTATTTTTTTCTATTAGGTAGAATATAGAATAATTGAAGAAAACTAATGCTCTGCGTATATTCTCATATCCTTCTACTTCTGTCCATAGATAAGGAAATCTTACTAAATCCTTAACAACCCTTTGCACTTCTGCATTCAATTTCACAGAGTACAAATTGCTTTTATTATGTTTTTTCCAGTACAGAAGTATCTCTTTAAGCTCTATTTTTGCTTGTTCAGTCCATTCTACGACCATAATAGAGCTTCCATTTCTTGTTCTACTTCTTCTTGCGAAGAAACTTTTCCTAATTTCTTATCATTAAGTCCCCTTAAAACAGCGCTCTCTTCAGCTGCTGTCATTTGGTATTTTATAGATACTTCTTCAGAAAATGGAACAAACACCTTTTGGGCTGTTCCTAATTCTTCTAATACAGATGTTTTCATAAACAAATCTCTTATTTTTATGGCAAAATTAAAAAATAAATATCAACCAACAAATTATTAGTGGCTATTTTTTAGCTACACTTCCAAATAAAAAAATCCCCTCCTCAAACTTACAATTTCTCAAATCTTCAATGTTACTCTCTGAACTTTTCCATTTCGGCTTCGGTACAATCAAAAAAGCCAACGACTTCTTTATCTTTTGCTTCATAATAATTTTCTTGTATTACATAGGTTATAGCTCCTGTGGTGAGGTCTTTTACCGCAAATACCCAAGCCGCTCTATCTTCTAATTGGTTATAAGCAAGTATCTTGAATTTTTTCAAGTGAAGTATATCAGTAGCATATTTCTCTATTTGTGCAGGTAATGGTGCTATACCCTTAGTCTTGACTTTCATTTTGTAATTTCGGTTATACACTAGATTGTCCTTTATACCGGTTACCAACAGATAGTTTTTAGCCTTTTCTTGATCTTCTTTTTCATTTCTTGAAGTGCTTTTCACTAAGAAGATTTTCTTATTTGAGACTTTGTATATGTAATAATCGGCGGTATCGTTATGCAACGTTTTGTTTTTCTTTTCGCAATCGCCCCTTTGGCTAAAATTTAAGGCATTCAGACGCACATACGAGGGAGCTATAAGCTCAAATGTTCCTGATACAGATCGGAAACAATCGTTGCCACAAGGGGCGAAGTAAAATGATTTATATTGATTTTTGTCGTTCTTTTCAAATACCGTTGCAATACCTGATATTTCATCTTCGTATTTCGTAAGTTCAAATAAGTTGCTGTCTTCTTCTTTGAATTTACCCAACAGAGAGTTAGTTATCCATTCGCCTTTTAAGGGATTTTGTGCATACATTGAAGACGCACATAGTAACAAAGTTATTAAAATATGTTTCATAGTTGTTTTTTTTAGGTGTTAGGTGCAATCCCAGTTATATGAATTTATATCATATTTTAGGTAATTTTTGAGAGTTTTCGGCAATTGTTTTCTCATCGCGTGCTACTTTGCGTTCTAATTTCTTAATATCTTCAGCGGGAGGCAATTCTTCTGGCTTGATACCACGCTGACCTAACATTTGTCGCACACTTTGATTATTCTGTACGTGTTCCTGCGTAATAGCAGATTCGCCGTGCAAATCATTACTTTTCCACATTTTTAGGGTCGCCATTCTGAGCAATGAGATAGCAAGCATAACGAGTAAGCATAAAATCCATAATTTCACGCTTCGAACCACTACCTAATTCGACCATTTTCGTGACCTCACGAAAATGGTCATCTACATTGATTTGCTGCGACTTACACGAAGCTACTGCCCTATGTATAGCTACCAAAAAGTTTTCCCAACGGGCATAGCCTAATATAGTTTGCAATTCACGAGCAAACCAAACCTCTATTTGCTCTTTGGCATCTTCACCCTCTATATGACGAGTAATACCATCAAACTGGTTTTTATACTGCAAAATACTGTTTTTATCCATAATATATTGGTTTAATAATTATCTTCCCAGTGAAAAAGCACATCATTAAATTTACAATTAGCCATATCTTCAGGACTGATAAAGAAGTTAGCTACACCACCTCCATTTCCCCAACAAATCTCTTCTCCTTCTACGTTATCAATGTCTATTTGCAGGAGAAGGAGCGTATGAGGGTCTTTCTCTTCACGAGGGTCATATTGAGTAAAGTAAGGATAACCTCCTATTTTGTGTCCTGTAGGTTCTCTCAGTAGAGAAGCATTAATTTCCTCACAAATATCATTAGGTACTTCCTCGAAAAACTCATCAATAGTGGTTATTTGGGTTGAAAAGGCTTCATTCCATTTCTCAAAGAAGAGTTCAGTAGCAGCCCTTTCTTCTAAAGAAATACTCTCAGTATCTTTTTTGAAATGCAAAGCAAATTGTTTTTTAGAATTGAAAGGAAGATGATTGTCATCAAAAGTGTAATCACTGATAAAATCATCTATAGGCAAGGCTTCGCCAATAGTAGGAAAATAAAGTACTCGTTTAAAATCATTGCTACAGGGGTTGTCATAATCCAACCCATATAGAGGGTCTTCAGTATCAGCAATCCAAAACTGCAAAAGACCCTTTTTAGGGTACAGATTGTTTTCAGGCAATTGCTCACAGTTGATTTGCGCCAACATAAACAGCGGTTTGCCCTCGGCACTTCTGGGCAGCGCACCCCCTTTAGGGATATAAGGCACTCCCCCCACTTTACTATCAGTAACAGCCAAGCCATCAGCCAGTGATAGCTCAATACCAATCACCTCGCGTTGCGTAAGTGCTTTGAGGTTTAAAATGAATTCTTCAATTTGTGCTTGTGTCGGAATCATATTTTTTTCAAAATTTAATTATCACCCATTACTAACGGCAAAAGTACTACATAATTAGCAAATAAGCAATAAGCAGAAATTTTTTCTAAAGCCATTTACCCTATACAAACGATATAGGAACGATACAAGAAGAGCGAAGGATAAGCGTACAATTAGCGAAGTATGAACGTCTAATAACCTAACCAAAACCAGAAAAATATACTACATCAAAGAATTTGCCTTGCCATTTGCTTATTGTTTTGTACTTTTGCCGCCGAAGATTAAAAAATAAAAACTATGAAAAAGAACATTTATTACTTTGTTATGGGCGTTTTTGCCCTATTGGGTACAGCCTCTTGCTCTAAATCAGAGAGCGAAGAAAGCACAAAATATCAGAACCTACCTAAGGAAGTCAAAAGCATCGTTCCTGATAACATTCTAAGAAAATTAGAAGAGAGCGGTATGGTCATACATACCGGCACTACCCCTCCTAATATCGAAGGTACTTTCAATATAACTCCGTTTGAGTTAGCTTTTACTGATGTTGAAGATTATCAGTATGTTGTAGGCTATCAGATAACAGGTTATACCTATCGTTTCTACGACCAACAAGGTGTAAAAATAAAAACGGACTACGAAAACCTCAATTCATTAAGTAATGATAAAGCTATAGGCAAAGGCACTATCATTTCGGGCAGTGACAATAAATTTACTGCTTATATGGCTTTTGAAGGTGAAAATAAGTCTATAGATGTCACCTATAAACAGGTAGCTGTTATTTCAGGAGAAATCACTGCACAGGGTATTAAGAATTTTAGATACGCCTTTTGTTTATTAGAAAAGAATGACCCTTTTGATAAAGTGATGCCAGTAGGGGGTACCCGCATTTGGTTCGACAGCGATAATATGTCTGAAAGAGAATAAAGCAACCTACTAGTTGCTAGTTAATGTATAAAAAAAACGTGGGATATCCCACGTTTTTTTATTACCATTGTTTTTGAAATACCAAAATAATATTTGTGTTGCCAAAGAAAAGAGTTTGTTTATCATCGCTAAAGCTAAACGGAATAGGTACTTTTTGTCCGTTAGAAACGTTGTAATACGTATTGCCTTCTCTTGCCCAATCAAAGGTTTTTCTTTCTTCATCACCACATTTCACACCGTCATCTGATAGCCTGTAGTATATAGTAAAACCAATTGTACTTGCTACAATATCACCTCTAAAGCAAGCAGGAATACCCGCCTTAAATTCTTTTATAGTCTTACCGCTCTTCAATTGTACTTTGGTAAGTCTCCAATAACCTACAAAGGGGTCTAAGTGACTATAATCTACCCCCCGCTTATGAAGAATCAATGTTTCATCATTACCCTTATCATTTAGGAAACGCAGTATGAGCTCTTTGTTTTTCATTTCATAATTGATAGTAGCTGTTTGTCCTTTGTAGCCTTTAGGAGAATCAGCCGTTATAGTCAAATGAAAAGCACTGTTAGAAGCGGTGTAATCGTAATACTTAAAGTCTTCTTTACAAGTAGAATTATCTTCATATACCCGTTTGTGCTTCAGCTGGTTGTCAGAGATTTCAAATACAGTTCGTTTTGAACATTGATTGGGAGTATACCAATTGTATTCGTTTATACTTTGTTTTAGGTTGTACATAGTATGGATATACCAATCACCTTTAAGCGAAGTACTACTACCATTGTCATCATCTTTTCCGCAAGAGAAAAGACATAAAGCTGTGGCAACAAGTGCCGATAAGATACGTTTTTTCATATTTGTTTTTATTTTAAAAGTGAATATTGGGACAAAGATAATAAAAAATACGCTTATATCTTATATAATATTTTTTTATAATCAAAAAATATACTTATTTTTGCCTTGAAAAATTGATACTCTTTTGCTATCTCATAATAATTGCCAAATTAACATCAATCATATGAACGCAAAACCAAATCCTGAAAAGCCAGCTATAGTAGTCTTTTTTATCATATTTGCTATAATGCTAATTGCCTCCCTAATGTTTATTTTTGAAGGGGGGTGGGGGGCTATTTATATTTTTATTCTTGCATCGGCAGTTAGTATTGTTATAGCATTCCTGTTCTTTACTTACTTTAGTGTGTATTACAAATGGTCACGCTGGGGGTTGGCTGCAGTTATACTATTTGCAGCTATTCCGTTGTTAAATTTATTTCATAATGATATTATAGATTATTATTCAGATAAGATAACTCCGAAGAAATACAAGAACTATAATAACTTGTTTAGTAGTGCACCTTATCATAAACAAGGCAAGACTATTAGCTTTCTTTCTAAACGCGAAGGCCCTGGGTATGGTAGTACGACTACTGTTGTTTTCTTGAATGATAAAAATGAACTTATCTTGATAGAAGGAGCTGAAAGACTCCATAAATATGATACTTATGGCAACCTCATTGCCGAATACTACATTAGGCAAGGATATTACGCAAATGATGTGATGAAGAGTTGTTACTTTGACTCGCGTAATAACAAATACCTTACTTGGGCTATTGATGGTGATACTGTACCAAAACCTATAACTTTTTTAAAAGAATCGGCAGAGTGGAATGACAGTGAAAGTGAAGCTTTTTTTGAAGAAATGAAACAAACAACTGATGCTTTTTTTATTGATGATGAAGTCTATATATACCGAAAAGAACCTGAGAATAGACAGTTAAATGACTTGAAGGTTATTTTTAGCAAAGACAACGAGTGGTACTATTTTTTTCTTCCATTTAACAGAAAATATGAAGAACGCGATGAATATGATTTTCTGCGAGGTCTTATCTCTAAAAATAAAGTAAAAAGCTTTATGAATTTTGAAGAATGGGAGTCTACCAAGCTTGATAGTGAGCAACGTAAAGGCATACAACCGCAATATACGAGCTATGATAACAAAGATTTTTACTACGATTTGGTAATAGATAAGGTTACTTTTAATATAAGTGATTATAGAGAAACGGAAACTAACCTACATTTGCCTACTACTTATTTCACAACTCCTACAGAAACTATGGAGGTTTTTGCTCACCTGAAACTCTATAGTAATAAGAATCTGCACTATAAACTGTTTAATGATAGGGGCAAAACCTACATCATTAAGAATGAATAATAGGAGAAAAGAATTAAAATAAACCAATGAAAACCCCCGCTGGCACGAGTCACATACTCGATTGCAGGGACTCAGTGACTTTAGCTCGTGCCTATCATACCCCAACAACCTACCAAGTAGCTCAATGCAAAAGAACTAAAGCCTAATTGATAAAAGCAAGAAAAAATTAATGATAATGAAATTCAACATCAAAAAGAACCAACGATTCCGTCTATTCAGTTTTTCTGGAATCCTGATAATAACAGTAATATTTTCAATTTGTAGTTGTAATACACGT